>Ga0316204_10009860_pt1 | contig 12553 bp, 9 predicted proteins | sample 6monrhotite_MG_2_FD_205661 | JGI IMG/M metagenome (GOLD analysis project Ga0316204, IMG submission 205661) | Microbial mat bacterial communities from mineral coupon in-situ incubated in ocean water Damariscotta River, Maine, United States -... | ecosystem: Environmental > Aquatic > Marine >...
AGAGCGTGAGTCATGTTGGCTCTCATCGTCGGGTCAGTAATATCTTGCAAGGCTTGTGGTAAGCCTGATTGGATTGCATTTTGCAACGCCGGATCACTGCTTATCTTTTCTTGCAACGCCGCAAGCTCGGCCTTCGAACTGCCAAGGTCATTGATATCTTTACCGAGTGTAGCGGCAAGCGTCCCGTTTGTCCGCCACCCGCGAATGCCGTCAATTTTGCTGATTTCCAGCGCGCGGCCATTGGGTTGAATGGCCCCCATTTCGCTCTTGAGAGGCGCATAGCCACCGGCATTGGCCGCCGACAATAGAAGCTGTACGGTCTGAATGTCCGTTGTGTTATCGGCAGGCGCCGTGCGTTGTACCTCCACGGCGCTGTTCAGTGTTTGGGAAATGTTGCCCGTGACCGATACGGTTTGAACCGTAGCCTTGGCGACACGCTCAGATGCTGGATCATGTTGAGAAAAATCATTCATAATTTTTACATAGGCAGGGCTGGCTTGCGCTTCAGCAAGCGTCAAAGTATCAAAATTTTCAACAGGCGTTGACATCTGCGCCGCATCATCCCTCTGAATAAGGACGGCATCCAAAGCAACCATTTTGGCAACTGTTTCAGAAACATCGCCATAAAAGCGGCCATGTTCAAAATAATGATCGCGTTGATCGCCATATTCCTCCGAGCGTTCTGCTGTAGCTGCATGAAATGCTGAATCAGGGTTACCGGCATTATCCATTGCCTTGAGATCACCACCACTTACGAGCCTCGCCAGCTCATCTTTCGCCAGTTCAGCCGGGGCAAGGCCCATATCTTGGAGACGTTGTTCAGCCGCCAATTTTTCTTCAGAAGTTTGTGTAAGCGTCTGTGTGTTCAATCCTACATTCTCGAGAATTATAGTAGCATTTTCAATAGCGCCTGAATCGAGTTTTTCAATAAAAGCATCCCGTCCCGAAAACTTTAAATTTTCAGCGACATCACGTAGAGCTATTACAGTCATGGAATCGATGAGTTCACGTGCGCGGCCGCTATCACTCTCGAGCTCTTTAGCCAGAGGCGATAACACTCTTTCGAGATCTTCCAAGTGAACGGAATCACGCTCGTTATTATCACCTTTTTCGATACGTTCTGTCAGGATTTTACCCATTTCGAACTGAATGGCAGCCTGATTGTTTTTCAATATCTCGATGGCCTCATTTGCACCAAAATCATCAAGCTTCATGGCGTTTTTATAAGATCCGCTGGACGTTTTGAGCGTAAAACCATATTTATCGTCATGGGTCATCCAATCATCATCAAATCCGTAATCCAGTAAAAGCCCCGCTCCATCGGCCGGTTTGACCGTTATGATATCACCATCCGATGTGACGCTTGTGCCCTCGGCAGCCTGAGGGGCTTCGGGTGTTTCAGGAGGTTTTGGCGGGGCCGTGGCTGTTATCGACAACTCATTCTCAACATCCGAGAGAGCTTCGCTCGCAATAATATAAAGCTCTGCAAGCTCCGGTTTGTTCCTGACGATATTTTCACCGAGTTGAATGCCATTTTTTAACCCGCGGAGTGGGCCTTCCTTGGTGACGCCATCTCCATCACGGTCAAGGCGGCGCATGTAAAGATCCTTAACAGCGTCAATGACGCCCTCTCGGTCATCTTTCATCGCTTCGATAAGCTTGTCCTGTCCTGATTTTAACCCGCTGGATCTTATGATGGAACCCTGGAGATGGATACCATATTCGTTGCTTGGAGCCGCCATATTTACACCCTCTTATATTTTTTTAATTACTCAATTACCGTTAATTTATTTTTTTATGGTTATGATTTGCTTTATGATAGACGATGGGTCGTTAAAAAAAGATTAAAACAAAATTAACACATTGAAATATAAGAGTTTTTTATGGGCATTGTTACAGTAAATATCGATGGAATTGTTAAAAACTACCAACAAATTCAACAGATTGTGGGTAGTGAATGCGTTGTGTCTGCCGTTGTGAAGGCGAACGCATATGGTTGCGGGATCGCCCCCGTAGGCGCGGCGCTTTATGATGCCGGTGTACGGGAGTTTTTTGTAGCGACACTGCCAGAAGCATTGGAATTACGCACAATCATTGATGATGACGCCGCAGTATTTATGATGAATGGTTTTGATGCAGAATATGGCGACCTCTATGTTCAAGAAAATATTGTGCCGGTTTTAAACTCTGCCCCGGAGATTGAATCTTATAATGCCCTGTGCAGGCAGCATGAGCAGGCATTACAGGCCGTACTTCATCTGGATACGGGCATGAATCGTTTGGGGTTGGAGGCATCGGAGCTTGAATGGCTTCAAAATGCACCGGACAAATTGGAACCCATTAATCTGCGGTATGTGATGAGTCACTTTGCCTGCTCTGATGAAAAAGAACATCCAATGAATGAAGCGCAGTGTGAAGCCTTTAAGGTCGCATCCGCTTTTTTACGCCACACGAAAAAATCACTATGTAATTCGTCCGGAGTTTTCAGATCGAACAAATATCATTTCGATATGGTGCGTCCAGGTATGGCTTTATACGGTTTGAATCCAACACCTGAAGCGCAAAGCCCCATGCAACAAGTGATCAGTCTGGATGCCCCTGTTTTACAAATTAAAACAGCAAAAAAAGGTGAGACAGCGGGGTATGGCGCAACGCATCGTTTCGAAAAAGATTCAAGGTTTGCAATCATTCCTATAGGGTATGCGGATGGGTTTTTGCGTTCTCTCTCCAATAACGGCTCTTTGTTCTGGAAGAATTACAAATGTTCTGTGCGTGGGCGTGTGTCGATGGACTTGACGATTGTCGATTTGTCGGCAGTGCCGGAAAATGAGTTGCCGCAGCCCGGTGATCGTATGGAAGTGATAGGTCAAAATCAATCCGCAGATGACCTGGCAAAAAGATGTGATACGATTGGTTATGAAATTCTTACATCATTGAGCCGTCGCTATAAACGCGTTTATAAATCCTGATTGGTCATTTGAACCGGCGGAGGTAAGTCCCGATCATGAAGAGGCTCATAAGCTTCGTAAATATGAGACGGCAAACGAAAATCCCACCATTCCTGCGGTAATAAGACTAATTCGGTTTTAAGTTCTGACGCGGCGCTGGTCATCGCATCATTCAGAATGGACCGGTTCTTTATAATCTGATCAGGATGATACGGGTGATCACGGTGTGCGGGGTTATGTTCTGGTTCTGCATTTTCGCTCAAAAAATCAAACGGCGTTCCCATATCGACGAGAATACCGTCCGGTGTTTCCAAAGAGCAATCAATCGCCATCCCCCTTGGATGTGCGCCTGCACCGGGAGGGGAAAGCAAGCGCGGCTCTTCAAGCCAGTGAGGGTTATGACGAACAATTTCCGTTTGTAACATTTTACGCTGGGCCTCTATGGTCCGAAGCCCATCATAAAGAATAAGCCTGTATCCATGTTCCTTCAGGGTTTTTGCGGCTTTTATAACGATACCGGCCAAAGATTTATGAAGCCAAAGCGAAGCATTTTCCCTGTAAATTCTTTCCTGAAAAAGCAAATTGTCATTTTGAGCGTAAGCCAGTTCAATGCGTATCGCAGAGTGTTCAGAGGCCAAAGCCATATCAATAAGGTCCGGAGAATTTATTTTTTTTATCTGGTTCATTGATCGTTCAATGCTTTCCTGCTGGACGATGGGCAGACAATGTTTTAATCTTCATTTTTTAAAGCATACAGATATTATCAATGGACACAAAATCTCAAAATATATCGAACCCGGTATTTAATATTTTTCAGGCTGTTGGTTCTGCCCTTTTGACGTTCTTGCAAAAAACGGGAAAGCTCTCGGCATTTGTTGGTCGCAGTGTTTATCACAGCTTCACACCGCCTTTTTTCCCGGCGCAGCTTTGGCGCCAATTGGTTGATATCGGTTATTACTCTTTACCTGTTGTCGGAATGACGGCGCTATTTACAGGTATGGTGCTCGCATTACAAAGCTATACGGGCTTTACACGCTTTAATGCGGAAAGTGCAATCGCCGGTGTGGTGGTCCTGTCGGTTACACGTGAATTGGCACCTGTGTTGGCCGGTCTTATGGTTGCTGGACGCGTTGGGGCGGCGATAGCCGCCGAAATTGGAACGATGCGCGTGACCGAGCAAATCGATGCGTTAACCACGCTGTCGGTGAATCCTTTTAAGTATCTAATTGCCCCGCGATTAATCGCCGCAACGATTACATTACCGGTTCTGGTTCTGGTCGGTGATGTCGTTGGCGTTTACGGGGGATATGTCGTTTCGATCTATAATCTGGGTTTCAGCCCGGGAAGTTATATTTCCCAAACATGGGACGTTGTAGAGAAGATGGATGTAATCTCGGGCCTCATTAAGGCAGGGGTCTTTGGTTTTATCGTGGCTATAATGGGTTGTTATCACGGGTTTCATTCGGGACGCGGCGCACAAGGTGTTGGCGCAGCGACGACCAATGCGGTTGTCTCTTCTTCCATCCTTATTTTGATTTTCAATTATCTCCTGACGCAGGTGTTCTTCTCATGAGCAAGACCCCTAAAATTGAACTCTCCGCTATTCGAAAGTCTTTTGGTAACAACCATGTTCTCAATGGTGTTGATCTCGTGGTCCCCGAAGGAAAATCTATGGTGATTATCGGCGGGTCCGGTACGGGAAAGTCAGTGATGTTGAAATGTATTTTGGGCCTATTGGACCCCGATGAAGGGTCAATTAAAATTGACGGGCAGGACATAATCGGGATGGGCCCACAGAATCGCGATGCGTTAATGCGTAAATTCGGTATGCTGTTTCAGGGCGCTGCCTTGTTTGACTCAATGAAAGTCTGGCAAAATATCGCTTTTGGTCTCATCCAGGGCCGCGGCATGGAGCGCAAAAAAGCCCGCGATATCGCTATTGAAAAAATTACGGCTGTGGGGTTGGGGACAGATGTTGCGGATCTTTATCCTGCTGAACTCTCCGGCGGTATGCAAAAGCGTGTTGGTCTTGCACGCGCCGTTGCGGCTAATCCTGAAATCATATTCTTTGATGAACCGACGACCGGTCTTGACCCGATTATGGCGGATGTCATCAACCAATTGATCGTAGAACAAGTGAAGCAGCTGGGTGCAACTGCGCTTTCTATTACACATGACATGGGCAGTGTTCGCACAATCGCGGATTACGTCGCGATGATTCATGAAGGTAAAATTGTATGGACCGGACCGGTAAAAGAGCTTGATAAATCGGGTAATCCTTATGTTGAACAATTTATTCACGGTAGAGCGGACGGCCCAATTACACGCCGCGTAGCCTGATGGGCGCATGAAATGAAATATCTCTGGTATGGATTTTTAGGATTATTCTCTCTTGGCTTTTTGGGGCTGGTCGCTTGCATGGCGATTATCGTTTACACGATCAATTTTTACGGATCGGACCTCCCTGATTACGAACAGCTCAAAGATTATCAACCGCCGATTGTCACACGTATTTATGCCGGTGATGGCCGTTTGATGGCAGAGTTCGCGCAGGAAAAACGCGTCTTTATGCCCATTGAAAAGATCCCTGATATTGTTAAGCAGGCCTTTATCGCCGCGGAAGACAAAAATTTTTACACGCATCAAGGCATAGACCCGAGCGCGATCGTACGCGCAGCCATTGTATATGCCCAATATTTGTTAGGGCGTGATGTGAACGTGATTGGCGGCTCAACGATTACACAGCAGGTTATAAAAAACTTTTTGCTGACGAATGAACGTAAATTCGAACGCAAAATCAGAGAAGCTATTCTGGCAAACCGCATCGAACGTGCGATGAGCAAAGACCAGATTTTGGAACTATATCTGAACGAAATTTTTCTGGGATATCGCGCTTATGGTGTAGCCGCCGCCGCCCTGCAATATTTCAATAAATCACTCGAAGAATTATCAATTGCCGAAGTGGCGTATTTGGCCGGCCTGCCCAAAGCGCCAAACAACTATCACCCGACCAGACATTACGACGCGGCGATTAAGCAAAGAAACGAAGTCTTGCGCCGAATGCTTAAGAATGGCTTTATTACCGAAGCTCAGGAAGAACTGGCGAAAATTGCGTCACTTGAAACGATTAAACGTAACAAAGACCGCATCGTAAAAGCGCCATATTTTGCCGAAGAAGTTCGCCGCGAATTGGGCGCACGTTATGGTCAGGATAGCTTGTATCAAGGCGGTTTGGCTGTCAGAACAACCGTAGATCCAAAATTACAAAATATCGCCATTCAATCGTTGCGTGATGGATTGATGGCCTATGACCGTCGTCATGGTTATCGCGGCCCTTTGAAAACAATATCAAACGTGGCCGAATGGAAAGAAAAGCTGAAAGAGTTCAAAAAACCTCAAGGCGTTTTGGATGAATGGGATGTCGCGATTGTGCTGGACGCTGGAGCAGAGCGTGCTGAAATCGGATTATCCGGTGGACAGAAAGGTTATATCCCTTTAAGTGGCGTTCTCTGGGCGCGTAAGTCTTTGAATGAAGGATATGCCAGAGGTCCGGAAATCAAAGAAGTCAGTGCGGTGTTATCCAAGGGTGATATGATCGCCGTATCGTCTCAAGAAGAAAATTTAAACAGTTTTGAGCTGCGGCAAATTCCACAAGTTCAGGGATCAATCATGGCTATGGACCCGCATACTGGCCGTATTCTGGCGATGCAAGGGGGGTGGAAATACGGGATATCCGAATTTAACCGCGCAACGCAAGCGCAGCGTCAGCCGGGATCTGCGTTTAAACCTTTCGTATATTTGGCCGCTTTGGAAAATGATTTTACACCGGCCACGCTTGTTCTTGATGCGCCCTTCGTTATCGAGGATCGCCCGGGAAATTTCTGGAGTCCGACAAATTATTCAAACGAATATTACGGTCCAACGCCGATTCGTGTCGGCGTCGAAAAATCCAGAAACTTGATGACGGTCAGATTGGCTGATTATCTCGGCATGGATGTGGTTTCGGATTTTGCGAAGCGTTTTGGAATTGATGATGACATGCCACCGCTACTTGCCAATTCTCTGGGAGCAGGGGAAAGCACGTTGTTAAAAATGACAACCAGCTATGCCGAGATCGTCAATGGCGGAAAAAAGGTAACACCGGCTTTTATTGACCGTATACAGGACCGTCGCGGCGATACTGTTTTTCGTCATGATGAAAGATCATGTCGCAACTGCGGATCGCTTATTCGTTGGGAAGGGCAGGAAGCACCCGATCCCCCGGATACGCGTGAACAGCTTGTCGATGAACGCCATGCTTATCAGATGGTCTCTATCATGGAAGGCGTTGTACAAAGAGGGACGGGCGTGAGGTTGAAGGAGCTGGGCCGTCCTTTGGCTGGAAAAACAGGAACAACAAACGAATCAAAGGACGCGTGGTTCATCGGGTTTTCGCCTGATCTTGTCGTGGGCGTCTTTATCGGATTTGACGATCCGCGTTCTTTGGGGAAACGCGAAACAGGGTCATCCGTTGCCTTGCCGGTATTTAAAGACTTCATGAAACAAGCGTTGGAGAATGAGCCTCTTGTACCTTTCCGAATTCCCAATGGCATCCGTAACGTTCAAATTAATGCAGCCACAGGCGCACGCGCGCAGCCCGGTGACACAAAAACAATCTGGGAAGCGTTCGTTACCGGAACGGAGCCAACAGAAAATATGTATATTCTCGATGGTACAGGCATTAATCTTGTGACCGATAGCCCGGCTTATTACGGGTATGATGAAGGAATTGAAGGCAACGACGCATATTCTGCTGATGCGCTCAATAACGGTTATTTCGGCAATGGCGGATATAATCAAAACGTACCGGGTAATGGCGAACCAACGCCGCCCGCTGGCCCTTATCAAAAACAAGAAACCAGTGATGGTACCGGCGGTTTATATTAGGCATGACTTCAAGGTACAAACTGCGTCCAGCGTGTAGGATTTATTCTTTGGGCTTTGGCGTTCTTGCATTGCAGATTTGTTAATGCCATTGGGGTGGGGGCATCTCCACTTCCATAATCCAATTACGGCCCGAAACGCGCCCCCCTAAAATCTTGGGAGTGAATTCCTGAGTATGTGCCTTGAGGACCGCTTTGTTGATTTTTCTTCGGCGATTGCCATGAACCTTCGGACGTAAATCATCCTTCTCAAGCCATCAATACAGCGTATTGCGCGAAATATTGAATATTCGAGCAGCCTTTACTTTTCTACTGCCATTATTTATGTACGAGATTACGGCTTCTCTCAAATCAATCGAATAAGTCATGCTCCACTACAACATGTAGCTTTATTAATGCGAAACACTATATTAAACGCCTGTGGGAATAAAAAGCTACATAGAGCCATTGAAAGAACAATGGCTGGGCCAGAGGGCCAATCGAAAATATATGAAGTCGCCAGACCCAAGCTGTAACCAAAAAGGGAGACAACTATACCCCATAAAACCTTATGATCTATCAATTTAACAACGGCGAGGGCGGGGAAAATAAGGCTGGCGAAGACAAGGTATATACCGATCATTTTCACAGCGAACGGGATAGCGAGCGCAAAGAGAGGGTAGAATAAAAACTCTCGTTTATCTTTAAATATATGCCATATCGCAAAGACAAAAATGAACACAGGAGCTGCGATTTTAATGTCTGACCAATCCGCCCATAAAATTTGTCCAGCAAGGATGTTCTTCATTTCTTCGCCGCCATGCGGATTATTTGCCATGAGTAAAATAGATAAGGATGCTGCCAAAACGAATGCGCACCCGATCAAAGCCTCTTGATAACGCCCTGCATGTTTTTCTAATGCGTGGAATGTGAAAGCGCATGTGAGGGCGGCGATAAGGCCTGAAGCCAGAGGTCCATACATGCCGAGATAACTATATTCATCGATGTTCAATAGAACTTGAAACGCGATCATTCCGAGCGCAGCAAATTGGGCGACAGCTAAATCAAGAAAGATAATGCCCCGCTTTAAGACCTCCTGCCCCAACGGGACATGAGCGAGGGAGATGAACGCCCCAGCTACAAAAGCCGGAGCGAGAAGTGTTATAGTTTCAATCGAAAAGCTCATGATGACCCTTTAAGCAAGAGAATGGTTTCTTCAAAGAGTGCAGGAAGGTCCTTTGATTTTTCATTTCCGCCAACTGTAAAAGGCATATGAACAACAGGAATACCAGACTTACCGGACAACCATTCTGCCGCCTTTTCGTTTTCAAATGGCGCGACTAGAATTGCTGTTACATTTTTGCCCTGAACACGGACGAGAACAGTTTCAAGATGAGATACCGTTGGTGGAATGCCGGGCTTTGGCTCTAAGCTCGCAATCACACCCATGCCCAGCCATTTGAGTAAATATGCCCATGCATTGTGATAGACAACAACCTTCTGCCCCCTAAGAGTCTGAGCGTTTACCTCCCATTTTCTTATTAGAGTTTTCCATTTGGCTTGAAATGCCTTCAAATTGTTTTGATAGGTCGTTGCATTGGTACTATCAATCAATATTAAGCGTTCTGTAACAATATCGGCTAATACAGATATGTTGCGCGGATCAAGATGTACGTGCGGATTTCCTTCAGGGTGAATGTGCCCCATAGAGCGATCAACATGCTCCGTCATTACGTCTAGCTTCTCCACATAATCCGAAGCCATGAGCCAGCCGATTGTTTCGGGTTGCACATTTGGCCCTCCTGCCTTCTTGATCAAAATAGGAAGCCAACCAATTTCAAGTGATGCACCCGTACAGAAAACAAGGTCGGCTTTCCGCATAGCTGCGAGTAGGCTTGGTTTGGCACGAAGATGATGAACGTCTTGTTTGGCGTTTGTCGCTGATTTTATATCGACCAGATCGCCACCGATTTCTTTCGTCAGAGCGCCCCATTCAGGAGAACAGGCAAATACATTCATTCTGGCAAAAGCAGAGGAAGGGGATGCCAGAAGCACTCCCAAGCCAGCTATTAAGAATAGTAATTTTCTCATAGCAAGCCCCCTTAATATGCGTGTGCACCATGGGCACCTAGGCTCATGACATACTGCAAGATGAATTGATCGTCTTCCTTACCATCGGATAACTCCTCACGATTAAACTGGACACGAGCGCGAGAGAATTCGCTGTTTGTCCAATCCACCATCGCCGTCGCAGCCCATGGGTTGTGGTCACTATCATCCAATGCACTACCTGCAAGCCCTGCTGGCACGTCTCCTGCGTAAAGCTGAGAATATCGCGCACCTACACGCCATTTGGGATGAAATTTATAGACACCTTGCGCATACCAGCCGCTTTGATTGTCATCATAGGCCACTGCACCTGTTCCGGCGTCCATGTCATCGTATGTACCGTTTTCATCACGGTAGAAATACTCACCTTGCAAGATAATTTCTTGCTCGGCGTTATTTCCAGTCGGTGCATAAACTGCTCGTGCATCGGTAATGTACAAACCACTATCGCCATCAAAAACAACCATGTCTTCATTGGCAGAGCGTTCGCCGCCTTCAACTTGGAGCGTCGACAAGCCTAAACGCCAACTTGTATTATCGCCTATATCGCCACCAACACGGCCATAGGCTGTCCATGATCCAATATCGTTGCCATCGGCGCCGCCACCGGGGAAATCATCACCTCGGTATACACCGCCACCGATTTCAGAATAAATATCTGTTGGTAAAACAGCGGAGATTTGCACGCCGTCATCCCCGTAATTTCCATTAAGGAAAGCGCGGTTGGTAAGTGGCCTGTCGGCAAAATCATCCGCATGACTGTGATGAGAGTTGAGATAGCCTAACTCGGAAAAGAACCGTCCGGCCTTGGCTTGAAGGCCATAAGGCAAAGACGTTGTTTCCACGTAAGCTTCTTCGATCTCGACTTCTGTTTTGCCCTCATGCTCATGCAAGGCAATTGTTGCACTACCACGAAACAAGTTATCGACATTCGCCGATAAATTAAGTTCGGTTTCTCCAATGCCAAACCCTTCGCTGCCGCGCTCGGCTTCTTCACCAACCGCAAAGCCAGCAAACTCGCTGCTGTCTTCGGAGAAAGTTTGATACTGGCCGTTTAAAATTACACCAATCTCAGGATTAAAGCTGTTATCATTAATCCGTCTTTCTGATGTTGCTGGGATAGACGAACGACCGGCCGCAGGCTCGGTTGCTGCGACTTTCGCCGCTGTCTTATTTTGTTGCGCCGAGAGTGTTTCCACTTTTTGTTCAAGCTGCTCAATCTTACTTTCGTAAGCATTTCGCATTGCCTGAATTTCAGCTTGTAAAGTTTGAAGATTTACATCATCCGCCGCAATGGCTGGTGATGTACTTAAAATAGCGGCCACACTGGCTGCCAATAGCAGTTTCTTAGACATGATACATGTCCTTTCTTATCTAAAATTTAAATTGGTAATGTGGGTTTAGATAAGAAGGATGGGCGGTGCGCGGGGGTTGTAGGCTGATGCGACGGCATTTGAAATAAAAGATGTTTCAGTTAGTGAAAATAGGTTTTCACTAAGAGTGTCCTTAAGGGCTAACGTGTCACCGGCATGAAACGCGGTTTGTAAGGTTTTGGTTAATAAGCATTCAGGACACTCATGTAAAAAAGGTGTGTTTTTATCTTCATGCTCATGCCCCGCATCAGCGTGCTGTTCAATTTGACTTTGAAATCCATGATCCAGATGAACAGCATTATGCTGAGCAATCGCAATCTGCGCGAATGCCAGAGCTAATATTGCCCATACGGATATGATTTTTTTAAAGTGCATAAAGCCACAAGTAACAAAGTTAGTTTGTGAGTGCAATCTTATAAATGTTTTTTAAGGTTATAATGATGCTGAGAGGAATCATTCATGGTTTTGGCGACAAAGGGTGAGGTCATAGCGCGGATGAGTGCGCTGTAGTTTATCTGAAATGCAATTTCATCGCCTATAGACAGGCGGTTGTCGCCTGTATTCAAAATAAGGTGGTCGCTACTGGCTCCGAGAATTTCAATGCCGGGCGGAGGCGTTAGCCCGTTTGGATCAGTATCCTGCTGCCCGAGCGCCAGTAAAGCTTGAGAGATGGTGTTTTGGTTTGTGACTGGCGTTGCAAAACCAAAGGCGGCTTGCGCAAGCTTGCCCCACGGCTGCGACGGTTTATCCTTCACCTCGATAATCTCGGCGATGAGCTTAAAGGCGCCGCTGCGCAAACCTTCAATTGGCTCCCGGTTAAGAGGATTAAAACCAAGCAGGATCGATTCACCTAAACGCAGATTATTGATGCGCCCTGTATCATCAGTATTTAGCGCCCATTCTAGATTGGCAGAATTTCCGCCCGAAACTACATCCATTTTAAAGCCAAGAGACATATCAATTGCATCCGCCAACGCCGATAACGCGGCCATGTTTTTAGTGTCAGGCGAAACGCCGCTGCGGCAAGCCAAATTCGTACCGATACCTTGAAAGTCTAAGTTCGGTAGCTCACAAACTTTACGCGCGATGCTTTCAATGTCGTCAGGCATTATGCCCTCACGCAAATCACCAAGCTCAACCATAAGCACAATGCCATGCGTTCTCTCTGCTTTTTGCGCAGCTTTAGAGAGTGCCTGAATAATATCAAGCTCGGTGTTGAGGC
>Ga0316204_10009861_pt1 | contig 12552 bp, 9 predicted proteins | sample 6monrhotite_MG_2_FD_205661 | JGI IMG/M metagenome (GOLD analysis project Ga0316204, IMG submission 205661) | Microbial mat bacterial communities from mineral coupon in-situ incubated in ocean water Damariscotta River, Maine, United States -... | ecosystem: Environmental > Aquatic > Marine >...
GCAAAAAAATCTCCTGCAGCTCCTTTTACGACATCGACATTGCAGCAAGAAGCTTCGAGGAAATTGTATTTTCCAGTTTCAAAAACAATGATGATAGCACAACGTTTATATGAAGCAGGTTTAATTACCTACATGAGGACAGATAGTGTAAACTTATCGAATGATGCTAAAGATGATGCACAGCAAGAAATTATTTCTTCTTACGGAGAAAAATATAGTCAGCCAAGAAATTTCAGTAATAAGGCTAAAGGTGCACAAGAAGCTCATGAGGCCATACGACCTACAAATATGAGTACACAAACTGTATCGGTTGATTATGACCAAGATAGATTGTATAGTTTAATTTGGAAAAGAACGATTGCCTCTCAAATGAGTGACGCACAATTAGAACGTACGAATGTTAAAATATCGAATGCCAATAATTCAAAGGTGTTTACATCAAATGGTGAAATGATAAAATTTGATGGTTTTTTAACGGTGTATTTAGAAGGAACTGATAATGAAGATGAAGAGCAAGAAGGAATGTTACCATTTATGAAGGTTGGGGAAGTTTTAATTAATGATAATATAACAGCAACAGAGCGATATACAAAAGCTCCTTATCGTTATACAGAGGCTTCTTTAGTTAAAAGATTAGAAGAACTTGGTATTGGTCGTCCTTCAACATATGCTCCAACAATTTCAACAATTCAGAAAAGAGAATATGTCGCAAAAGGAACAGTTGAAGGGGTTGATAGAAATTATACACAGTTAAAACTAGAAAGTCAAAAAGTAAATCTAGCAACTTTAACAGAAAAAGTTGGTTCAGATAAAGGAAAGTTAATTCCAACAGACATTGGAAACATTGTAAACGATTTTCTTGTAGAAAATTTCTCTAATATTTTAGATTTTGGTTTTACAGCCAAGGTAGAATCAGAATTTGATGATATTTCAGAAGGAAAAGAAGATTGGATTGCAATGATAAAAGATTTCTACACCAAATTTCATCCTATTGTTGAAGATGTATTAGAAAATGCAGATAGGGCAAAAGGAGAACGCTTATTAGGAGTAGATCCAGAAAGTGGTAAAAATGTATATGCGCGTTTGGGAAGATTTGGAGCAATGGTTCAAATTGGGGAAGCTACAGATGAGGAAAAACCAAAATTTGCAAGTTTGCAAGGAGATCAAACACTAACGTCAATTTCTTATGAAGAGGCGATGGATTTGTTTAAACTTCCAAAAACTATTGGTACTTATGAAGAAATTGAAGTAATTGTAGCTAATGGTCGTTTTGGTCCATATATTAAGTATGATAAGATGTTTGTTTCAATACCAAGAGACGAAAATCCAATGTCGGTTGATATGGATAGAGCAACGGAGTTAATAAAAGAAAAGCAAAAGGCAGATGCTCCTATTGCTGAATATGAAAATTTGCCAGTTCAAAAAGGTGTTGGACGATTTGGGCCTTTTCTAAAATGGAATAATACATTTATCAATGTAAATAAAAAGTACGATTTTGATCATCTAACTCAAGAGAATATTATTGAATTAATTGAAGATAAAAAAAGGAAAGACATTGAAAAAGTACTTCATAATTGGGAAGAGGAAGGAATTAGGGTTGAAAAGGCACGCTGGGGTAGATCAAATATTTTAAAAGGAAAATTAAAAATTGAATTACCTAAAACTGTAGATGCAACTAAATTAACATTAGAGGAAGTAAAATCAATTATTGAAAAGAAGACCCCAAAAAAGAAAGTTGTAAAAAAAACTACAAAGCGTAAAACATCCAAAAAATAAAAAAAAACATTATCTTGCATTAAAATAAAGAAAAAGACATAACCCCTTTTTAATGAATTTCGAATATTTGAATCCTGTTGATGAATCATTATTGGCTCATGCCAAAATGCAACCAAATCAAACTCTTGGTCAGTTAATTGAAATTTATACTACACAAAATGGTTTCCCTGATTTAGCAAATAAAAAAATAGCACTTATTGGTGTTCAAGAAAGTAGAGCTTCTGTTGGTAATTATGGAACAGGTTCTAATTTAGATGAAATCAGGAAGGAGTTATATAAGTTATACTCTGGTAATTGGCCAGTTCATGTAGCCGATATAGGTACTATTAAACAGGGTAGTTCAGTTGAAGACACCTATTTTGCGTTACAAAGTTTAATATCTTATCTAGTTAAAAATCAAATTATTCCTATTATTCTTGGAGGTAGCCAAGACTTAACATATCCCAATTATAGAGCTTATGATGTTTTAGAACAGACCGTGAATATGGTGTCTGTTGATAATAAGTTTAATGTTGGAGCAATTGAAGATGAATTATCATCTGAATCCTTCTTGAGTAAAATTGTAATGAATAAACCAAATAATTTATTCAATTTTAGTAATATTGGATATCAAACGTATTTCAATTCACAAGATGAGATTGATTTATTAGATAGCTTATTTTTTGATACCTATAGATTAGGAGAAGTTACAAATTCAATTCAACTAGTTGAGCCGCTAATGCGAGATGCAGATATTGTTTCCATAGATTTATCAGCAATTAGAAGCGCCGATGCTCCTGCAAATAATAACGCAACACCAAACGGATTTTCAGGTTCAGAAATTTGTGCAATTTCTAGGTACGCTGGAATTAGTGATAAAGTATCATCGTTTGGAATTTATGAATACAATGCCAAGTTTGATGTTAAAAACCAAACAGCCCAATTGATAGCACAAATAATATGGTATTTTATTGAAGGAGTCAACTATAGAGCTAAAGATTATCCTTTTGGGTTAAAAGATAATTACCAAAAATATATCGTTCCAATTGATGACCAAGTATTGAATTTTCATAAAAGTAATAAGAGTGGTCGTTGGTGGATGGAAATTAGTTTAAATGAAAATAATAAATTTAAGAGGCATGCGTTAATACCATGTACTTATCAAGATTATATAAGCGCAACTAATCAGGAAATTCCTGATAGATGGATAAAAACATTAAAAAAATTGGAATAATTTAGGTGTAGCTTAAAATAAATTCCATTTTTTATAGTTTAGAACAGATTAAAGTAAATATTGTTTTTTTAAATAATTAGTAATAGGTTTGCCTAAATAGATGAAGAAAATAAGTATGAAGAAAATATCATTGTATATTTTAGTAGCTTTATTAGTTTATAGCTGTGGAGGTAGTGACCAAGGAGAATTGGTTGGAGAAAGATCTCAAACTAAATGGCACTCTCAAAAACCATTAGGAATGGTTCTAATCCCAGGAGGCTCATTTACAATGGGTAAAGAAGATGAAGATGTTGCGGGTTCTTTAACTACTCCAGCAAGAACAGTAACAGTGCGTCCATATTATATGGATGAAACTGAAATTACTAATGCAGAATACAAAGAGTTTGTATTTTGGGTTAGAGATTCAATTGTGAGAACAAAACTAGCAATATTATCAGAGCTAATGTCTGATGATACAAATACCATTTTACCAGACTATCAATTTAAAAATATTGATACTGCTGACATGACTCCCTATGAAAAATATATGATGAATAATTACGGTAGTTTAGGCGATGTAAATTCACCTTTGCAAGGAAGATCTTTAAGTTGGGAAGAAGATTTATTATGGGATACTAGCGAATTTCCTGATGAGTATTATTCAGAAGTAATGGATACCATGTATGTTTCTATTGAAAACAGTTTTGATGGGAAAAGAATTTTAGATACGAAAAAATTGAAATTTAAATATTCTTGGCTTGATAGAGAAAATGCGGCAAAAGCAAAAGGAGAACGAAAAGATTTTATAAAAAGTGAAATAGTTGAAGTGTATCCAGATACTACTGTTTGGGTTAAAGATTTTAGCTATTCATATAATGATCCAATGCACCAAGATTATTTTCATCATCAAGCATATGATGATTATCCTGTTGTAGGAGTTTCTTGGAGCCAAGCAAAAGCATTTTGTAGATGGAGAACTAAAAAGAAAAATGATTTTTTACGTTCGAAAAAGAATCCTAGCTCAGTTCCTTATTTTAGATTGGCAACTGAAGCCGAATGGGAATATGCAGCTCGTGGAGGTTTAGACTATGCAACATATCCTTGGGGTGGTCCATATACAACAAGTGATAGAGGTTGTTTTTTAGCAAACTTTAAACCAGTAAGAGGTGATTATGCTGTAGATGGAGCACTATACACAATGGAAGCGAAATCCTACAATCCAAATGATTATGGTTTGTATAATATGGCAGGAAATGTTTCAGAATGGACGAATACAGCTTATAATGAAGCTTCTTATTATATAGGTTCAACAATGAATCCAAATGTAGAAAATACTAAAAATCATAGAAAAATAATTAGAGGAGGTTCTTGGAAAGATGTAGCTTATTTTTTAGAGGTTAGTACTCGTGATTATGAGTATGCAGATTCTTCTAGAAGCTATATTGGTTTTAGAACTGTTCAAGATTTTTTAGGAACTAATATCGAAGGAAATTAAAATCAATCCAAATCAAATAACCCAAACTTAAAAATTAAATTATGGCACAATCAAGAAATACAAAAAAACTTTTTAACTACGCTTATGGTATTGGAGCGTCAATTGTAATTTTAGGAGCGTTATTTAAAATTCAACACTGGACTGGAGGAGGAACGATGCTTTCTATAGGTATGATAGTTGAAGCATTAGTGTTCTTCGTTTCTGCTTTTGATTCTGTTGAAGAAGATTTAGATTGGAGCCTTGTATATCCTGAGTTATCTGGTGGGCAAGATAGAGATAAAGATAGAAAAGATGCCAGAGAGTCACAAAGTTTACTCTCTCAAAAATTAGACACTATGTTAAAAGAAGCAAAATTAGATGCTGGCTTAATGCAAAGTTTAGGAGATAGTATTCAAAACTTTAAAGGTGCAGCTGAAAATATTGCACCAGCAGTAGATTCAATCGCTGCCACAAATAGATACAGCGAGCAAATGTCTATGGCTGCTGCTCAAATGGAATCATTAAATAGCTTGTATAAAGTTCAATTAGAAAGTTCTTCACGACAAACTGAGATTAATGAGCAAGTTGTTGTAAATTCAGAAAAACTTAAAGAGCAAATGGAATCATTAGCGACAAACCTGTCTTCATTAAATGGAGTTTACGGCGGTATGTTGTCTGCAATGTCTAAAAACAATTAATTAGTTTACTTATAAAACTAAAATTATAAACAAAAAAACTAGTTAATATGGCTTCAGGTAAATTATCAGCAAGGCAGAAAATGATCAACCTTATGTACTTAATTTTCATTGCTATGATTGCAATGCAAATGTCAAAAGAAGTGCTTTCTGCTTTCGGTTATATGAATGAAAAGCTTTCCGATAATAATATTACGGCAACAGAAAAGAATAATGCAACTCTTGAAAATTTAGCGACAAAAGCGAGTGAGCAAAAGGAAAAGTATGCCGAACTTTATGAAACAGCGAAAAAAGTTGATGAATTGTCAAAATCTTTTAACGCGTATTTAGAAGCTAAAAAAACCTTATTTCTTGAAGATCAAGATGATCTAAAAGATTATGAGGCGATGGATAAAATTGATATTGTAAATGAACATTTTTTTGTGGGCGATGGTTTTACTGCAGAAGGGCAAGAATTTATAGATCGTGTTAATGGTTATAGAGATAATATAATAGCACTTTTAAATGATGGTAATATGTTGGTTCCAACCATTAAGAAAAGGTTTGATACTTCAGATCAAGAAACTGAAGATGGTAAACAAGCTTGGTTGAAAAATAGATATGAAGGATTTCCTTTAATTTCGACAGTAACGAACTTAACATCTATGCAAACTGACATTAAAACAACACAATCTGAAATATATGGAACACTTTTAGGTGGTCAATTAGAAAGTGATGTTTCAATGTCTAATTATAAAACAATTTTAATACCTGAAAAATCTGCATTTTTCCAAGGAGAAAACTTTAAAGGGAAAATTGTTTTAGGTCGTTATGATTCTTCATTAAAACCATCAGAAGTTGTTGTGAATGGAAGAAATATTACAACCATAGAAGATGGTGGTGCAATTCTAGACTTTCCTGCTGGTGCAGTTGGTGAGCGCGACGTAAAAGGTAAATTTATTTTTATTGAAAATGGAGAACCTGTTGAAATTGAAATTAATAGTTCTTATGCTGTAATACCAAAACCAAATAGTGCCGTTATTTCTGCAGATAAAATGAATGTTGTGTATAGGGGAGTGGCAAATCCAATGACAATTTCAATTCCAGGAATACCAGATAATTTAGTGACGGCAAATGGAATTGGACTTGAAAGGGCATCGGGTTCAGGAAAATATATAATGACACCTGGAGCTGGAAAAGAAGTTAAAATTAGTGTATCAGGAAAGTTACCTAATGGTCAAACAGTTACTACTTCTCAAGTTTTTAGAATTAAAGGAATTCCTTCACCTAGTGGAAGTATAAGAAAACAAATAGGCTATGTAAAAATGCCTAAGACAAGTTTAGAAAACTCAACGGTTGGAGCATTATTACCAGATTTTGATTTTGATTTAGAGTTAAGAACTTCAGGGTTTACAGTAAAAGTTCCAGGTCAAGGAGCAGTAGTTGTGAGAGGTAATAAAATGAATGCGCAAGCTAAAAAAGCAATTGCAAAAGCTAGAAGAGGTGATGTTGTTACAATATTCGATATTAAATCATCGTTAGTTGGTAATAGTACCTATAAAATAAAATCAGCTTCAGCAGTTAGTATTGAAATACAATAAAATAGTTTTAAATGATGAATAAGAGACATATTGGAATTTTTATTTTAGCATTTGTGCTGTACACAACAACATATGCACAGTCAAATTTATTGAATGCAAAAAATCCTTCTAATATTGGAGTAAAAACAGATCAGCAGTTAGCTGTCGATAATGATAAGCCCTTAGAATATGGTTTTATTGATGATAGAGATATTTTATGGTCTAAAGTTGTTTGGGAGTTTATTGATTTAAATGAGCGTATAAATTTACCAATGTATTATCCAGTTGACACTACGAATGTCTCAAATAATAGACGCTCGTTATTTGATACCTTATTAAGAGGTATTAAATCTGGAAAAATTACAGAGGTTTATGATGATTCTTATTTCACTGCAAAAATGACTACTTCTGAAATAAGTAGTAAGTTATATAGAGTTGATACAACCGAAGCAGGGATTGATGAGTTAAACGCAGGAGCAACTAATATTGATGAATATATTGATAAAATTAATTTAACTTCTCAAGATATTGAGGGTTTCAGAATTAAGGGACTTTGGTATTTTGACAAACGACAAGGAGAGTTAAAATATCGTTTATTAGCGATTGCACCTGTTGCACCAGATGTTCAAACAATGGGAAGAGAAGATATGGATATCAGTGAGCAATTAGCATTGTTTTGGGTTTGGTTTCCAGATGCAAGACCTATTCTTCATGAAATGAAAGTATTCAATTCTAAGAATTCAGCGTATCCAATTTCATTTGATCATTTATTAAATGCCAGAAGGTTCAACTCTATTATTTATAGAGAAGAAAATATTTATGGAAACAGAGACGTATCTGAATATGTGAAAGGGAATGCATTATTTCAGGTTATAGAATCTAATAAAATTAAAGACGATATTCGTAATAAAGAATTAGATATGTGGAATTACTAAATTCTTTTTTAAATTATTTAAAAAACTCTTGCAAACGCAAGAGTTTTTTGTTTTAAGAACTACATTTGTGGCATGCAAGTAGATTATATAATTGTTGGTTTAGGATTAGCAGGTTTAGCTTTTACAAAAGAGCTTGAAGAAGCCAACAAATCATTTGTAGTTTATGAAGATAATTCTCAAAATTCATCAATAGTAGCCGGTGGGATGTATAATCCAGTAATTTTAAAAAGATTTACACCAGTTTGGAACGCAATAGAACAACTAAAAATAGCACTGCCTTTTTATCAATCTTTAGAATATAAATTTGGTAAGAAGTATGATTATACCGTTCCTATTTATCGCATATTTAAATCAGTTGAAGAGCAAAATAACTGGTTTATAGCCTCAGATAATCCATTACTTGCAAACTTTATGGATGCTGATCTAATTCATAAAAAATTTGAAGGAATTATAGCTGATTTTGGTTTTGGAAAATTGATCAATACAGGAAGAGTAGATACTAAATTGTTACTTCAAGATTATAGAAACTATTTATCAGAGAAACAACTTATAAGAAATGAAGGGTTTGACTACTCAGAATTGAACATTAGTGATACTGATTTAAACTATAAGGGAATAAAAGCATCTAACATAGTGTTTTGTGAGGGGTTTGGCTTAAAGAAGAATCCTTATTTTAATTATTTGCCAATGCAAGAAGCTAAGGGAGAATTAATTACAATTCTTGCACCTAATCTAGCGATTGATTTTGCATTAAAGGCAGCTGTATTTGTTCTTCCATTAGGAAGTGATTATTATAGAGTGGGTGCTACATTTAATTGGAAAGATAAAACAAAAGAGCCTTCAGCAGAAGGAAAAAAAGAATTGCTTGACAAATTGAATTCATTTATAAACGTTCCCTATACAATTGTAGACCACTCAGCAGGAATAAGGCCAACTGTAAAAGATAGAAGACCTTTAGTTGGAATACATCCAACTTATCAAAATCTAAGTATTTTAAACGGCTTAGGAACGAGAGGAGTCATGATTGCTCCACTTGCAGCAAAAGCATTGTATAACCATTTAGAAAAAAATATTGAATTAGAAAAGGATATTTCTATTACTCGTTTTCAACATCTTTTTTTAGGCTAGCATCATAAGACACAAATATATTAATCCAAATGATTCGAGATAATCGAATGGTAAATGGGGCCGTTAAAACTAGAACAGCAACAATTGGGATAAAACTTTTTAACAAACTTAAATCAAATACCAGCGCTGAAATAATAAAAGTTGCAATTGCCAAACCAACCGTAAGCGCATAATTTATATACATTGCGCCATAAAAGAAAGAAGGTTCCATCATATATTTAAAATTACATTTTGGACAGTTTTCATGCATTTTAAATGCCTTTGTAAGTTTAAATAGATTTTTTTCAACCATAAAATCACCTTCTTGGCACTTCGGACATTTATTAAATAAAATACTGTATAATTTCGTTCCTTTTTTAAACATACACTTTGTTAAAAATATGATAGATTTGCAAAGTTAAAATTTTAGAATTAATTACTGTAACAAATTATGCTAAACGCACACAACGTATCAATTTCATTTGGAGGAACCGATTTATTTTCAGGCATAACTTTTAAGTTAGATGCTGGAAATAGAGTTGGTTTAATTGGTAAAAATGGGGCTGGAAAATCAACGCTATTAAAAATAATAGCGAAGGAATTAGAATGTGATACAGGTACTATGGCGTTTGAGAAAAATACAAGCATTGGTTTCTTAAAACAGGATATAGAGTTTACGTATGGAAGAACGATATTAGAAGAAGCCTATACCGCTTTTGTTGAAATAAAAGCTGTTGAAAAGCAACTGTCAAAGATTAACGAAAGTTTAGCTGAACGTACCGATTATGAATCAGATAGTTACCATGATTTACTGCATGAATTAGACGATTTAACACATAGATATGATCTGTTGGGAGGATATAACTACCAAGGTGATACTGAAAAAATATTACAAGGGTTAGGATTTAAACGTGAGGATTTTGGGAAACTTACTGAAACTTTTTCTGGTGGTTGGAGAATGAGAATTGAATTAGCAAAACTATTACTTCAAAAAAATGATATTTTATTGCTAGATGAGCCAACAAACCATTTAGATATTGAATCTATTATTTGGTTAGAAAACTTCTTAAAAAATTATCCTGGGGCTGTAGTGTTGGTTTCACATGACAAGATGTTTTTAGATAATGTATCTAATAGAACTATTGAAATATCTTTAGGTAAAATTTACGATTATAATAAACCATATACGCAGTTTTTAGAATTGCGAAAAGACATCAAAGAAAAACAAGCTCAGGCTCAAAAAAATCAAGAAAAGGAAATCAAACAAACCGAGCAGTTAATTGAGAAATTTAGATATAAAGCCTCAAAAGCTGCATTTGCTCAATCGTTAATAAAAAAATTAGATAAAGTAGAACGCATTGAAGTGGATGCCGACGATAATTCAGTATTAAATCTGCGGTTCCCTGTTTCAATTCAGCCTGGAAAAATAATTTTTGAAGGTGAAAATCTTGCCAAAAATTACGGAGACAATCAGGTTTTAGAGTCAATTGATTTATTAATTGAACGCAATAGTAAAATTGCTTTTGTTGGTCAAAACGGACAAGGGAAATCTACATTAGCAAAAATGATGGTTGGAGATATTGATTTTAATGGAAATTTAAAATTAGGGCACAATGTTCAAATTGGTTATTTTGCTCAAAATCAGGCAGAATATCTAGATGGTGAGCAAACTGTATTGCAAATTATGGAAGATGCTTCAACTGATGCAAACCGAACAAAATTAAGAGATATGCTGGGGTCTTTTTTGTTTAGAGGTGAAGACGTTGATAAAAAAGTGAAAGTGCTTTCAGGAGGTGAACGGAATCGATTAGCCCTATGTAAAATGTTGTTGAACCCTTTCAATGTTTTAATTATGGATGAGCCAACAAATCATTTAGATATTCCTTCTAAAAATGTATTAAAGCAAGCCCTGCAAAATTTTGAAGGAACCTTAATCTTGGTTTCACACGATCGCGATTTTTTACAAGGTTTGAGCAACAAAGTATATGAGTTCAAAAATAAAGTGATTAAAGAGTATTTAGGTGATATTGATTATTATTTAGAACAACATAATTTAGAAGATTTTAGAGAAGTAGAAAAAAGAGATGTTGAAAAAACAACTACTAAGACAACCGGAAAAGATGCTTATTTAGAAAAAAAACAACAAGAAAAACAAGCAAAACAATTAACAAATAGGTTAGGTAAAGTTGAGAAAACCATTGCTAATTTAGAAAAAGAAATTCTTAACTTAGATGCTGAAATATTTGAAAATTCAGAGGAAGTAAATGCAAATCCTGACTTTTTTAAAAATTACCAAGCTAAAAAACATAAATTAGACGAGTTAATGGATGAATGGGCTGAACTTCAAGAAAAGATAGAAAATTGTTCTTAAAAACTAAAAATAGTACTGTTCAACAAATTCGGTTTTCTGAAATAGATACATATGATATTTCATTATCCATAAAGCGTGAAGACCAATTACACCCTTTTATTTCAGGTAATAAATACCGAAAATTAAAATACAACTTAGCTGAAGCTTTTCAGCAAAATAAAAGTTCGTTACTCACATTTGGAGGAGCATTTTCAAATCATATTGCTGCAACTGCTGCAGCTGGTTTTGAACATGGTTTTAATACAATTGGTGTTATTAGAGGTGATGAACTAGCCACTAATTTAAAGGAAGTACTTGAAACTAACCCAACTTTAAAATTCGCATCAGAGCATAATATGCAGTTTTATTTTGTTACGAGAAGTGATTATAGAAATAAAACAACACCGCAATTTATAAAAACTTTAGAAGATAAATTTGGTGATTTTTATCTTGTTCCTGAAGGTGGTACAAATCATTTTGCAGTAAAAGGCTGCGAAGAAATCTTATCAGAAGACGATAAGCAATATGATATTATTTGTTCATCTGTTGGAACTGGAGGGACCATTTCTGGGTTGATAAATTCTGCTAAAACTCATCAAAAAGTCATTGGTTTTCCTGCTTTAAAAGGTGATTTTCTGAAGAATGAAATTAAACCATATGTACGAAACATGGATAATTGGAGTTTAAATACTAATTATCACTTTGGAGGTTATGCTAAAATTTCGGAAGAATTAATTACATTTATCAATAAATTTAAAAATGAAACGAACATACCTTTAGATCCTATTTACACAGGAAAAATGTTATTTGGAATCGTGGATTTAATTAAAAATGGTTATTTTAAAAAAGGAACTAAAATACTAGCAATTCATACAGGTGGTTTACAAGGAATTGAAGGAATGAATATTTTGTTAAAGAAGAAGAACTTGCCTCAAATATTATAATTTATGAAGTTGAAATATGTTTTTATAAGTGTGTTAGCAATTGGTTTATTGTTTAGCTGTAAATCAAAAAAGAAAGCGATTTCTAGAAGTACAAAAGATAAAGTTGTAGTAAGGAAAGAAGAACAAAATTCAGTTAAAGTTAAGCAGCCTTCAAATAGTCCCATAACAAATGCTACTATAGATTATATTGAACGCTATAAAAATACTGCTATGGAATCTATGAGGAGATATAAAATTCCGGCAAGTATTACATTAGCACAAGGAATTTTAGAATCATCAAGTGGTAAAAGTGAGTTAACTAGAAAATCTAATAATCATTTTGGAATTAAATGTCATAAGGGTTGGAAAGGAAAACGCGTTTATCATGATGACGATAAAAAGGATGATTGTTTTAGAGTTTATAAAGACCCCTCAAATTCTTTTAAAGACCATTCTTTATTTTTAACAGGTAGAAGTAGGTATGCAAATTTATTCAAATTGCAAGAAGGAGATTATGTGGAATGGGCTAAAGGATTAAGTT
>Ga0316204_10009862_pt1 | contig 12552 bp, 11 predicted proteins | sample 6monrhotite_MG_2_FD_205661 | JGI IMG/M metagenome (GOLD analysis project Ga0316204, IMG submission 205661) | Microbial mat bacterial communities from mineral coupon in-situ incubated in ocean water Damariscotta River, Maine, United States -... | ecosystem: Environmental > Aquatic > Marine >...
CCGATCTGATTAACTTTTCGGAGTAATGGATCGCAATTTGCTCTCGCTAGTTTCTGGTTGTATCTAATGTCGCCGCTTGCGTTGCAATTGGGCCGCCCAGTTAATTGGCGGAACAGGCGACCGAAGCCATGTGATGCGGGACTAGAGCGACCTCTCGAATCAAACGACCTCGCCAACCGGGAAATTCCGCAGTGGCGAAAGAGCTCAACGTCTTAATTCATTATTCTAGCGGCAGTTAAGGAGAGAAAGCATGCTGTGGATGGGAAGAATCGCTGGTCTGTCGGTCCTGTTATTCTCGGTTTTTGCCAGTACCGCATTTTCGGCGGATGGGGTCGAGGACCTCAAGCAACCTGAGGAAATTGCGTCAACAACGGGGGGTGAGCTGAACGGAGCAGACACGGCTTGGATGCTCGTTTCTTCAGCATTGGTGCTCATGATGACGGCACCGGGATTGGCCCTTTTCTACGGAGGATTGGTCCGTAAAAAGAACATTTTGGGTGTGATGATGCAGTGCTTTTTTCTGATGGGCATCATGTCCATTGTCTGGGCACTGTGGGGATATAGCTTGGCGTTTGCTCCCGATTCGTCCATGCTCACCGAGATCCACCCCATGCTCGGCAAACTTGTTGGGGGGGCGGACTTTTTGTTTCTCAATGATGTGATCCCGTATATGGATGGCAAGACGGCTGTGGTCCCGATCGAAGGGAGCATTCCAAGATCGATTCACATGGTCTTCCAAATGATGTTCTTCATCATCACGCCGGCGCTGATCGCGGGCGCGTATGCGGAGCGGATGAAATTCAGCACCATGGTCGTGTTCTCTGTCCTATGGGGGACATTCGTTTATTGCCCCATCGCGCATTGGGTCTGGGGGCCCGAAGGCTGGTTGCTTGAAGGGCAATTTGAGGCGCTCGATTTCGCCGGCGGGACTGTGGTGCACATTAGTTCGGGAGTGTCTGCCCTGTTACTGTCCATCGTGCTGGGACAGCGGATTGGGTATGGCCAAAACCCGATGCCGCCCCACAATCTGACGTATACTTGTATCGGCGCCGCCCTGCTCTGGGTCGGCTGGTTTGGATTCAATGCTGGTAGCGCCTTGGGCGCGAATGCGGCAGCGGCCAATGCATTTGTGGCAACGCATCTAGCTGCCGCGGCCGGAGTGGTGTCCTGGGCGGGAGCTGAATGGGTCTTTCGCGGGAAGCCCTCCATGTTGGGAGCCTGTTCCGGTGCGGTCGCAGGCTTGGTTTGCATTACCCCGGCCTGTGGCGCTGTGAATCCCCTGCATGGGATCATTCTCGGCCTCTGCGCCGGCATGGTCTGCTATTTCGCCTGCGCAACCCTCAAATCCAAATTCGGCTACGATGACTCGCTGGACGCGTTTGGCGTGCATGGTGTCGGCGGGACACTCGGAGCCTTGCTGACCGGAGTTTTCTGCACCGCTGCAGTCTCCGGGGGAACCGACGGACTGTTGGATGGCAATATCATACTGTTTCGCAATCAAGTGATCGGCGTGGTCGCATCAGCGGTAACGGCTTTGATCGGGACGTTCATCCTCATAAAAATCCTGGATGCGACGATGGGCTTGCGCGTGACCGAAGAAGAAGAAATCCGCGGCCTGGACATCACGCAGCACGGCGAAGAAGGCTATATTTTCTTATAAGGGAATGACCCAAGAGTTAGTTCCCGTGGGCTCCGGCGAAGCTAGGGCTCACGGGGATTGTTGCTCGATCACGATTTATTTCAAAACCCATCACGCCTCGGCATCGCCTAAGACTATGCCTATGCTCGCAGTGGCAAGGAACGTATAATTGTCGCGGCATCGGTGAAGCGTAGATATATTCCGCCGAAACAGAGAAGGACTCATCATGAAGAAGCTTGAGGCGATCATTCGCCATTATAAACTGGAAGACGTTAAGAACGCACTCAATGAAGTCGGTATTCAGGGCATGACGGTCTCGGAAGTCCGCGGATTTGGACGGCAACGAGGCCATAAGGAGATGTATCGTGGTGCCGAATATACCGTCGATTTTTTGCCCAAGGCAAAGGTCGAAATCGTCGTGCCCGATGAGTCGTGCCAAATGGCAATCGATACGATCATGAACGTTGCCCGTACCGGCCAAATTGGCGACGGCAAAATTTTCGTCACCGACCTTGCGGAAACGATTCGAATTCGCACCGGTGAAAGCGGCGAAGAGGCGATTTGAATCGGACGTGGTCCACTTGTCGACCGTCCGGTTCTTTGACAGACCGACAACCGCGTCGCTGCGGAATGAGACTAAATTTGTCACCTGCCACCGCGGTGACGCAGCCATTTTGAAAATGTCACCTTGCCGTTTGCGCCCCCGCAACAAAAATTGCGGGAGTTGCACCCGCCGATTTGGGGTCGATGCAAATTTTCCCGGTCGGCGACAGAAACTGATGGGGCGGAATCCGAAGAATTATGGAACGTGGTTCAAGTCTCCAAGCAGCGGCTCGCCTCAGTGATTCGAAAGCTAAAGTTGCCGCCATTCGCGAGCGCGTCCGGCAGGCCCATGCTGCGAATACTCCCGCATGGGAGGTTGCCACGCAGTTAGCCGACGAAACCGAGACCGTGATCGTGGAATTCTTTCGCGACATGCTTGAAGGATTGAACCCGGTCGACCGCCGACTTGTGGAACAAAACACGGCAGTCGTGAAGGTGGGAGGATTTGGCCGCGGCGAAATGGCCCCCTACTCCGATGTCGATCTATTGTTTCTGTATCGCGGCACGATTGACACGATGTTGACCGACGCGCTGGGAAGTGTCGTGCGGAATTGCTGGGATGCCGGGATCAAACTGGGGCATTCCGTGCAAAATCTGCGTGATGCCGTACGCCTAGCGCGGACCGACATCACATTCGCCACCTCCGCCATTGAGGCCCGTCTATTGTGTGGCGACGCGCAGTTGCTCAACGATTTCCGACAACTGTTTCGTCGCAAGGTCGTCGATCGCAATCTGCAGGCATTTACGGAATCGTGCATCGCCACACGCAACGTCGAACGCAAAAAATTTGGGGGAACTGTCAGCCAGGTTCAACCCAACATCAAACGCTCGCCGGGGGGACTCCGCGATTTGCACCTGATGCGCTGGATTGGATTCGCCCGCTATCAGATCTCCCAAATCGATGATCTAGACAAGGTGTGGGCCTTGGCCGAGGATGACGTTCGCTTGTTAGTTGAAGCGCGGGATTTCTTGACCCGCATCCGTTGCGAGTTACATTTTCAAGCCGGGGGGCCGCAGGATGTTCTCACGCGAGAGGAACAGTTGCGGCTGGCTGACACGCTGGGATATGAAGGCCGGCCTGGACTGAAGCCGGTTGAATGCTTCATGCGAGACTACTTTCGCTATGCTTCGGTGATCGAGGACCTGGCCGATCGTTTGGCGTCGATGGATCGGCCGCGCGCGATCAGCGCCCGCATCGCCGATCGTTTCTTGCCCAATCGCACCGAAGACATCTTCATACTCAGCGGCGACCAAATCGATGTGCAAGCCGATCACCATGCACGACTGTGCGGTGATTTGAGTTTGCAGGTCAGTCTGTTTGCATTGTCGGCCCGCACGGGCATCGATCCCTCCCCCACTTTGTTGCGAGATATCGCCGAAAGCCATCCGGACGAGCCGGACGAAATCTCCCCCGAAACAGCCGAAGAATTCCTCTCCATTTTGACTTTCACCGGAGCGATCGAATCGACGCTGCGAAAAATGTACAAGGCGGGTGTGTTAGAAGCCATCATTCCCGAGATGTCGCGAGCACGCGGTCTATTGGAGTTCAACGAATACCACAAATACACCGTTGACGAACACTCGCTCATCGCCGTGGGAGCTGTTGAAGCGTTTCACGAAGAGCCAAGTTTGTTGGGGCAAGTTTACGGTGAGGTCAAACGCAAGCATCTGCTGCATTTGGCCATGCTGTTGCACGATATGGGCAAAGGCTTTGAAGAAGACCATTGCATGGTCGGCGGACAAATTGCCGCAGCTGTGGCGGAACGGCTACACTTGAAAGAGTCTCACGGCGACCGGTTGGTGTTTTTGGTCGAAAAACATCTGGTGATGTCGCATCTGGCCTTCCGCAGAAACATCAACGACATCAACGAGATTTTGCCCTTCACCCGCGACGTAGGCAGTTTGGATATGCTGCGGATGTTGTACGTGCTGACTGCTGCGGATATTACCGCAGTCGGGCCGGGCACCTGGAACGAATGGAAGGGAGGCTTGCTGGCCGAATTGTACGAACGGTCCATGCTTCTATTGAGTGGCATCCGGCACGATGTCGAATTTAACGAACGGCTGAATCAATTACGGCAGCGTGTGCGGCAATACGTAGACGCGTCGGCAGTTTTGTCCGCCACGCTTCCCGGCGACCAATGGGTCAGCACGACATTGTCCACCCTGCCGGACCACTTTCTCAGTTCCAATAACGTGGAACAAGTCGTCGACGACCTCAAGCAAATCGCCGCCTTACAACCAGAAGATTCCCTGATCGATTGGATGGCCGATGCCATGACTGGAACGGTGCTATACCGCATCGTTACGCACGATTCCGTGGCGCAAGGCTGCTTTTCAAAGATGGCAGGTGTGATGGCGGCAATGGGGCTGGAAATTGTTTCCGCCGAAATTTGCACGACCAGCGACGGCATTGTCGTCGACAAATTCCGAATCGTCGATCCCGAGCATGCCGAAGGGACGCCTCATGTGAGATTGGACGAAATCAAACGAATCATCCGCCAAGTGCTGGCAGGAGAGCGGACAGTCCAGTCCCTATTTCAGCGACGACGCTCCATTGCCAATGGCAGTTTAGTCGGTACCGCTCGACCACCGCGAATCGTATTCGATAACAACTCATCCGAGACCTGCACGATTATCGATGTTTTCGCTCGTAACCGTTTGGGCTTGCTGTACGCCATTACCGGCGCGCTATTCGACCTGGGCCTCTCCGTCCAACTGGCCAAGATTTCAACCTACGGCGAGAAGGCCGTCGATGTATTCTATGTCACCTGCGAAGATGGAACACAATTGATCGACGCAGACCAATTGCGCGATGTCGCCGAGAAATTACAGAAACGCGTGGAGGATTTTTAATCCTCCCGGTCGAAAACTCGATCGTTGGCAAAACTGCTGGCCTGGGAGGTCACCACGCTCCCCCCGCAAGCCGATGTCCGCAACATTTTTTTTAATTGTGGGGCTACGTCGAATAGAGACAGGAATTTCGCGTTTAACAGGTGGAGTCATCCGCGCAGCGGTGAACAGTCGACATCGCCCGGAAACCTGCGATTCTTGGGCAACGCTTTTTTGAGTGATCTTAAATGTGCAATCACGTTCGTCTCGGTTTGCGAACGCATCCCTCAATTGCTATAGTTTCGTGATGCTGAGAATGACACGGCTGCGATACAAGGAGGATCGCGATGCAAGACGTATTCCTGGAGTTGTCGATTGGCGATGCCATCCAAATCGGCGATCAAATTTTGACTGTTGTCGACATTAACGACGACGAAATCTGCTTGGATCTGGACGAAGTCAACAACGACCAACCCGCTGTCGCCGATGATCTAAACGGTCGCGCACAGTTCCCGCCCCGGTAGAATTCCTGGACAAAATCCAGTCGTTTGCGTCACCTACCGGTTCGCCTTTGTTGCCGAGGCCTCCCACCCTCTCCTTTTGGGCGAGGACGTTTGATCTACGCTGTTCCACAGGGCGCAGCCGCTTTGTGTGAGCTGTCGCTCAGACTCCCGTTGGTGGTCATGCTTTGCGGGCGTCCGTTTCTTCGAAACATTGCTCCAAAACATTGGCAGACCGCGCCGGCCATCGTGCTCAATAAGCACCTATAGCGAAGCGAGCGCCTTCTCGGCGTCTTCATGCGTTTTGAAAATCTGCCACAGGCTGTCGAGTTGCGTGACCTGTAGGACTTCGGCGCAATTGGCACTCAGTCCACTCAGCGCAAAAGCATTTCCTTCGCGTTCGGAAAGCTCTTTCCACATCTTCAACAGGATTTCCAAGAACGCGGAACCGAAAAACACCGTATGTGACAAGTCAATCACGACTTTTGGCGGATCGGCTTTCCGAGCACACTCCAGCAACACGACCTGTAACGCGTCGAGCAGGCTGTCCCCCAGATTGTCATAGTCTGGGCCAAGTTGAATCACCGTTACGCCGTTACGAACTTCGATTTCAGGACTTTGGGGATCTGCCATGTCGATGCCTGCGGGTTGGTACTTTTGCGCGAGGTTTCACGGTTCAACAATCACATCGCGCGTGTGAAAAATTGGTGTGGAAATGTTCATCGTATCCTTCGCGATCAATAAGTCAACGGCTTTGCCATACGGCCGGTGTGGTTCGATCGCGATGCAGCTGAATTGACCGACTCCCTCGCTCTCTGAGGAGTGCTCACCTACGGAATGGCTTGCAGCACTATTTCTTGATCGACCTCCTTACCGTCACGGAGTAGGGTGACATTGACGACATCCCCCACTTTTCGTTGTGAAAGCGCATCGATCAAGTCCAATGACCCCCGCAAAGGTTTGCCATCCATGGCGATGATGAGATCCCCCACAACAACATGATTCGCCCGCGCGTCCCAGTAGGTGGGGCGGATCCCAGAACGCGTTTTCAGACTACCTTCGTCTTCCACCCCAATCAGAATCCCTTTGAACCCCAAATATTGCGTCAGTTTATCCTTGATAGGCCGAATTCCCAATCCAGGCCGTTCAATTTTCCCATATTTGATCAACTCAGGGACCACGCGATTGACCATATCCACTGGAACCGAAAATCCGAGTCCTGCCGAAACTCCCGTCGGACTGAAGATGAAGGTTGTGACACCGATCAACCGCCCCGCGCTATCCAACAATGGACCGCCGGAACTCCCGCGATTGATCGCAGCATCGGTTTGAATGACGTCGGTAATCAAACGCTGACTGTCGCTCCGTATCGACCGTCCCAAACCGCTAATTGTTCCCGCAGACAACGAATGATCGAAGCCAAACGGATTGCCGATGGCAAACACCTTCTGGCCGACCATCAGGTTACTCGATTCGCCAATGGCAATCGGAACCAATTTGTTTGACGGTGCGTCGACTTTGAGCACCGCCAAATCCTGGTCAGGCGCCTTCCCCACCAATTTTGCCTTCAAGGGCGTTCCGTCCCCCAAAGTCACCATCACGCCTTTGGCTTGGCTGATCACATGATGGTTCGTGACGATATAACCGTCATCACTCCAAACAATTCCCGAACCAATACCACTGGGAACTTCGACGGGATCTACCGCCAACGGATTCGTGACTTGGTCCACTGCAGTGATATGTACGACCGATGGCGCCACTTTTTGGAAAATCTCGATGGTTGCCTTTTCATCGGCGGCCAAATCGCCCCGCGGCGTCACAGCGCGTGCGGAAGCGTCGGGATTCAATATTGGCGATGATCCACTGTCGGAAAATCGCCAGATCGCAAACAGCGCGAGGACGACGAGTATCAAGAACGGCCAGCTCACGCCGTCGGCCTGGATCGGGGCGCGCCGTGGCGGTCGTTCATCATTCGACAACATCAAACTTCTCCAAGTTGGAGGGGAATCAACCGGCCCTCTTCGATGGCCGTCAGCGGGGGACTCGGAAAACGAATTTCAAAACCAACAAGACATTCCGTGAGAACGTGGAATTGCCACTGGCATTATGGGCGGTTAGCCGCCAATTGACCAGTCGAGTTGGCATCCACCATGCGGCTCAGCCGCTTTGAGCGAGCTGCCGCTCGATTGGCATAGGCCGCTTCCGTTGGTCGCTGCGACTTGCGGGGTCATGTCTCCTGGAGGCCGAGTGCGGGATCATGCCCCCCTGCGCAACACGGCCGGAATCGCCTTTAGAGCAACTCCGCCACCTTGGAATTCAATTCTCCGACCGCCTTGATGAACTGACTTTGGGTTTGCTCGGGGAGCTTGCGAAATTCCTGCACAAACTGCGGAGTGATCGCTGCTTCGAATCGTTGCAGGGCTTTCGTCGTCCGCTTGACAAGTTGCGCAACCGGAGGCCCCACCGCGGTTCCGACGGCGTCGCCGCCTTGGTCACTCGCTGACGGTGGCGTGGTCGCCCCCTGCCGAAACGGCGAGTATTCACCTCCCGTGTCCTCTTTTTGCCGTGCGGCGGCGGTAGCTGTGGCGGTCTCAGGCTTGCGGTCCCGGGCGGAATTGCCGCCTTCGCCGGATCCAGAACCAACGCCGCTGAATTCATCGGGATCAACAACCGCTGTTGTTTCACTAGGAACATAGGCAACCGCCGATTCATCGTCGTCCGCTTCGGCCGTCAAATCTTCGCCGCGAATCGCCCGTCGCCAGGCCTTCATCTCGGCCACAGTAGCCTTCGTTTCCTCAGCCCACTGCAGGCACTCTGCAGAGTCATCCCAATTGATCGCCGAATAGAAATGCGACCACTTCAAATTCGGATAGGACTCATGAACATCTGCGAATGATTCCCAAACGCGACGGCGTTGAAAAACCTGATCGCCGCTCAAGTTAATCAGTGCTGCAAAGTCCGCATCGGTGCGGCCCTTTGCATATTTCTTCGTCCACTTGGCCGCGCATTCGCCGACAACCCAACGACACTGGTTAACAGCCTGTTGGGCGGTATCGATCAATAGCTCTTCGGTTTCCGGGACGTCCGTTTTCAGCGGAGCAATCGGGTTATTCATGCTGGTCCTTTAGTGCTGTAATCTCTGGTTTCAAAACCCCGCAAGGCGTGTTCGCAACGCGCGTCGATTCGTGTTAGACGCTCACTCCCCGGGAGTGTTTCGGTAGGGAGATAGTCTGCCGTTTCTGCCGACCGCAAAACCGAGGGAATCCGGAGCAGATCCATCGCTTTTTTAAGGGTGAACCTTAGAGTTGTGTGCCACTGGCTTTGCCAGTGCAATTTCATATGTTTGGATTCGCTACAAAGCACTGGCGGAGCCAGTGGCACCCCAAATCTCGGGTTTGACATTGCTCGCGAAAGGTCGCAATGACGCGTCGTCGGACGAATCAGCGATCCTACCGATGCCGGTTGGTGATTGCCAGCGTCGGTAATGATCAATTCTGCGGCCGTTACAGATCGAAACGTTATGTCGTTATGACCGCGCCAGATTCGGTGGCCGGTCGGTTGAGCAGAGTTAGCGGACGCGCCTTTGATCGGTGGATTCGATGCCGCTGTATCGCCATTTCCAGCTGGAATACGCTATTCGCGGACACCATTGGCGAAAAGGCATTCCTTGCTGAGGTGGATACCGGAGCGAGGCTTCGGCTGGCAGTTCTGGCCCGAAATGGCAAATCGTTTCCGTTTGCCTGCTGGCCCTAAAGACCGCCCCCCTATTCTTCGGATTAAACCGAAAGCTCCCATAACTCCGTTGATTACGAAAAGCGACCTCGGTAGACTAAAAATTAGTGCATATCCCCTAATTTGAAACCTATCTACGACTCTTAACAGTTTCGGCGATTGAACAAGGGGGAAGCCCCCTGTTTGTCGACTCGTCATCTTCGCGCCGCATCATCAAATACCTGTTGTTGACTTTAGTGATAAGTAATTTTTGGAAACATCTAAGGATGGAGATAATTCTCACCATAATTTAGCGAGGTTAAAAACCTAAAATGAGAAATGCGGGCCAAACGCGACAATCATTTTCACCATCAACCATTCTCTTTTCGCGATACCTAAAACCCAGGTGTGCGACAATTTGCTGGCGGTTCGAGAGATCGGTCTTACTTTTTTCGTCTTTGATAATCTGTCTTTGCATAGCGCAATCTGAGGTGCGTGCGGAATCTGCCCTGATGCGGATTGCTGCCAGCGCCACGTATCAGGAATTCGGGCTATCGAGCAAAGGCGACGTCTTTACGATTGCCAATTTGTCGCAAGGTGATGCACATCTCCACCGGGCGATCATCGACACCAAACCCTCGTCTGCGGACGCCTTTTTCCATCTCTCAGGGATGAATTCCTATCCCTTCATTGCTGACCATGAGTCTGCGACGGAGACGGGATTCGAGGGATTTGGCGGTGTGACGAACGACTCCCGGCGAATGGTCTTGGAATTCACCGATTTCGCTCCGGGGGAAACGTTCTCGTTTCAAATCGATGTCGACAATCGCCACAGTTGGTACACATCCGGCAGCGATTTCGCCGGGACGACGTTGAACACGGTATTTACCAGCGGTGAATCCATGACGGAGTTGATCGGCGCATTCAATGCGACGGAGGATTCCTGGGTTTCGGCACTCGCGGAACTCTACTCGCCCACTCCGCGGCCGGATTTCACCAATCCCGAGCCATCGTCGTTCCTGCTAGCCCTCATCGGCGGCGCCACACTGGGAGCATTCGTATTGCATACCAAGCGTGGTTCGTTGCCAAAAGAATGAAGGAGCAGCGGTGAAATCCCTTCGATGTTAAGTTTGCCAGCGGAGACCACGCTCAGTCGCCGTTGGTATCAGCCGGGAGGGTTTGCTCGCGCGGGGGGATGCCCCATTTGGCGGCATGGGCCCGCGACCGGCGGTGCGATTGTAGGCCGGACATCAAGAAATCGATGACCTTGCCATAGGAACGCAGTGCCCGCGAAAACTGTTGCCGTTCTAAATTGGATTTGGCGTCGCGATAGGCTGTTCCGTATGATTTCCAGTCGACTGTCCACCCTTCCTCGATAGCCGACTGTTGCAAATCGTGCTCAATGGTGGCGAGTTGCCCGACCAGTTTTCGTGTCACGTTGGCTTCCGCAAATCGGTAGGGGCCTCCTTTCGGGGCCGAGACGGGGGGAGCCTTCGCGCGCTCTCGGCGTTGGTTCCACCAGATCCAAACCATCAAGATGATCTGCACGCCGGCGAGTCCCAACAATATGAGACCAGGGGCGAGGAGATAGTTCAAAGCCGTTCGCAACCCCATCAATGTCAGCGGCACGCCAATCGCAAGGACGATAGACAATAACGACAGCGCCAACCCCCAACCCCAGGAGAGCCCCCCGCCATCGTCGTAGCGAGGTCTTGGCGGTGGCGTGGCGATATCGCCGACCGGTGCGTTCACGCGGACAATCACGACAGTGATGTTGTCCGGTCCGCCACGCAGGTTGGCTAGATGGACCAATAATTGACAGGCTTCAGCCGGCGGCAATTCGCGGGCGATTGTGCCGATTTCGTTGTCGTCTAACAGTCCGGTCAATCCGTCGCTGCACAGCAAGAAAATATCGCCGGACAGAATTTCATGGGCGCCTTCGATGTCGACCTCAACATGCGCCTCCGGTCCCAGGCAGCGGGTAATGACATTCCGCGGTTCGTAGAGAAAAATCTCTTCGGCCGACATTTGCCCCTGTTTGAGTAGCTCCCATTGCAGACTGTGATCGAACGTCAACTGTTCGATGTGGGCATCGCGAATGCGATACAGACGGCTATCGCCAACATGACCGGCGATGGCCCCCGCCGGGGAAAGCACCAATGCTGTTAACGTGGTGCCCATTCGCAGGAAATCGTGATTTTGCCGCCCACGGGTGTTGATGCCCGCGTTGGCCTCGATGATTGCTTGTTCAAGCGCTTCGTCAACGGGGAGATTCTGCAGTTTTTGATAGGAGTGCGGAATGGAATCGGCCGCCATTTTGCTGGCCAACTCGCCTACCGCATGTCCGCCCATTCCATCGGCCACGAGAAACAAATGGCCCCGTTGATGGAAGGCGTCTCCGTCCGGCGCCAGATGGATGCCGTAGGAATCTTGATTGTTTTGCCGGCGGAATCCGATGTCGCTTTTCGCGGCGAATTCCACCTTCTGCTCCCACAGCATCGCGCGGTTCCTCAAGTCCGGGGTGTTTTCATATGTCGACTCGTTTTCGGCAACATTTCGATGGCCCCCTTTTCGATGACCAACGCTGGCGTCTCAAAAACCATTACTTCTCATGGTATCCAGTCAACTGACGTGACGCAAAGCCAACTTATTCAAGCAGCCGATTCCGGCAATGTTTCCTGGGGCGCTACTTACGCGCATCGGCAGTCACCATTTCCCGCCTCCCCCCTGCGCTGCGTTATTCACTGACGGCTTGTATTGCTCCTGCTCCCCGACGGAACCAATGGTGTCCGCCGATCACAACCGCGAAGAATATCGAGCACATGACAAAATTATCATTGTTATGAAACCTTGCCGCCGTCTCATCAAATGCACCAACCGACTCATCCCCCGGCAGCCATCTCATGACGACGGCAAATCGCAGGACTTCGTACATCAACGATTCCAATCCAATATCGACAATGACCAACACATGTAGGCACAGGTCGACGCGATTGACGAAATATCGCCGCCGCGCGGCGAAAATCAGCAGCAGCGACATCAAGCTCACCGAAACAATCCCGCCCGCCACGAATGCCACCCGCGAGGGAAACCACTTCCAGTACACAAACGTTCCGCTGTAAACCAGCAACTGCAAGATGCTGAAATACCAACGATGTATCGCCATGTTAAGTTTACCGTATCATCGGTTCTTCGAAAGGCCTGCAAGACGAAATGCCCGAACATCTTCCACACAAAGACTTTCCGCGCAGTGGCCTCTCCGACCGA
>Ga0316204_10009863_pt1 | contig 12551 bp, 12 predicted proteins | sample 6monrhotite_MG_2_FD_205661 | JGI IMG/M metagenome (GOLD analysis project Ga0316204, IMG submission 205661) | Microbial mat bacterial communities from mineral coupon in-situ incubated in ocean water Damariscotta River, Maine, United States -... | ecosystem: Environmental > Aquatic > Marine >...
GGCGCCCACCAACCAGCTCATCGGTTTCCAGCTTGGCCTCGTAGCCTTCAAACATATCAAAGTCTTTCAACCGGGTCAGCGGCCGATCGATGCCGGGGCTGGAGACCTCCAGCGTATAGGTATCAAGGATCGGATCCTCAACATCCAGCGTGGCGCTCACCGCGCTGGAAACGATAGCACAGTCATCCACCTCGATGCCGCCTTCAGGCTTGTCAGCCATGATTTGCAGCGTCGTGGTTTTGCCGGACATCAGGCGAATGCGCACCAGCTCATAGCCGAGATCCTCGATCACAGGGACAAGGATTTCGGCCAGGCGGCGGTCAATCGCGGCTTTGGCAATCAGGTCGTTGGTCATTAAGCTTCCCACAATCGGGTTGGCCACAATCAGGTTGGGCGGTGGATTCAGCATCCCGAAGGACACAAAAAAACGGGCGCGCGGCCCGTTGAACTAATCCGGAGGTGTCTTGAACCAGAGCTCAACACGCCGCTGTTGAAAAGCCATATACGCCCCTTGTTACGAATCTGCAAGCCTTCTGTTGCCAAGGCCAGGGTTGCAGCGGGTCGGCCCAAAACCCGGCCTCTGTCAGCGGCCCTGCCAAGCGCAACGGCAGCTCAGGTCACAGCCGCCACCAGCGTTCGGCAATACGGCCATCGTCCAGCGCGGATTGCTGCCCCACCACGCGGGGAATGCCCACATCTGATCGGGTCGCCAGGGCCATGTCCTCAGCCGAAGGGTGATAAAGAAAGCCACCGCGTTTCAACAATTCGGCTGGCTGCGGCAGGGCCGCCACATCGACAAAGCCATCGCGCAGGGCCTCTGCCCGGACAGCGGCATCGGGAATGACAATCACCTCAAGGCTCTCAACCCAGCCGGCCTGACCGTCCTTGTAGTGCCCCGCCACCTTGGTGGCGCGAAAATGCCGCCCGTCCTGGGCGCGTTCAACCTGGTAACAGCCGCTGCCCACCAATTGTGCCAGGGGCACATCAACCGCCCCCTGTGGCGCGATCACATGGTCCGGGCCTGCCAACAGATAGGGCAGATGTGGATTTGGCTGGGCCAGTTGAATTTCAACCCGGTACAGATCCAGCGCGGTCACCGACATCTGGTCAGCCATCTGGTCAGCGCCCGCGACAGAACGCCCCTGCAGCGAAGCTACAACATCTGCAGCCTGCAGCGGCGTGCCATCGTGGAACGACACATCCTGGCGCAGCTCAAACCGCCAGATCTGTGCGGCGTCACGGCTTTCCCAGGCGGAGGCCAGTTCCGCCCGCAGCAGCCCATCCGGGGCAATCTCGGTCAGACAATCCAGCACCGCCCCACGGGCCACCAGATCCAGCAGGCCGCTTTCCCGCGGCAAGGCCAGACGTAGTGCGCCGCCTGCCCGCGGTGAGGCCGCAAGCGAGGTGCCAGTCGCCGCCAGCAAAGCGGCAGCGGCACCAGAGGTAAAAAGGGCGCGGCGGTCGATACGGGTCAAGGCAGCAGTTCCTCGGCAATGCGGTCCATGGCCAGCACCAGCTCTGCGCTGATTCCCGGCTCTGACAAAGCATGCCCTGCATCGCGCACCATGATCAATTCCGCATTTGGCCACAGCTCATTCAGTTTCCAGGCCGACGCAGGCGGGCAGATCATATCATAGCGTCCCTGCACAATGGTGCCGGGAATATGTGAAATGCGGCCCATATTGGCCAGGATTTGCCCATCAAAATCGAGAAAACCGCGATGGGTGAAATAATGATTCTCCAGCCGGGCAAAGGCACGGGCATAGTCGCCGGGGCCCTCAATCGAGGTGCCGTTGGAATGGATCGACGCCAGCGCATTTTCCCAGGCCGACCAGCTGCGGCCAAGCCGGACCTCTTCGCTGCGGTTGCCTGAAAACAGCCGTTTGTTATAGGCCGCGATCAAATCACCGCGCTCAGCCTCGGGGATAGGGGCGACAAATTTGGCCCAGGGCTCCGGCCAAAACCGCCCAGCGCCGCCACCGTAAAACCAGTCCAGCTCGGCAGCGGTCATCAGAAACACCCCGCGCAGTATGATCTGCATCACCCGCTCAGGGTGGGTTTGCGCATAGATCAGCGACAATGTGGCACCCCAGCTGCCGCCAAAGACCAGCCAGGTCTCAATCTGCAACTGCCTGCGGATCTCCTCCATGTCGGAAACCAAATGCCAGGTGGTGTTATCCTCGCAGGAGGCATGGGGCTGCGACCGCCCACAGCCGCGCTGATCGAACAGGATAATCCGGTAGACCATGGGATCAAAATAGCGCCGCATCGCTGGGCTGCTGCCACCACCAGGGCCACCATGACAGACCACCACGGGGATCCCCCGCGGGTTCCCCGATTGCTCCACATACACTTTGTGGCCCTGTCCTACCTCCAGCATCCGCTGGTCAAAAGTATCAACCGGAGGATAAAGATAATGCACTGCGCGCTTTTGATCCGAGAATTTGTCCATTACTGACCTAGATGACATCATAGCGTACAAAAGAACATACGGAGACAGGAATGCAAGCGCCTCAATCCACGGTCGACCCGGCAGAAATCGCAAAGTTTGAGGCGATGGCAGCCGAATGGTGGGATCCCAATGGCAAATTCAAGCCGTTGCACATGCTTAACCCCTGCCGTCTGGACTATATCACCAGCCAGATTGCCGGAGAGTTTGACCGCAATCTGACACAGCCAGAACCGTTCAAAGGGCTGCGCTTGCTGGATATTGGCTGCGGCGGCGGCCTGCTGTGTGAACCCATGGCGCGTCTTGGCGCCGAGGTCACCGGCGCCGATGCGGCAGCGGGCAATCTGCCGGTGGCGCGACTGCATGCGGAACAGACCGGCCTCACCATCGACTATCGCCATACCACCGCCGAAGACATGGCCGCCGCAGGGGAACAGTTTGACGTGGTTTTGAATATGGAGGTGGTCGAGCATGTGGCTGATCCCCTGAGCTATCTCACCGCCACCAAAGACCTGCTCAAACCCGGCGGGTTGGAGATCTGTTCAACCATCAACCGCAACCCCAAAAGCTATGCCATGGCCATTTTTGGCGCTGAGGTGGTGATGCGTTGGCTGCCGCGTGGCACCCATGAATGGCATAAATTCATCACCCCAGACGAGCTGGTGGAGCTGCTGCAAAAGGCCGGGCTGACGCCGGTAGACCGCAAGGGATTTGTGTTTAATCCGATAAGCTGGAAATGGTCGATCTCGGACCGGGATCTGTCGGTCAACTATGTTACCGCCAGCATAAAAGAGCGCTAAGGCGCAGAACCCCTCCCCTGGGACACCTTGATGATACGACCCACCTATCCTTTTGGATAGGTGGGTCGTAATCTTTTGCCACCTTTGGAAATCGGCTCAAAACAAATAAGGTAATTATGACTTACCTTTTAGGGCTTGTTCTTTTATGGCCCGTTTCAAAGTCCGTGTCACAGCGCTCAGTCTGGCCAGCATATGGCCACCAGACCGAAGCGCCCAGTTGAACCCATATGCCAAAGCGCATTATTGCTTTGGTTCTGCCACCACTCACATCTCGACAGTGGGTTCAGTTGGACACAAAGGGATGCCTGACCCAAACTGACATAGTTTGGCACTGGCATCCCTTTTTAAATTTGCAGTGCAAATTGTCGGAAAAGAATTAGGCTGTGGATTCCAGTTTTGCCCGCAGCTCACGCAGAATTGGCAGCGTCGCGCGGACACGGTCTCCACCAAGATCATTCACCACCTCGGAAATCAGCGGCACAATGCTGGCCAGGGCTGCGTCACGGGCCTGGCGACCTGCCGGGCTGATCGCCACCATCTTGCGCCGGGCATCGTCCCAATCCGGGCGGATGTGGATATAGCCCGCCACTTCCAGCTTGTTCAGCGTATTGGTCATGGCGCCGCGCGTGACGTGAAAGGCCTTGGCCAATTGCGCCGGAGAGCGTTCGACCCCGGTGCGAGTCAGGTGATTGAGAACAGAGAAATGCGACAGTTCCATTCCCTTGGGTAAGGCTTTGCTAAGACGCGAGCGCGCCAGCTGGTCCGCCATCAAGATCTCGCTAAACAGCGAAACCGCCAGGGAATGGGATTCTTCCATCAGGGTCCGTTAAACTCTCGATCATGGGTCAGCGCAGGGACACGCCTGCGTGCTTCTGCCACTTTTCCCATATCAAGATCAACGTAACTTATCCCCGCAGCCCTGCCCGCGTCCGACAGAATTTCACCCCAGGGGGCAACCACTAAGGAATGACCGTAGGTTTTTCGCACCGCGCCCCTGCTGGTTTTATGGGTCCCCGTCTGCGCAGCGGCCAGCACGTAACACCCTGTCTCAATCGCGCGGGCCTGCAACAATGCGTGCCAATGGGCCGCACCTGTAACCGGCGAAAAGGCCGCCGGGGCGATTAGAATTTCAGCTCCTGCCTGGGCCAGGGCCCGATGCAGATGTGGAAAGCGCAGATCATAACAGATGGTCAGCCCCAAAGTACCAAAGGGGGTCTTGGCCACAACAGCGCGGTTGCCTGGCCGGTAGCCATCGGATTCCCGAAAGGTCTCTTCTGGGGTAACCTCAACATCAAACATATGGATCTTGTCATAGCGCGCGGTGATCTCCCCCTGTGGCGAGATCAAAAACTGACGATTGGCAAAGCGTCCATCGCCGTCATGGGTTTTGACCCCAAATGAGCCCAGCGACAGCCAGATGTTATGGTCAGCGGCACTGGCACACAGGGCAGCAAGCGTCGGGTCGTCTTCTTCAAGACACAGAACCTCTTGCTGATGCGCCCGGCTTAGGGAAACGCAATTGCTCACCTCTGGAGTGAGAACAAACCCGGCGCCGTTTTCAACCGCCTCAGCGATCAGACGCTGAAGCAGGTCAAGGTTTTCACTGGGAGAGTCGCTCGATGTGATCTGCAACAGGGCGGCGCGCATCAGGGGTCCCTTCCGGTACTATTATCTAGGGTTCAGGCGGCGAGCAGTGGATCCAGCTTGCCTGCTTGCTCCAGCGCATAGAGCTCATCACAGCCGCCCACATGGGTATCGCCAATAAAGATCTGCGGCACGGTATAGCCGCCATTGGCGCGCTGGATCATCTCCTGCTTACGGCTCGGATTGGTCAACACGTTGACCTCAGAAAATTCCACGCCTTTCTGGTTCAGCAGGCGTTTGGCCGCGTGGCAAAAACCACAAAGTGGCGAGGTGTAGATTTCGACCGATTTCATGCGGGTCTCCATTTGTCAGGTTGTCTTGGTTCTGAGCCATATGGGCGCGCATTGCAATCATTGCCAGTCACAGCACGCCCGGATCACGCCCGTGTGACCCGCGCCAGCACCGCAACCCGCACATCTGCTGCCCCGGCAGCACGGCAGGCATCGGCGCAGGCCGTCAGGGTCGCACCCGAGGTCATCACATCGTCCACCAGCAAAACCACCCGCCCCTGCATCAGGGTCTGGTGACGAGGATGCGCCACAATGGCCTGGCTCAGCGCCGAAAACCGCTGCGCCCGGGTTTTGCCCTCCAGGCTGGGGGTCACTTTTACCCGCTTTAACATATCCGGCCAGTGATCCAGCCGCGCCTGACGCGACAGATGTTCAGCCAAAAGAGCAGATTGGTTATACCGCCGTTTCAACAGCCGTGACCAATGCAGCGGCACCGGACACACCAAAGGATTGTCGCGTAGCAAGGGCGCCGCGGCCCGTTCGATCCAGCTCGCGGCTGGCGCAGCAAGATCGGTGCGATCGCCATGTTTCAAGGCCATAACCAGATTGCGCGCCTTGTCCTTATACAGCATCGCCGCCCGGCCCTGGCTCCAGGGGCGCGCCATCGACATACATTCATCGCAGTCCAGACGGTGCCCGTCCTCATCACCCGGTAATGGCACACCGCAGCCTTCGCAGACCGTGCCACTGATGAAGTGAGCCTCACCCCAACAGGTGCCACACAGGCCAAAGTCCTGCTCAACCAATTCATCACAGCCCAGACATTTTGGGGGATAAACAAGCGAAACAGCGGTTTGAAACTGCGCGCGCAACATCTAAATAGCCCCCATGACGCAAGCACCCAAATCACAGCCAGAGCTGTTTGACCGCCAAGCATTGGCAATCCATCGCGCCCGCCACCAGCCTGAGGCATTGTTCCTTCACAACCTGGCACGGGATGAGGTTGAAGATCGCTTAACATTGGTTAACAGGACCTTTACGAAGCCTGCAATTGTTTCACCTTTTGCTAATATTTGGCGAAATAGCTTCCCAGAGGCCCGGATTGTGCCCGATGAGGAGGTGCTGGACCTTACTCCCGGAGCCCATGACCTGGTGATTCACGCGATGGGCCTGCATTGGGCCAATGATCCGGTTGGGCAGCTGATTCAATGTCGGCGTACCCTTGCCGAGGATGGGCTGCTGCTGGCTGTGATGCTGGGTGGGCGCACCCTACACGAGCTGCGTAGCGCCCTGGCCGAGGCTGAAACCCGAGTGACCGGCGGGCTGTCGCCGCGTATTGCCCCCATGGGGGAGGTTCGCGATCTCGGCGGCCTGCTGCAACGGGCCGGATTTTCCTTGCCGGTTGCAGATGTCGTTCCCCTGACAGCGCAATACCGTGACAGTCTGCACCTGATGCAAGAGCTGCGCGCCATGGGTGAGGCCAATGCCTTGAACCAGCGCCTGAAACACCCCAGCCCCCGCGCTCTGTTTGCCCAGACCGAGGCGATCTACCGGGAGCATTTTGCCCTGGACAACGGCAAGCTGCCCGCCACATTCGAGCTGGTCTGCCTTACCGGCTGGTCGCCGTCTGAGACCCAGCAGAAACCCCTGCGCCCCGGCTCTGCCAAGATGCGCCTGTCGGAGGCGCTGAAAGTGCCAGAGACAAAATTGCCCAAATAGGCCCGCAACCGCGCCAATAAGAAAAACAAATCACTGCGCCAATATGATCCAATTGGCCTTTGGCACCGTAACGTCATAGATTATGGCCAAGTGTGACCCACGCCATGGTTTCCACAAGCAACGCTTTGCCGCAAATACAGGACCACCGCCCCTATGTTGGATTCTTCCGCTCCCGCCACCTGCCCCGCCCACGCGCCAGCAGATCATCCAAAGATCAAAGGCGAAAAGGTCGGCATCCTGCTGGCAAACCTCGGCACTCCGGATGATTACAGCTATTGGCCGATGCGCCGCTATCTGGGCGAATTCCTGTCGGACAAGCGGGTGATCGACTACCCATCCTGGAAATGGCAGCCGCTGCTGCAATTGATCATCCTGACGAAACGGCCGTTTTCCTCGGGCGCGGCTTATAAATCGATCTGGAATCACGACAAAGGCGAAAGCCCGCTGATGACCATCACCAAAGACCAGACAGCCAAGATGGCTGAGGTGATGTCCCAGCGGTATGGCGATCAGGTCATGGTCGATTACTGCATGCGCTATGGCAACCCGTCGACGAAATCCAAAGTCCGCGCCATGGTTGAGGCCGGCTGCCAAAAGATCCTGTTTGTGCCGCTCTACCCGCATTATGCCGGCGCCACATCCGGCACTGCCAATGACCAGTTCTTTCGCGCCCTGATGGAGGAAACCTGGCAACCGGCTGCGCGCACGATTCAACCCTATTTTGACCAACCCTCCTATATCGAGGCCCTGGCCCGCTCGGTGGAAGAGGCCTATGGTAAGGCCGACAAACGTCCCGACATTCTGGTGGTCTCCTACCATGGCATGCCAAAACGCTATCTGATGCAGGGGGATCCCTACCACTGTCAGTGTCAGAAAACCACGCGACTGCTGCGCGAGCGGCTCGGATGGGACGACACGCAGATCACCACCACGTTTCAATCGGTCTTTGGCCCAGAGGAATGGCTGAAACCCTACACCGTTGATCACGTCGCCACCCTGGCCAAAGAAGGCAAGAAAAACATCGCGGTAATGGCCCCGGCCTTTTCCGCCGACTGCATCGAGACCCTGGAAGAAATCAACGAAGAGATCAAAGAGAGCTTTGAAGAGGCCGGCGGCGAGGACTTCCTCTATATCCCCTGCCTCAACGATGATGACGACCATATCGCGGCGCTTGCCGGCGTCATCGAGAATAATCTCAAAGGTTGGCTGGACTAATCTCCCCTCCCTGGTCCAAATAGGATCCAATATTGGACTGCCAGTTTTCGGCAGACGGGGAGACGATTATAATGAACCTACAGCACTGGGCTGATGCCCTGAATTCCCATTGGGGCATCACCGCAGATCTGCGCCGCTTGGACGGCGAATATGATCTCAACTTCATGGCCACAGACACAGAGGGCACCGGCTATATCCTCAAGGCCATGCGCCCCGGCTGCGAGGCCTGGCTGGTCGAGATGCAGGTGCAGGCCTTTCAACATATCGCCACCCGCAGCCCGGATCTGCCCTGCCCACGGGTTATCCCTGCCGCTGACGGTGCTGCCGTGCTGTCTCTGCCGGACGCAGACGGCGCTGCGCGGTTGTGCTGGGTGCTCGAATGCCTGCCCGGCAAATGCTACGCTAATGCCGCCCCCAAAACCCTGTCGTTGATCCATGAGGTCGGCGCGGTGCTGGGCGGCGCAGGCAAGGCTCTGGCCGATTTCCAGCACCCCGGATTGCAACGCGATTTCAAATGGGACCTGATGCGCGCCGACTGGGTAGGCTCTGAAATCGACTCCATTGCGGACCCCGCCAGACAGAGCCTTATTCGGGAGATCGACACTGATTTTGCCAAGTTAGAGCCTGTTTTGGCGACCCTCCCCAAGCAGGCCATCCACAATGATGCCAATGATTACAACATCATGGTCACCGGCGAGCTGACCGAGCCACGCCGGGTTTCGGGCCTGATTGATCTGGGCGATATATGCGCCGCGCCGCGTGTCTGTGATCTGGCAATTGCCGCCGCCTATATCGTGCTGGATCATACCGATCCCGAGGCGGCTCTGGCCGCATTGGTGGCAGGTTATCACAGCGCCTATCCGCTGACCCCGCAGGAGGTTGATCTGGTCTATCCGTTGCTGCGGATGCGACTGGCAGTCAGCGTGGTGAATTCGACCCTGATGGCGGCGGAAAACCCCGATGACCCCTATGTGACCATTTCCCAGGCCCCGGCCTGGCGCTTTCTCGAAGGGGTGGACATCCACCCCGGATTGCTGTCGGCGCGGCTGCGGGCCGCCTGCGACATGCCAGTCGTGGATGGTGCCGATCGTGTCATGCAATGGATCAAGTCTGAGCGCGGCAATTTTGCCAACCTCATGGGCGAAGACCTGTCTGATGCCCCCATGGGCTCGCTCTCGGTGGAAAACTCCACCTGGCCGCAGAACCCATTCCACATGCCCCTGGCGGAGGCCGCGCGGGTTGGGGAAGAATTCGAAGATGGCGGCAAGATCTGGCTGGGGTATTACCACGAGCCACGGCTGATCTACGCCGAACCCGCCTTTCGCAAAGGGCCCTACAAGGCCAGCAACCGGCGCACCGTACATCTGGCAGTGGACGCCTTTGCCCCGGCTGGAACGCCTATGTTTGCGCCCATGGCGGGCGAGGTCTTTGTGGTGGAAAACCGCACTGGGCATCTTGATTATGGCGGGGTGATCATCCTGCGCCATGTGACCCCGGCGGGAGACCCGTTTTACACGCTTTACGGCCATCTCAACCCCGAATGCTGCACCCGGCTCAAGGTTGGCGACCAAATCGAGCAAGGCGCCGCGTTCTGCCGCCTGGGCGATGCCAGCATGAATGGTGGCTGGGCGCCACATGTGCATTTCCAGCTGGCGCTGACCACCCAAGGGATCGAGGCCGACTGGCCCGGCGTTGGTGACCCGGACGAGATGTATCTGTGGCGGGCCGTCTGCCCCAATCCGGCGGCGCTGCTGAACCTGCCAGATGACAAGTGTCGCTATGAGCCCACCAGCAAGGAGGCGATCCAACAGGGTCGCAAGGATCATTTTGGCGGCAATCTCAGCCTCACCTATGCTGATCCGGTGATGCTGGTGCGCGGCTGGAAACACCATCTTTTTGATGAATGGGGGCGCCCCTACCTGGACGCCTATAACAACGTGCCCCACGTCGGCCACGCCCATCCCCGCATTCAGGCCATAGCGGCGGACCAGCTGAAACGGATGAACTCCAACACCCGCTACCTGCACCCGGCGCAAACCGCCTTTGCCGATAAGATCCTGTCCAAGCTTCCAGACCATTTGGAGATGTGCTTTTTTGTCAATTCCGGCAGTGAGGCCAACGAGCTGGCTCTGCGATTGGCCCGCGCCCATACAGGTGTCAAAGGCATGGTGACGCCAGATCACGGCTATCACGGCAACACCACCGGGGCGATTGACGTCTCTGCCTATAAATTCAACGCCAAGGGCGGCATCGGCAAATCCGATTGGATCGAGCTTGTCGAAGTTGCGGATGACTATCGTGGCAGCTATCGCCGCGATGATCCTGACCGGGCGCAGAAGTTTGCCGATCTGGTCGATCCCGCCATTGCCGCGTTGCAACAGCGCGGCAATGGAATCGCCGGCTTTATCGCTGAGACCTTTCCCTCGGTTGGGGGCCAGATCATCCCCCCCAAGGGCTACCTGCCAGCGGTCTATGACAAGATCCGCGCCGCGGGGGGCATTTGTATCGCTGATGAGGTTCAGACCGGATTGGGCCGTCTGGGAGAGTATTATTTTGGCTTTGAACACCAGGGCGCCAGCCCTGATATCGTGGTCATGGGCAAACCCATTGGCAATGGCCATCCCATTGGCGTGCTGATCACCACCCGCGCCATCGCCGACAGCTTTGCCAAGGGGCCTGAGTTCTTTTCGACCTTTGGCGGCTCAACACTGTCCTGTCGCATGGGCAAAGAGGTTCTGGACATCGTGGATGACGAAGCCCTGCAGCAGAACGCCCGCCTGATGGGCGCAGAACTGATCACGGGCCTCACGGCATTGCAGGACAAACACGCCAGCATTGGTGATGTGCGCGGCATGGGGCTGTTTCTGGGGGTAGAGCTGATCACAGAGGATGGGTCTGAGGCGACGCAGATCTGTTCCTATGTGAAAAACCGCATGCGGGACCATCGTATTCTGATCGGCAGCGAAGGGCCAAAGGACAACATCCTCAAGATCCGCCCGCCTTTGACCATTGATAGTGAAGGGGTCGAGATGATTCTGGCCGCTTTGGACAGCATTTTGTCCGAGGTCTCGCAGTCCTAGAAACCGGACTTGGGGCTGTTTCCGTGCTGCTCAGCACGGGCAGCCTCAGCGCTCCCAGACAGCAAGCGCCCAATAAAAAAGGCGGTGATAAATCACCGCCTTTTTAAAGTCGTATGCACAGCAATTAGCTGCTTGCAACAGCAGCGCCAACCAGGACGAGCAGCAGCAGTGGCAGCAGGATGCCGCTGGAAGAGCTGGTTGCAGCTTCTTCGATTACTACGGGCTCAACGATTGGCTCAGCCAGGTTGCCAGCAGAAGCGGTGGATGCAGCGGCGGTCAGTGCGGCTGCGAGTACAAGTTTGTTCATGTTAACCTCCAGAATTAGCGCAGACCCAAAAATGGCCTACGCACCCAAGACTTACCTCGTGATTTTTTCTAACCAGTAAAGCCCCAAGATTGCAATTGCTTGTTGGTGTTTTCCAGCTTTCGAAACGCTGCATGTCGTCAAATAAGCAACACTTGCGTACCCACTTTCGCCATCTCAAACAGCTCGGCGATATGCTCGTTATAGAGCCCGATACAGCCATTGGAAGATCTGCGGCCAATCTTGCGCGTATCGTGGGTTCCGTGGATCCGATAGTACTTCCAACCCAGGTATAAAGCATGTGTTCCCAATGGGTTATCAGGACCGGGGGGAATGTAGGCGGGCCACTCCGGATTGCGCTTACGCATATTCGGTGTCGGCGCCCAGCCGGGCCCGTCTACTTTACGGGTGATCGACGTTCGCCCCCGACGGGTCAGATCGTTCGACAGCGGCACCGATGAGGGGAAAAGTCTGTAGTTATTCCCATCTTCAGACCAGTAGTGCAGAGCGCGGCTGTCGATATCCACAAGAATCGCTCCCTTGCGCAGATGATCAAAGTACGGCTGCCAGCGTTTTGCCCGAAAAGCAGAGATATTTCGCTTTACCGGCGGTTCTGGTTCGGGCGGCGGGCGCAATGGGTCAAAGGCTTGTTCTTCCTCAGGTTCTGGCGCCACTTGGGACAAGGCAGGTGAGGCTATCATGGCTGCAGTTCCAGCAAGGAACTGCCGACGGGAACCGCCATTGAAAAAGGATCGTGTCATCTGAAATTTCCTGCTCATTATAATCCAGGCTGCCCACCATAGTATGGCCTGAAAGCCGCAGTCGCAAATCAAACCATGAAATATCTGGGCAGATTGGTGCAGGCCTGTTTGCGCAGCGACTGCTTGATAGGCTAAGTGCTTGGACGAATGATAGAGCGAGACTTGTGATGAAGCGTGTATTTTTATTTCTGATGGCCGCCACACTGGCGCTGGCAGCGGCCTGCACGCCGACGACTGAAAACGGAAGCGGCGGCAAGGCTTACCGCATCCGAAACGCCGACAAGGTTCAGCTGCGGATGCTGGATTCGGTCAATGCGCTACGCCAGGCTGCGGCCGCACCAGCGATACA
>Ga0316204_10009865_pt1 | contig 12548 bp, 10 predicted proteins | sample 6monrhotite_MG_2_FD_205661 | JGI IMG/M metagenome (GOLD analysis project Ga0316204, IMG submission 205661) | Microbial mat bacterial communities from mineral coupon in-situ incubated in ocean water Damariscotta River, Maine, United States -... | ecosystem: Environmental > Aquatic > Marine >...
CTTGCTGATGTCCATAAAGCGGTTTAACGGTGACGTCGGTATCTAATATCCAGGGCGTGTTAAGCAAGGGTGCGTAACTTAAATGCAAATGGTGTTGTAACCATTCGATGCCCTCCTGTTCATCAATTTTTTTCAAGGCTCGCCGAGCAGAGTCATCACTGACAACCTTATTCATGCCTAACAAGGTTGAGTTAACGGTGTCACTCATCAAGGTGGTGATATGAGAATAGCGGGTATGGCCCGATAACACGGATAATAAAAAGGAGCCTAATACGTCGGTTTTAGTCGGTGCATTATTACTGTGATAAAACAGCGGACAATCCTCAACCCACGGTTCAAATCGGTTTCCTAATTTTAAAAACTGGATAAAAAAAGGCAATTGTCCAATCGGTGTCACTGCAGCCGTCGGGTCCCATTCGATGTGCAATTTTCCATCAAAGGTGTCCACTTCCACGGCCTCAACCAGGGCTTTTTTAGGCATCGGCAGAGATTCACTTTTTGAGTGAGTGCTTTTGGGTGGCAGAACCATGATATTCATCCTTGTTATCAGCAGCTTATAAGTATACCCCAATTTTCAACTGATTAATTTAGGATTAATACCGCCCGCTCTGTGGTAGGTTGCTGATGAATCAATCAATCCCAGCAATAATTTCTGCTATTCTTGTTCGATATGAAATTGCGACAACATTTTTACATGAAATGTATATGCCGGAATTACCAAAATTGAGGTTCTTTGCAATATTGGTTATTTGCTTAATTGCATACGCGAAAGCTGGCCTGGCAAGAGAATTATGAGGCCTTGATACCAAATCCATTTTTTTGGAGCATGCGCCAGCCGTTTCTAAAGCTGATACTACAGATGTGACAGCACGCTCTGTCATCGGTACATTGTTGGCATTATTTTTACCCCAAAAAAATGCGACAACTCTCCTAAAATCATTTTGATCTTGTACGTCCATTTAATTATCCTACTTTCATTAAACTTAAGATTATTTTTTTTAAATCCATGTTTTGAGCTTCAACAGCTACCCACCGCTGTGTTTGTTTAGAATTAAATAATATAGCATATTTTTTATGTGCGTAATCAATCAAATAAACTGTAATTCCCTTAATCTCCAGCTTGCTTCGTTTAATTTCATTAAGTGCGAGTTGCTCTTTCAAAAATGTTAACTGTTGATTGTTTTCTGCTATGGCTCCACCAAATACTATTTCAATAAATTGAGTGGCAGAGACGTTATATTCATCATAGCTTGTGTAGTTTTCATGAACGAAAATTAGTTTTTCATTTTCTTTAAAATGAAGTACCAGTGATTCGTGTGTTGAGCCAACAAGGGTTGGGGTTTTTTGAGTATTGAAATGATAACCACCAAAAGAAATTTTGGTGTCAGCTTGAGTAGTGCAAGCAATAAAAAGGAAAGAAAGAAACACAAAAATTATATAATTTTTAATCCTTGACACGATAAAATCCCAAGCTCCACGTTAATAAAAAACTCACGCTACCATAGCAATATAATAGTGTCAATAAGGAGGGGTATAGGCCAGGGCGATCGCATATAAATCACCTTTGATGTAGTCAAGTAAAACTGTACACATTAATAGGAGCCAAATAATTTCTCAGCCGCATCAGGCGTCATATATACCCAAAGCGATTGAGATTTAGGAGTTATAGCACGCCCCTTTTTGTCCACAGCGTCGTTGCTTCTCCTTACATAGAATGGCTATGCTGCGTCGTCGCGTCTAGCTGTAAACAAAAATGATCGCACTCTAAACACCTAAATCTCAAACGCTTTGGGTATAGTTGTTATAACTGCGTCCTCTAGCGACGTTGTAGTGCCGAATGATATATTTTTCGACATCCGTCTGTGCCTCATCGTAAGATCGACAGCATTCTTTTGGCATCCATTCGGTTTTAAAGCTTCTAAAAAACCGTTCCATCGGCGCATTATCCCAGCAATTACCTCGTCGGCTCATACTTTGGGTGAGTTGATACTGCCAAAGTTGCTGTCGGTATCTCTGGCTCGTGTAATGACAACCCTGGTCAGAGTGAAACATAACACCTTGGGGTTTGCCTCGGCTTTCGTAGACCATTCTAAGCGCCGCACAGGTGAGTTCTGAATCGGGGCTGTTAGAACATGACCAACCAATTATCTTTCGGGCATATAAATCCATTACAACCGCCAGATACAGCCACTGCGTGCCTGCCCAACTGTAAGTAACATCACCACACCAAACTTTATTCGGGGGAAGATCACATTAAATTTACGTTGTAGTAATAGCTACTCGTGGTCACCCCAAATAGCTTACAGATGGACTTTACGTTACGCCGCTCTCTTGATAACCGCTGGATGAGGTCTATCGTTTGATGGTGCCCGACATCAAGAGAGCGGTAGCCTTTTTTAGAATGTCATTTCCCCATTCTATTTGTTTGATTCTTGCTTCTAATCCCTGCACTTTCTGCTGTTCAGAGGTCATCGCTTTAGCGGTCGGTGTTGTGCCGCCTCGTTCACAGTTTAGCTGTTTTACCCAGCGCCTCATGGCGGTATAGCCAACACCCATAGCATGGCAGGCTTCCGAAATAGTATAGTTTTTGTCGAGCACCAGGCTCGCCGCCTCTTCTTTGAATTCTGTTGAATAACTTGGTCTTTTCTTAGTCATTGTATACACCTTTTTTCCAGGGGGTAGTTTATCCCATTTCGGTGTACAGAATCATTAGGCCACATCAATTGCCCCCCTTCCTGTTGGGATTTGACCCCTTCCTGTTGGGGTTTGCCCCCTTCCTGTTGAGAATTGCCCCCTTCCTGTTGAGAATTGCCCCCTTCCTGTTGGGATTTGACCGCTTCCTGTTGAGAATTGACCCCTTCCTGTTGGGATTTACCCCCTTCCTGTTGGGATTTGACTCCTTCCTGTTAGGATTTGACCCCTCCCTGTTAGGATTTGACCCCTCCCTGTTAGGATTTACCCCTTCCTGTTAGGAATTGACCCGTCCTGTTACGTATTTACCCTTCCTGTTCAGTGTTTTCGCACCCACGCCCCCGGTGGCAAGCCACACCTACCTACCGGCTGCCTTTTGCAAGCCCGGCAATACTCCGAATCCATGCGCTGCTGACGTTGATGGGGGCATGCGCCGTGGTTTACGTTTAACGGAGCCACTGGACATTGTGGTGGGGGAAACCGGGGTTGTACTGCATCGTCACAGCGTTTTAGCGGGGGTTATGAACAATGTTGTGGCCGATGCATTGCACAACACGCCCGAACTTGCCACAAAATCGGCGCCAGGTCGCGACTGGGCGGATTTGGGGGCTGCCCAAAGGGTGCCAGCGTGCCAGCCGGCGCACATTTTCACGATGGCAGACGCCCAGGCGAAATAACCTCACATGGTTTATGGGGTTATTTCCCCATTGGTGCCGCCATCGTGGCAGCGGATTTCAGCGGTACTGCCCCGGAAAATCGTCTTGATGGTGTTTTGGCGCATGTGTTTCTCCCCAACCCTTATGAACCGCAGGGTGATTGGAATTTGGGTCTGTCAGCGAATAAGCGGCAAAATGATGGAGAGGACTACCAGAGCGGTCTGGGCTATTCTGAACCGTTAGCGACCCATGGCTTGATGGATAACAAATTGGCTACGGCACCGATTCTCCGGGCGGCACCGGGTCACTTTATCCACCCCGTTCATGCCATGCGACTATTTTTGGACAAAGTAGGTGCAATCACTGCCGAGGCGTTTGCTATTGGTCGGGTTAAATCTAACGTATTAATCGATTGTGATGGTGGTCAACGGCGCGATGCTTACCTTGAGGAGGCAATTCCGGCATCCCGTTACCCCGGTTTGGTACAGGCCATACGGGGAATGGGCCCAGGGCTGTTACAACGCTCAATTTCTTTGAAGATACCGATCCTCACCGATTCTGATCACAAGTAAAATAAATCCGGCCTACTGGTCGTTTATTAGGCGGTCATGGTCGCCAAGCATACAGAGTGGACACCGGGTTTGGGCAGTACCCACTTCCATTTAGACTGAAACTAAAAAAAAGATTATAAAAAACAATAGAATATAAATTTATTCTAAAGGGTTTTGACTCGCGCCATAATGGCAGACTACACTATCAGAACGAGTTGGTTGCTTCACGGACAATAAAAACTTTTTGGTTTGCGCGAGCAAAAAACACTGGATCTAGCAGTCAAATACGTTGTATGCTTTTTGTTCATACTACGGTGATTTGATAACCAGGCAATGCTGAATGGCGCTAATATCCATATAATATATCTGTGTTTAGATGTGTGTGAGGTTGCAGTTCGGGGTTGTTGATTCGGTTGTACCACTTTTAGCAGATAACGCGATTGCGCTTCCAGTCAATTGCGCAACGTTGTCTAGCCCGATTATTTATTAAACGTGTTTTGGGTGCTTCTTAATCTGTCATGGTTGAGGAGCAATGTAACGGACACCCACAAGTGGGGTGTCCGTTTTTTTATGCCCGCGTTATTTATTGAATGTTATTTATTGAATGTTCAACCCAATCCATTTTACTCAGGGTGTGCGCATCCTCAAGCGTTGCCATGGCGACCCACATGGCACGTTGAATGCAATTCACTCAACGTTAGCAAGTCAAGGCTAATGTAGTCAGGGTTAAGGAAGTCGGGCTGATGAGCCCAGGCAATGGTGTCACGATTAAAAACACAAGCCAAATTGAGTAACAGAGTGCTATCGATACCGCACGCTGTTTGATTGACGTGGATACGATTTATCATGGATTGGGAAAAAACAATGGCACTAAGGATAGTGCTCCTGTCGATATTGATAGGACTAAATGCCTGTAGCAGTGGCGGTGGTGGAGGGGGCCGCACCAATGCTAAACCGGTAGAATTTACAGAAAGCCCAGAACTTGCTGCGCCAGAAACTATCGCCGTGCGGGGTGGCAATCAAAAAGCGATTATCTACTGGACGCCGGTAGCAAACGCAACGTCATATAACCTTTACTGGCATATCACGCCAGGCGTCAATAAATCCAACGGAAATCGAATCGTCGCGGTCAACCCCGGCTATGTGCATGATGCCCTTATCAATGGTGATATCTATTATTATGTTGTCACCACCGTGGTTGACAACGGTGAAAGTCTGCCGTCAGCGTGGCAACCAATAACACCCCAGGCGATTCCCATCGCGGGCCTGTTTGACGATGTGAATTTACAACATTGTGTTGACGCATTAGCCGCGACCCAGGGGTGGGTCTTTGCCGATGACATCGTTGGGGAACTGGACTGTTCCTTTCGGGGAATCGTTTCCCTGGCTGGAGCAGAAAATCTGATTCGTGTGCAGTATTTTAATTTGTCCAACAACCATATTGACGACATCACGCCCCTCAGTGCATTGCTGGCATTGCAGTCCATAAATCTGAGTTATAACAACATTGCACAACTCAACAATGAACTCATATCGCAATTCGATGCACTCAAAGGACTGGCCGCTTTATCGCTGAAGGGAAACCTGCTGCTGGATTGTCAACAACTGGCCTATCTTATTGATACCGTAAAGCTAAATGTACTGGATATCGCCACGCCGCAACAGGATGTTAATTGCAAATCCTACACGACCACACCACCACCAACCAACTCCGAACCCACCGGTGATGACAACGCTGGTAATGACGGAACCGGCAGTGACGGCAGTGGCGACGATGGAACAGGTAATGATGGCACTGGCGATAGCGGCGCAGGTAATGGCAATCCGGACGATACCCCGGCCCCCGGCGGTGGAAGTAATGATGCCGCTGACAACACCAGCCCCCAAAATGTAATGGCAATACCCGGTAATGGTCAGGTCACGCTGTATTGGGATAACGTGGCCGATGCCTCCGGGTACAGCCTTTACTGGTCCTCCACACCATCCATCAACCTGGCGACCGCCAGCAAGGTTGAAAATGTCACACCGGGCCATGTTCAAACCCAGCTTACCAATGAAACACCGTACTATTTTGTGCTAACCGCCACCATTGCCAGTGTCGCGTCCGCCGCGTCGGAGGAGGTTAGTGCCATTCCGTCAGACCAGGGTGTGTTGTTAAGCACGTTATTCACCGACAACGCCTTGCAAGTGTGCATCGATCAAATTGCCAGCGCCAAAGGCTGGACGTTTGCCCACGAACTGGTGGGGCATGTGGATTGTTCTTCGCGCACTATTAAACAATTGGCAGGCGTGGAGCAACTCGTCAACATTATTGGCCTAAATGTATTTAATAACCAAATTACCGATGTATTACCCCTTGCCACATTAACCGGCCTTAAGCAGCTTTATCTTAATGATAACCAATTAAATGCCATTGGCCCGCTATCCGGGGTAACCGCCCTCACGTACCTTAATCTACGCAACAATCAATTAACCGACATCAGTGCCATCAGCAGCCTGGTCAATTTAAGCCAGCTCTATATGAACAACAATACCATCATTGACGCCAGCCCCATTGCCGCACTCACGGCGCTTCAAACCCTCGATTTACGGGATAACGCCTTAGGGGGCGACAATGTTGGCAACATTGATGCCTTGGTAACACTGACAAACGCCACCAGCATTCGTTTGCTGGGCAACATCAACCTGGCTTGCAACGAAGTCATTAGTCTCATCGATGCATTAGGCGAGCAGGTCGTTGACTTATCCGCGACCTTGGATCAAATAAACTGCGTGTTGCCGCCGCAAACGCCGGTCGCGTTAATTGCAGAACCCAGTAATCAGCGTATTCTACTAAACTGGGATAAAACGCCACGGGCCACCGAATACAACCTTTACTGGTCAGACAGTCCCAACATCGACATTACCACGACCGTGCCGGTTTCTGTCACATCAAGCTATTATGCCCATACCAATTTAAGCAATGACGTCACTTACTATTACGTCATCAGCGCGGTAAACACGGCGGGGGAAAGTCCGCCAACCGAGGAAATCAGTGCCACCCCGGCACTGGTGCCCATTGCCGGATCATTTACCGACGTTAACCTGCAGGCTTGTATTGATGCCTTCGCCGATTTGAACACCTGGACGACAACAGATCAAATCACCGGGTTTTTAAACTGCTCGTCCCAGGGTATTGCCATCCTCGAGGGGGTGCAGCATTTAACATCCGTCACAGAGCTGGCATTAAACCAGAATGTCATAACCAACATTGATGCGCTAGCCACCTTAACCCAGCTACAATCGTTGTCGTTGTATGGTAATTCATTGAGTAAACTCGATGTGATCTCAGCATTAACCGCTCTGACCACACTCAATTTAAGCAATAACCAACTCAAGAACATTCGGCCCCTGTCAGCGTTAACCGCCCTAAACCAACTGGACCTGAGCAACAATAACATTGGCGAACGGGGCATCGGCGATGTTGATGACCTGGTTACCCTGGTGAATGCAACCGATATTAAGTTAGCCGGTAATGTAAATATCGCGTGCAGTGATTTGGTTATATTACTGCAGGCATTGGGTGCCGGTGTGGTGGACTTAAGTGAACCGCTGGACAGCATCAACTGCACCGCCTCATCCATCATACCAACCAGCGTTAGAGCCGTATCAGGTAACAACCAAATTAGCCTTAGCTGGAACCCGGTGGATACCGCCCTGGACTACCGCGTTTATTGGGATACATCACCCGGCGTTGACCCCGGCAGCGCCACCAGCGCGGTTGCCACCACAACGGCCTATTTACACACCGGATTAACGAATGATACCACCTACTATTATAAAGTTACCGCCAGAAGAAACACCGGCGAGGGCACACCGTCAGTGGAAGTGGCCTCCGTACCCTCCGCCAGCGGTGTCTCCATACGAGGGTTAATACCCGATGATGCACTACGGTCCTGCGTTGAGTCCGTGGCAAACCGTAAAGGCTGGAAATTAGCCCACGAAATCACCGGTGCCATCAACTGCTCATCACGCAATGTTGCCGAACTGGCGGGGCTGGAGCATTTAATCTCCTTGCAGAGCTTGCGTCTGGGCAGTAATGGAATTACGAATCTGGCGGCATTGTCAGGGCTAAGCAGCATCGAATTTCTCGACCTGTTTAATAACAGCATTACCGACATTAGCGGGCTGGCCGGTTTAAATAACCTGGCAACATTGTATTTACACACCAACAACATCACTGACATCTCGGCGCTGTCAGGGCTGGCCTCATTAACCTATGTCATCTTAGATGAGAACAACATCAGCGATGCAACACCGCTGTTGAGCGTCACCGCATTGCAACGGTTATTTTTCCGGAAAAACAAACTCTCCAATATAAATGCACTGGCGGCCTTAACACAGCTAACGCACCTGTATTTAAATGACAATTTGGTGGTTGACGTGAGCCCGCTGGCGAACATGACGCTGTTGCAGCAACTGGACCTTAGAAACAACAAGGTCGGTGGCCTTGGGCTAGGCAACCTGGATTCACTGTCACCGTTAACCAACATTAGCCGAATCTATGTTGCCGGCAATAATACTATTTCCTGTACCGAGCTGGACAACCTGGTGGTTGCCCTAGGGCCCGCCATCGTCGACATCGGCGCACCCAATGATGGCGTGAATTGTGTAAACCCTTAATTAATGACTTAGTTCTTGGCTTAGACGAGTAGCCCGGATGCAGCCAGCGTTGAAGCGTAAACCATGGCAGGAGAGTTCCCCGAGTTCTTTAACCGGGCAACGTATCGCGAAATCCGGGATGACCAGGTCGAATAATGGCTCAGGGTAAGAATGACAGTTTGGTGTTATTAAACGCCGTCAGAGGATACGGAGGGTAAATTAAAGCCCAAAACTTGAACCAAATAGACGAGTAGCCCGGATGCAGCCAGCGTTGGAGCGTAAACCATGGCAGGAGAGTTCCCCGAGTTCTTTAACCGGGTAACGTATCGCGAAATCCGGGATGACGAGGTCGAATAACGGCTCAGAGTAAGAATAACAGTTTGGTGTTATTAAACGCCGCCAGAGGATGCGGAGGGTAAATTGAAGCCCAAAACTTGAACTAAATAGACGAGTAGCCCGGATGCAGCCAGCGTTGAAGCGTAAACCATGGCAGGAGAGTTCCCCGAGTTCTTTGACCGGGCAACGTATCGCGAAATCCGGGATGACCAAGTCGAATCACGGCTCAGGGTAAGAATGACAGTTTGGTGTTATTAAACGCCGCCAGAGGATGCGGAGGGTAAATTGAAGCCCAAAACTTGAACCAAATAGACGAGTAGCCCGGGTGCAGCCAGCGTTGAAGCGTAAACCATGGCGGGTTAGTTTCCCGGGTTCCTTGACCGGGCAACGTATCGCGAAATCCGGGATGACCAAGTCGAATAACGGCTCAGGGTAAGAATGACAGTTTGGTGTTATTAAACGCCGCCAGAGGATGCGGAGGGTAAATTAAAGTCCAAAACTTGAACCAAATAGACGAGTAGCCCGGATGCAGCCAGCGTTGAAGCGTAAACCATGGCACGAGAGTTCCCCGAGTTCTTTAACCGGGCAACGTATCGCGAAATCCGGGATGACCAGGTCGAATAACGGCACAGAGTAAGCATCAAACGCCATCCGGGCGACAGTTAGCTTTAATTAAGCAACACAAGTTTAAGCAACACAAGTGGAACATGGAGCACCCATATCAATGCAAAAGACGGAACAAACCTCATGGGCAGGCTACTTTTACAAGCAAAACCCCTGGGCCAAAAAAGTTGCCGGGCTGTGGGAAAGAACCCCCTTATTCCAGCAAATTCCAAAAAGCGAAATCGTGCGACTGGCCACCATGATGCATGAGCGGCACTACCAGCCGGAAGAATCCATTTTCAACGCCAATGATTTAGGCGCCGGTGCAGCGTTAATCATCAGCGGGCAAGTGGAAATTTGCACCAATGGCGTAACCCTGGCCATCCTGGGGCCAGGTGATTTTTTTGGAGAAATATCACTAGTGCTGGACGAACGGCGCACCGCCGATGTCGTGGCGGTCGTTGAAAGCGAACTCGCCTTTTTTTTACGTCTGGACCTGGACGAATGGACAACCCGCGTACCACAGCACGCCGTCACATTAACCAAGAATTTGGCACGTTCCCTCGCAAAGCGACTGCAACACGCCAACAAACTGGTGGGTGACCGGATTTTATAATCCGGGGATTATAACGTATGTTACAGCAAGCAACCTCCAGCCCCTTTGGCCAATCAGCACTACTGTTTTCCGCAATCGCCGCCGTGGTTGCCGTCATCGCCTGGTTATTTCAACCCCTGATTATTCCATTGATCATCTCGTTTGTAATGTACGCCTTGCTGGAGTCCTATTGCAGCCGGTTAATCAGCCATGGCTTATCTCAGACAGTAGCGGCCTGTGTGGTCGTAGTGGGGTTAATCATTGCGATGGTGGCACTAATACTGATTGTGCTGCCGGTCGTCTTCGCTCAACTATCCCAGCTACAATCACAGCTGCCGCTATTATGGGATAAGTTAATGCAACTTGGACAACACGTGAATGTGTGGCTGGGGACATCACTCAATATTGATGTTGTTAATTATATCGAAACGAATGTTGAAACAAATATTGAAGCGAGTGATGGCATTTATGCTGAACATAGTGTTCACAATAACGAAGCGGGACATTCCTGGTTGGATACCAATCCGCTGCTGGTGGAAAACATTCAGGTTACATCGGCCAGCTTAATGGCGCATTTGGGCATGGCGATTTTCCTAATCCCCCTGGTTACCTTCTTTTTGTTAAAGGACTTTCGGGTAACCCGCAACACCATACTGGGGTGGCTGCCTAACAGTGGTTTCGAACTGGGCTGGCTTATCTACTATCGTATCGCAAAACAATTACAATGTTACCTGCAAGGCCTGATGATACAATCCTGTGTAGTGGCGAGCATCACCATCATCGGGTTTTATCTGATGGGACTGGAGCTGGCCTTTCTCTATGGTTTATTCGCGGGCCTGCTGAATATAATTCCCTATCTCGGCCCAATACTCGCCATGCTGGTCCCCATGCTAATTGAAGTATCCACCGGCAGCCTCGATGTGTGGTTAATATCGGGCATATTCAGCATAATATTATTGGCGCAGGTGATTGACAATATCGTCGTGGTGCCATCCGTCATCGCCGGTAATGCAAATTTACATCCGCTGTTCATCGTACTGGGGGTTATTGTTTTCGGGTTTATGTTTGGCATTGCAGGCATGTTGCTGGCAGTGCCGGCATTAGTGAGCGCAAAAATTATTGCCACCGGCTTGTATTGTGGTTTTAAACGGGGTTAAAAAGTTTACATCGGGCGCTCAAAAGGCGCCATCACGTCGCGAATGCCGTTGAGAATAGCGTTACGCATTGTATCTTTCTTCGCCATCGGGAGTTAATGCCAACAGACCCTGGCGTTACCTGAGTCCTGCTGATTTGTTTTCTTATCCTGTTTACCCAATAATTCTATTGAACTTATAATTAATTGTGTTTATGATTTGCCTTCGCGTCAGGGGATCAATTTCGTATTGGTAATATCACTGAAAACACAATGGGGTGGTCATTAAAGGTACAAATAACAAAAGCACAAATAACAAATGTACAATAAGAATTAACAAGAATAAGCGCAATAAACAGCCGTAATGTTAAAAAGTAATTGCTTATAAAATGAAAGCGCTGAAACTTAAGCGCGGAACAAAAAAAACACGGTGCAAACGGTTAACCATAACAATAAATTCTAAGCGATTAAATTTTAAACTCTATTATTATCGTCAACGTATAAATCACTAAACTTAAATCTCAAGTTTCGGGGTTCATTTAGGCAACTATTCGGATAACTGGTTCTTCGCTATTTCACATGGGTAATGGTGTAGAATAGCACGCTAAATTCCATAGCTGGTAGATATTTATATTATGCATGAACAAGAGTTATTTGCAGCAGCATTAGGGTTACAATCACCCTGGCATGTATCCAAATTGAATTTTTCAGAAAAAGAAAAAAGATTGGATATCGAGATTGATTTTGAACCTGGTAGTCTATTTTCTTGTCCTGTCTGTGGAAAACCTGCCAAAGCGTATGACACAAATAAACAATCGTGGAGGCATATGGATTTCTTCCAACATCAAGCACATCTACATGCTCGTGTACCTCGTGTAGAATGCTCAAAGGGTTGCGGAGTTAAACAAATAGAAGTCCCATGGGCTCGTTCTGGGAGTGGATTTACACTTCTATTTGAAGTTTTGATTTTAACGTATAGTAAAGAGATGCCTGTTAATAAAGTGGACAAATTAATGGCTGAGCACGATACGCGTTTATGGCGCGTCATACATCATTACGTTGATGCTGAACGAGCATTACAAGACCATTCGGGTGTAACCCAAATAGGGATGGATGAAACAGCGAGTCGACGTGGGCATAACTATATTAGTTTATTGGTCTCAGTACGCTAGTCAAAACTATGCACTTTAGTGCAAGGCTTTAGCTGCTACACACTTATGTTACAGTTTGGCCTATGAATGAACAAAGACGAAGTGGGCACACAGTAAGGAGATTCACGGCTCACCTGGTGTGGGTAACAAAGTACCGATATGCAGTATTGCAGGGAGATATACAGCACCGTT
>Ga0316204_10009866_pt1 | contig 12547 bp, 10 predicted proteins | sample 6monrhotite_MG_2_FD_205661 | JGI IMG/M metagenome (GOLD analysis project Ga0316204, IMG submission 205661) | Microbial mat bacterial communities from mineral coupon in-situ incubated in ocean water Damariscotta River, Maine, United States -... | ecosystem: Environmental > Aquatic > Marine >...
ATCTGGTCGCCGATACAACGGCGCGGGGAAGTACAGGCCTTTCATTCGGTGAGATGTTCGGTGTGGACCTGGCGGCAAGAGCCAACCGGACCGATCTGCCACAAATCGCATCGCGCATTCGCGCCGATTCCGCACAGCTTTCCATGGCCAAGCTGGATCTGTCGGGCTCACCGGCTGTTGGTGATGTGGTGGTGGCCGCAGGTGACAGCCGCGGCGGCCATGCCTTGCAATCGGCGCTGACCCAGCAGCGCAGTTTCGCCGCAGCGGGCCGGTTTTCGGCCAGTTCTGCAACGCTGGAAAATTTCGCGGCCCGGATTGCCGGCGATATCGGATCACGTGCCGCCAGTGCGGAACGGGCCAGGTCTTCAGCGCAATCCCTGAAATCGGCAGCAGATCAGAAACGCGCCGACGTGGAGGGCGTCAGCCTTGACGAGGAACTCGCGAATATGACGCTCTTCCAGCAATCCTATAACGCATCGGCCCGGCTTCTGCAGACTGCAAAAGAGCTGACCGATACGCTTTTGAGCCTGATCTAGGAGAGGTGAGATGACCCGCATCGCGACCGCCGCTGCTTCACAGACCGCGCTTCTCGATTTGATGAAGGCGCAGCGATCTGTCTTCGAAGCCCAGCAGCAACTGGCTACCGGTAAACTCAATCCGGACCTTAAAGGTGCGGGTCACAAGGCCGAATCCATCGCCGCCGCCTATGGTGCGCGCGACCGGGCGGATTCTTACAAATTTACCGCCGAGCGCGTCGAAAGCCGGATGGAAATCACCTCCATTGCCCTCGATCAGCTGACCGATGCCGCCACGGATCTGCGTGTCGCCATGACCACGATTGATGGTTCGCACATTATGAGTCAGGCGCGCGAAGCCTTTGAAAATGCGCGTAATGCGCTGTCCACCCAATATGCCGGCGGCTATGTGTTTGGCGGCACACGCACCGATACCGCACCGATCTCCGCTACCTCGCTGGATGATCTGGTGGCCGCGCCGACGGCTGCCGATGTATTCGTCAATTCCAGCCGCCGTCCGGTCGCCAAAATGGACGATCAGGTCACGCTCGAAGTTGGCATTCTGGCGAGTGAAGTCGGTGAAGACCTGATGGCGGCTTTCAAGCGCCTGGCCGAATTTGATGCCGGGCCGAATGGCCCGCTCGACGGTCCATTGACGGACACCCAGCAAGCCTATCTGCAGGGTGAAATCGGCAATGTCCTGACCGCATTTGATAGCATCAGCGATATCGTCGGCGAAAACGGCGCTCAGCAATCGCGCGTTGAAAACATGATCGCCAACCAGCAGCAGAAATCGGACTATCTCACCAGTCTCATTGGCGGGCTGGAAGATGCGGACATGGCCACAGCGGCGACGCGTTTCCAGCAGGCGCAGACCGCCGTTGATGTTGCCGCACAGACCTTTTCGGTCCTCAGCCAGGTGTCGCTCTTGCCTTTCCTGAGGTAGCCCTTCCAAAACCACCCGATTTCCCCTATATCCGCGCCTCCTTTAACGACTGCTTCGGGCCTTGACCCCGTGGGAGACGCGTATGACGACGACTTTGACGCGCGCGGGCGAAACCCGCGCCGACACCCTCATCCGTGAATTCGGTCTCGATGGAGACATACTCGGTCTGGGCGGCAAGCCCGCCGATCACCGCGTGGTTGTGGCCATGTCGGGCGGTGTCGATTCCACCGTGACCGCCACCCTCCTGCACAAGGCCGGTTATGATGTGGTGGGTGTGACCCTCCAGCTTTATGATCACGGCGCCGCCATCAAGAAGAAGGGCGCATGCTGTGCCGGGCAGGACATTTATGATGCCCGCCGCGCGGCCGAGGAAATGGGCTTTCCCCATTACGTGCTCGACTATGAAAGCCGTTTCAAGGAAGCGGTGATGGACGAATTTGCCGACACCTATCTGGCGGGCTTCACGCCGATCCCTTGCGTGCGTTGCAATGAGCGCGTGAAATTTGCCGACCTGCTCAAACAGGCCAAGCAATTGGGCGCCGCCTGTATGGCGACCGGCCATTACATTCAGCGCGTCGACGGACCACAGGGTGCCGAATTGCACCGGGCCGTCGATCCGGGCAAGGACCAGTCCTATTTCCTGTTCGCGACAACGTCCGAACAACTCGACTTTCTGCGCTTTCCGCTGGGATCTCTGACCAAGGATCAGACGCGACAGCTGGCCGAGGCTTTCGGGCTGGCGATTGCCGACAAGCCGGACAGTCAGGACATCTGTTTTGTGCCGGATGGCAATTATGCCGACATTGTCGAAAAACTGCGCCCCGGCGCGTCCGAACCCGGCGATGTTGTGCACATTGATGGCCGTGTCATGGGCACACATCCCGGCGTGCTGCGCTTTACCGTGGGTCAACGGCGCGGGCTCGGCATTGCCACCGGCGAGCCGCTCTATGTCGTGAAACTCAATCCGGACGAACGCCAGGTCATTATCGGTCCGCGCGAAGCATTGACGGTGAAGGAAATCAGGCTGCACGAGGTTAACTGGCTCGGAGAAGGTGAACTCGCCGCCCATGATGGCGCGCCCATTCTCGTCAAGGTCCGCTCTACCCGCCCGCCGGTTCCGGCGGTCATGCAGGTCACGGACGGCAAGGCCAGCCTGCTGCTCGACGAAGGCGAAGAAGGCGTCGCGCCCGGACAGGCGGCGGTGTTCTATTCACCGGTCGAGGGCGGCGATCGTGTGCTCGGCGGCGGCTGGATCACCGGTACGATTTAACGCTCTGTGTGCTTCGAGGCTTTCCTCGCGGAAAGCGCCTCAGCATGAGGTGAGTAGGCGTTAATCCAGTTCACACCTCATCCTGAGGTGCGAGCGGCTTGTCCCCGCAAAAGCGGGGAAGCGAGCCTCGAAGGACGGATTTGCCACCCAACACAACTTCCAGTATGGCTGCTGGCATGACCAAGACACCCGACACCTATTTCGCAAATCTTGAAGACAGTCTCGCTCCCATCGCGCTGGCCTTGCGCGAAGCGGTGCGCAAGGCAGGCCCGGATCTGACGGAAAAACTCGCCTGGGGTTTTCCCTGCTATGTCGGCAAAGAGCGCATCGTTTCGATTACGGCCCAATCGCGCTGGGTGAATCTCCAGCTGTGGTCCGGGTCCAGGCTGGCCGCCCGGTTTGACCGCATTGAAGGCACGGGCAAATCCCTGCGCCATGTGAAAGTGCACACCTTGTCGGAGGTCGATAGCGAAATTGAGGCGATCATCGAGGCGGCCATAGCGCTGGATCGCGACGACCCCCGGCGCGTGGGCTAATCCACCAATCGTCGCATCGCCCATTCAACCGGTCCTCGTTTGTAATAGCGCCGCCAGATCGTTGCGAAGATCACCGATGCGATAAAGAAGGCGATTACGATGCCATAGAGCCAGAAAATGGATTCCATTTTCTGCGGCAGAAACCATTCAATCCCGGTCACACCGATAAAGACATGGCCCAGATAGAGCGTCAGCGCCATCTGCCCGGCATAAATAACCGGTTTCACAAATTTCCGCCGCGCCTCTGAAGCACAGAGCATCAGTGACAGCGACAGAACGATGAATCCGACACCGAGGCCGAACATTACGTATATCGGGGTTGGTGGATAGGCCGAAGAGCCAAACAAATCCGCGATATAGGGCAGGGCATAACCATACTCTTCCACAGGCGCGAGTTTCAGATAATTGAGATCCAGCGCCGCAAATTTGATCGCTTTGGCGAGCGCGATCAGCACGATGCCGCCGATCAGTAGTTTCCAGTGATTTGACGCCTTGTGCAGATCGATCCGGCCCACGGCCAGCCCGGCGAGAAAAAAGGCAAACCACGGGAAAACCGGATGATGCCCGGTGAAGAATACATCCCGGATCGCCGCACCCGGCGCGTGAAAGCTGGGGCTCTCCCAGTAATCAATGCCTGTCAGCGGCGGCAAAGCGAGGTAGAGCGCGACAAACGTCAGCGTGGATGTCACGACAAGTGCAACAATCCAGCGCGCCGACAGCGTGTACACCAGTGCCGCCAACGCCAGATAGGCGCCATAGAAATGCAGAATGTCATACGGCCATTGGGCGCGAAACGAGACGCCGAGAATGAACAGGAACAGGCCCCGCTTCAGCAAGGACAACCGTGCGGCGCGCCGGTCGGTCGTCTCACGTGTCCGGCGCCAGCGGGCGGTTAAAAGGGCCGTGCCGACACCGGCGATGAAGACGAATGTCGCCGCCGCACGTCCTGAAAAAAGGCTGGCAAACTGGGTCGCCCAGACAGGATCGGTATCGGCGTTATGAATGTAGATGTGGAAATTCACCATCATCATGCCGAGAAAAGCCATGGCGCGGGCAAAGTCGATGCCTTCCAGCCGGGCGGCCGCCGGGGCGGTGATTTCCGAAAGCGATGGATCGGATGCGCGGACGTCACTCATTGGTCACCCTCATCCGTGGCACTGGTTTCAGGCCGGCACGGCCGATAGGACGCCGCGCGTTTTCGCTCACCGCCTTCTCCGCGACCAATCGGGTCCGACCCGAAACCGGTATCCGTATCCGTATGCCGCTCACGGCCGCGCCCCTCGCCGACCGGATCGGCATGCGCCCCGCCATCGCGGTCGGTGATTGTGCGCGGTCCGCTTCCATATCCGGCGCGATCAGCCGCCTCGCCGGAATCCTCATCACTGACGCCCGTGCCTTGCCCGTAGCCGCTCCGATCCGCGCTCTCACCGCTATCAGAATCGGTAATGCCAGTCCCGCGGCCATTGCCGACCGGGTCGGCTTCGCCGCCGCGATCGCTATCGGTCACGCCGGATGCGCAAGCCGCTTCATTGGCGCTCCAGGTCCGAACCTGAGCGTGGGCGCCGGTGACGATGGATGTTGCACCCGAAAGCGCCGCGCCACCCACAACGGTACGCAGAAATGATCGCCGGCTGGGCCGACCTTTGACTTTGGACATGAATTTCCCCTGATCCCTGTGCGGGCATAAACCAGTCCGCGAACAAGGAAAAGCCACGAATTTCCCGAAGCTTGCCACCCTGTCTCGCCCGGATTTTATGTGCAGTGCAGCATTTTCCTCTGCGCCAAGGCTTGACGAAACGCGCCGGGCCCCTTTCACATGCGCGCCCAAATTCCCATTTCATGCTTCCACCCAGGAGTGACTGATCATGAGTTCCAAGGAAGATCCAATTGTCATCGTCGGTATGGCCCGTACCCCCATGGGCGGCCTGCTCGGTGATCTGGCCGCCGTGTCGGCCAGTGAGCTCGGCGCAGTCGCCGTCAAGGCAGCGCTGGAAGAAGCCGGTGTGTCAGGCGACGATGTCGAATTGATTTACATGGGCAATGTTCTGCCCGCCGGACAGGGTCAGGCGCCCGCTCGCCAGTCTGCCATCAAGGCCGGTCTTCCCAAATCCGTTGAAGCCACAACGCTGAACAAGATGTGTGGCTCGGGCATGCAGGCCGCGATTATGGGCCGCGCTTCGCTGATGTCGGGCGATGCCGCTGTCATCATTGCCGGTGGCATGGAATCCATGACCAACGCGCCGCACATGCTGCCCAACCATCGCACCGGTTCCAAATATGGCGACGATGTCATCAAGGATCACATGGCGCAGGATGGTCTGACGGATGCCTATGAGCACAAGCCGATGGGCGTTTATGCCGACATGATCGCGAACGAATACCAGTTCACCCGCGAACAACAGGACGCCTACGCGCTGGAAACACTGGCGCGCGCCCAACGGGCCACTGAAAAGGGCGATTTCAAACGTGAAATCACCCCGGTCACGATCAAGGGTCGCAAGGGCGACATCACCGTCGACACGGATGAATTGCCGCGCAAGGCCATGCCGGAGAAAATCCCGAGCCTGCGCCCGGCCTTCACCCCCGATGGCACGGTGACAGCCGCGAATGCATCGGCAATTTCCGACGGTGCTGCCGCGCTTGTTCTGATGAAGCAATCGGAAGCCGAACGCCGGGGCCTCAAGCCTTTGGCGAAAATTGTCGCGACAGCGGCGCACGCGCACGAACCCGCCTATTTCACCACCGCGCCGGTTCCGGCCATGCGCAAGGTCCTGGACAAGGCCGGTTGGTCGACCAGCGATGTCGATCTCTGGGAAATCAACGAGGCGTTTGCCGTTGTGCCGATGATTGCCATGAAAGAGCTGGGCATCAGCCACGACATCATCAACGTCAATGGCGGCGCATGTGCCCTCGGCCACCCGATTGGCGCCTCCGGCGCACGCATCATGGTGACCTTGCTCGCCGCGCTTGAAAAGCACGGCAAGACCAAGGGCGTGGCCTCGCTTTGCATTGGCGGCGGCGAAGCGACAGCAGTTGCCATCGAACGCATGAACTAGCCAGAATCTGCAGGCCAGCGTGAAGACCCCGGACCCTTCAGGTTCGGGGTTTTTCGTGCGCTAGGCGAATATCCTCATTTCGGCTAATGTCTTTTTCGCGAGGACCGGGACAGGGGAATATTCATGCGTATTCTGATCTTGCTGGCGACTATCCTTTGGAGCGCGCCCACTTACGCCCAGACTTACAATTATACAGCGCGCACGGCCTCCGGTGTGCTCCAGTCCGGGCAGGTGACAGCGGGTTCGCTCACATGGAGCTGTTCTGGCAATGCCTGTCGTATATCGGGCCCGTGGGCGCAACCTGGTGTCGGGGCCTGTGCGCAATTGGCGGCTGTCGTCGGGCGCATTACGGAATACGGTCATCCTGCTTCCCGCCTGAATGCCGTTCAGCTTGCCCGTTGCAATGAAAGCGCCGCCGCGCCGCGCGTGCAGCAGGTCAGTCCCCAGGTTCAACAAGTCATCCGCCGCCCGGTGACACCGCAACAGATCAATCGTCCGCCGACGCCCGATCCGGCCGCGGTTCAGCCGCGTCCGACGGTTACGGCCGTCACCACGATTCAATACACCGCGCCGCCCATCACCCGTCAGACCATCAGTGTTGAGCCGCGACCAAGCGGTCGTCTCTGGGCGATTCGAGATGGCGGCGGCGATGGCGATTTTGGCGGCAATGGTCCGCGCGTTCAATTGTCAGCGGAAGTCAGCGCCGAAGGTCCCTGCCTGTTTGCCCAGGTCGACATGATCGCCGAGGAAACCCGGCCTGATCACACCCGCGGAAGAATGACGGACCGATTGCGCCTGTGGTGCAATCCCGATGGCGGCAATATCGAACGCATCGTCACCCCGACCCGTGCGACCGCGACCTATACGGACACCGATTGGGAGATAGATACGGTCGTGCCCGGTCGCGGCGAGATCGATGTGCGTCGTGGTCTGCCGGAATCCGATGGCCCGGTGCGCTCCTTTATCGTGCTCGGTGATACCAATGGCGATATCGCCACAAACAGTAATGATGGCCGCGATGTTGGCGATCTCGATGCCGACGGCAATCGCACAGTCGAGCGCACCAGCGTTCAGGTGCAGTGGAATTCGATTGACGTGATTGTGCCGTGGGCGCCGCCCGTCACCGCGACGGGCCCCGCAGGCACGCAGGTCATAACACTGAACGGCCAGCACTCCGATTTTCATGTGCTCGACCACATTGCAGGTGACCGCGAATATTATGGCCATGGTCCGACCGTCATCGCGACCTCACAGCTTGATTTGTCCAGCGATCGACGCCGGATTGTCGCCGCCATTTCCGCTACGGCGGATGAAATGGGCGGGGATACCAGAGCCGCAGGCAATTGGTCCGGAGAAACCATCTGGGAAGCACCTGCCGGCTGGCAGATCGATGCTGTTGATGTGCATTATAGCTGGTGGAATAGCGCGGAATGGCTGAGTGCTGACGAGACCGCTCTGGGTCGGTCGTCGCGCTTTCACTATATCGATAGCGATCACGAACAGGATTTTCTCGTTGAGGGCGGCAATGAAGCCGGTCGGATGGAAGATCATCCCATCCATTTCGACGAGCGCGCGGCAGCGGCTCGAATACGTACGGTCAGTCCGGTCGCCGCGGTACGGTTCATCGGCGATACAAACGGGCAGGAGGCCGGCATCCGTACCGGCCTGCAGGTTTTCTACCGGCCGCTGATCGTCACGCTTTCGCCCACCAGCCCGTCTGCCAGAGCGTCCGATTTCGATCCCGATGTCCGGCTTGACGTGCCATCCGGCGATTTTGCCAATCGATTATCCGGCGGCAATTCCTGCGGCCCGCAAGCCGGCTCGCGCGTCTTGCGTTTTTACGGCGTGCCGACGACCTATGAACAATTCAAACGGCGCGTGCAAAGCTCAGGAAATATTGTGTCTGATCAGAGCCTTGGCACGCCGCCTGGCACGCTGCGCGACCGGATGAATGATCTGACGCCCGGCTTTGTGCATGACGTGCTGCCGCTGGGCAACTCGCGCAATAATGCGCGGGCGATGGACACTATTCGCAACCATCTCGATCAGGGCCGTCCGGTGATGACCCTGATCAGCTGGGGCAACCAGATGGCCTATGACATTTTCTCGCCGCATGACGCGGCGGCGGTCTCACACTGGGTTGTGGTTCGCGGCTATGATTCGCGCGCGCAAACCTTCCTCGTCATTGATAATGGCCACGAGGTGGAATGGTCCTACACCCTGTTTGAATCGCTGTTCGATTACGGTCAGGATTTCCAATACGAAGCCGTTCTGGCCGCGGCGAATGTCCAGAAAGGCTCGATCATCTATCGACGCTAGAATTTCGGCTCGCTATTGCGTTTTCCGTCAGTGGTCAGGTGACTCAACGGTACGCCGTTGAGCAGTTTGACTTTTTTCAAAACCACGGCGGTCGAGTTGGCACCGATAACGCCGATGGGAAGAAGCCGGTTGCCAATGAAATTGTTATAGGCGGTCATGTCCGGCGTCATGACGCGCAGCAGATAATCATATTCACCGGAAATGGTCAGCGCCTCGACAATTTCGGGAATGGCCTGCACTTTTTCCATGAATAGCGCATGATTTTCACGCGTTGGCGGCGTGATCTTCACCAGCACCACAGCCTGGAAATTCAACCCGACTTCGAGATCCTCCAGAATGGCCATCCGCTTGCGGATAACGCCGGCGGATTCCAGATTGCGAATACGCCTCCAGCAGGGAGAGGCGGTGAGGCCCGCTTTCTCGGCGACTTCGGCGACAGACAGACCCGCATCGTCTTGCAGGGTTTCCAGAATTTTGATGTCAATATCATCCAGTTTCATGGTCATATATCTCTCCGAAAGGCAGGATTATGCGTTATGATTGTTATTATTTTCCAATTTATGGCAATTCATCACGCATTCAAGGCCCGGCGCGTCACAGAGGCGCAGTGAGTGGACAAACCGGCCCTTTCCGCGCTAAGGCCCGCGCGCTGAGAGTGAAAATCTTTTAGACATATACGCAACTCGATCAGAGGCATGGCCCATGGCGACCAATGAACCGCGCTATCGCGTTCCTGTTCCGAACTTCAGACCCGGTGATGAACCGGATTTTTCACATCTGAACATACCTGCAGCCGGCGACGCCAAGCGCCCGTCTGTGGATGTGGATGGCAGGGACACCACGGCGCTCGCCCTGAGCATGGTTCGCGTGCTGGATCACAATCACCAGGCCGTGGGTGAGTGGAATCCGCAGATCAAGCCCGATGTCCTGCGCGAAGGCCTGCGCCTGATGGTGCTGACGCGCGTCTATGACGAGCGCATGCAAAAACTCCAGCGCCAGGGCAAGATGAGCTTCTACATGAAGTCCACCGGCGAAGAGGCAGTATCGGTTGCCGGGGCGATGGCGCTGAAAGACAGCGACATGGTGTTCCCGTCCTACCGCCAGCAAGGCGTTCTGTTTGCGCGCGGCCGCGACATCGTCGACATGATGTGCCACTGCATTTCCAACTCGAAGGACAATCTCAAGGGTCGCCAATTGCCGGTCCACTACACCTGGGCCGACGGCAATTTCTTCTCGATTTCGGGCAATCTCGGCACCCAGTTTCCGCAGGCTGTCGGCTGGTCCATGGCTGCACGTTACAAGGGTTCCGATCAGGTCACGGCCAGCTGGATTGGCGACGGCACCACCGCCGAAGGCGACTTCCACGGCGCGCTGACTCTGGCCTCGACCTACAAGGCGCCGGTCATCCTGAATGTCGTGAACAACCAGTTTGCGATTTCAACCCACCAGAATATGGCCATCGGCGAGGCGCCGACCTTTGCCATGAAGGGGCTGGGCTACGGTATCGCATCCATGCGCGTCGACGGAAATGACTTCCTCGCCGTCTATGCCGCCATGCAATGGGCCGCCGAACGGGCGCGCAAGGGGCATGGTCCGACCTATGTCGAATACTTTTCCTATCGCGCCGACGCGCACTCGACCTCGGATGATCCGTCCGGCTACCGGCCCAAGACCGAAGCCAGGGCCTGGCCGCTCGGCGATCCGATTGAACGGTTGAAAAACCATCTGATCGGCATGGGCGAATGGGATGAAGACCGCCATGCGGCGATTGAAAAAGAGCTGAACGAGCTGGTCGTCAAATCCTACAAGGAAGCGGAAAGTTTCGGCACGTTGCATGACGGACCGCTTTCGCCGATCCCGTCCATCTTTGAAGACGTGTTCGAGGAACAGGACTGGCGCCTGATCCGGCAGCGCCAGGATTTGGGAGTTTAGGACCATGGCAAAGATGAACATGATCCAGGCGCTCAATTCGGCGCTCGACATCGCGATGGCCAATGATCCGAATGTTGTCTCGTTCGGCGAGGATACCGGCTATTTTGGCGGGGTTTTCCGCGTTACGGCGGGCCTGCAGGAAAAATACGGTCTCGACCGGTCTTTCGATACCCCCATCAATGAAGCCGCGATCGCCGCCATGGCCATCGGTATGGCGGCCAATGGCTTGCGCCCGGTCGCGGAAATCCAGTTCTCGGATTATATCTTTCCGGCCATCGACCAGATCGTGAATGAAATGACCCGTCTGCGCTATCGCTCGGCTGGCCAGTACACCCAGCCCATCGTCATTCGCTCGCCCTGGGGCGGCGGTATACGCGGCGGTCAGACCCACTCCATGAGCCCGGAAGCCTTCTTCACACATATTCCGGGTTTGCGTGTGGTCATTCCATCCAACCCGTATGACGCCAAGGGATTGCTGCTGGCCGCCATCGAGAATAACGACCCGGTCGTATTTTTCGAGCCCAAGCGCATGTATAATGGCCCGTTCGACGGCAAGGCCGATGGCGCGCTGGCCAGCTGGGCCAATCACCCGAAGGGCGAAGTACCGGAGGGGCATTATACCGTGCCGCTCGACAAGGCCGAGATCGTCCGTGAAGGCAATGATGTCACCGTACTGGCCTATGGCACGCTGGTGCATGTGGCCCTGTCCGCAGCGGAAAAATCCGGCATTGATGCGGAGATCATCGATCTGAAAACCCTCACCCCGTATGACATCGACACCATAACGACGTCGGTGAAAAAGACCGGCCGCTGCATCGTCAGCCAGGAAGCGCCCCGCACATCGGGCTTTGCCGCAGAATTGTCGGCGCAGATCCAGGAAGATTGCTTCTATGCGCTCGAAGCGCCCATTTACCGCGTCACCGGTTGGGACACGCCTTACCCGCATGCGCATGAATGGTCTTACTTCCCGGGGCAGGATCGGTTTATCAATGCGCTGAAGTCCGTGATGGAGTCCGCCTGATGTCTGAATATCGTTACAAACTTCCCGATGTTGGCGAAGGCGTTGTCGAAGCTGAAATCGTCGAATGGCGTATCAAGGTTGGCGACACGGTCGAAGAAGACCAGCCCATTCTCGACGTGATGACGGACAAGGCCACGGTCGAAGTGCCGTGCGCGGTCAACGGCGTCGTCACCAAGATTGTCGGCGAACCCGGTGATGTGATCCCGGTCGGCACCGAAATTCTCTTTATCCAGGTCGATGGCGCCGCGCCCGCGGAAACTGCACCAAAAGAAGAAGCGCCAAAAGAAGCCGCGCCGAAAGTTGAGAAAAAGCCGGAACCGAAACCGGAAGCAAAAGCCGAAACCAAACCCGCATCTGCACCCGTTGCGCGTGCCGAAGGTGACCGCCCGATGGCCAGCCCGGCTGTGCGGCAACGCGCCATGGACGCCGATATCGATCTGGCCAGCGTGCCGGGCACCGGTCCGGCCGGGCGTATCACGCATCAGGATCTTGATGATTTCATCGCTGCCGGTGGGCGTCTCTCCGCCCGTGCAGGTAGCGGTGGCTCAGGCCGTAGCAAGCGCACCGGTGTCGAGGAGCAGAAAATCATCGGCCTGCGCCGCAAGATCGCCGAGAATATGGTCAAGGCGAAGACCACCATTCCGCACATTGCCTATGTCGAGGAAATTGACCTCACCGCGCTGGAAGATCTGCGCAAGCATCTCAATACGACAAAGCGCGATGATCAACCGAAGCTGACCCTCATTCCTTTCCTCGCTGCCGCCCTGTGCCGCGCCCTGCCGCGTACGCCGCAGGCCAATGCGCATTACGATACAGACGCCGGTGTTCTGACCAAATACGAGGCCGTCCATCTCGGCGTTGCCACGGCCACGCCAAACGGACTGATGGTGCCAACCATCAAGCACGCCGAAGCGTTGGATGTCTGGGAATTGGCGGCAGAACTCGGCCGTCA
>Ga0316204_10009868_pt1 | contig 12544 bp, 13 predicted proteins | sample 6monrhotite_MG_2_FD_205661 | JGI IMG/M metagenome (GOLD analysis project Ga0316204, IMG submission 205661) | Microbial mat bacterial communities from mineral coupon in-situ incubated in ocean water Damariscotta River, Maine, United States -... | ecosystem: Environmental > Aquatic > Marine >...
AAGAAAAAATACATATGCCTTTATTTCATAGCATCGTGGTTAAGCAAAAAAGTATTAAGGATGAAAAAGATCTGGCAGAGTTTTTCTTAGCATTCGGGGTTGATAAGAAAAAATTCAAAGAAATTTTTAATTCTGATCTGGTATCCAGAAAAGTAGATGAGGCTGAAGCGCGCGTGCGAAGTTACAAACCCGCAGGGGTTCCAGAAATTGTGGTTAATGGTAAATATCGAATTGGCCGAATGAGGGCCGGTGGTATGAAACAAATGCTTGCGGTAGCCGATTATCTGGTGAATAAAGAGCGAGAAAATATAAAACAGATAGCCCGCAAATAAATGCTGAATATTTATGCTGGGCGGTGTAGCAGGTATGGGTGAAATTTTGGTGTTGGCTAGTTAGCAGCTTGAGTAGCAATGGCCATGTTTAAAACTAAAGAGGTGTGATTATTATTAGCTAGGGGAGAATAGAATGCGAGCTGAAATTTTTTATAATAAACCTGTTAAGCTGCCTGGTATTTGCTTGCGTAGAATTTTGCCAGTAAAATTCACGAGAATGTTTTCACTGGTTTTGCTAATGTTCTCTGGTTCTGTGGCAATGGCTACAGAGTCAGAGCTTGATGCTGATAAAGAGAGTCCGGACTCAGCTGTTATACTCAAAGCAAATTTAAGCATGCGTTGTTTTCCGCCCAATAACCCGGCAAATACGCCACCTTGTCCAGTGCCGGTAGGTCTCGACTCATCATTGATTGCACCTGATCCATCTGGTCAGCTACACATTAAAGTACGTGAGAATGATACAGCTTCATTTACCCTGAAGCTTGATGGCTTGAAAAAGGGTATGGTGGTCACTTCCTGGTTTGTTCATTTTCCTCCTACACAACCAGCACCTCACCCAATATTTGCACCAATTGGGCCGGGCCTGCCTTCAGTGGCGTTAGCGGATTCACCCTTGGCTGCAACAACCGCCAGATTTAGCAATGGTTTGTCTACAGAGCCCAATCAAATAATCATTAAAGAAAATGGGTCAGGGCGGATTAAAGCAAAACTTGATTACAACCCGCTTAAGTCAAACCAGGTTCCACTGGTGAATAACATGACACCTGTGAATCAGGCGCTGGCCCCTCAGGGCTCTGTTGCTGAGCAGAATGTTTGTTGTGCAGACTTTCCATCGGGCCCAAAAATGGAAACTGTTGGCGGCTCTTATCTAAGAAAGTTTGACCCTGTGACTGGTTTTCAACTTAAAGATGAAAAAGGGCGCCCTATGTTAATACGCAGCCCCGGACGCCCTGTAGCAGTTGCGGTTTTTGTGCATATTGATGGTATGACTTCAGGCGTATTGCCGGGCATACCAACACCGCCTTTTTTAGTAAACCCACCTGCAACGACGGGAAGTTTTTATCTATTAGGGTTATTTCCATTAGCTGCGCTTGGAATGGATTAAAGTTTAGCAGCGGTTGGTCCGCAAAATACGCAAATTATTTGATTGTGCGACAGCGGCGCATAAATCATTAAGATACGCTTCTGATTTTATTTGCGTTGTTTTGCGGACACACTACGTTTACGCTTAATATATTTCAGGAGATATAATCGTCACAGGCTTTAATGCAGTCTTTGCACGAGTCAGAACAGGCTTTGCATTCCACGTGCTTGTCAGCGTGTTCATCACAGGCATCTTTACAATCCTTGCACACTTTAATGCAGGCTTTTGCAAAATCTTTAAGGTGTTTAGAGTTAAAAGAGGCCAGCTGTGAAACTGCAGTGCAGGTAGCTAGCATTTGTTGAACGTTATCAGCGCAGTCTGCCATTGATGTATCCTTCATTTTGAACATGTCGATACAATGCTGAATACAGGCTTGTCCATCTTTTACGCATTCTAAGGTTGTATCAATAATTTTTTGACGGTCAGCTGGAATTGCGTGATGCTTATGATTATGCTCCATTGCTGCGTTTGCACTGGTAGATAAGGCCAGGCTGGCAGTAGCGGCTACCGCTGTTGCACCTAAAATTATGTTTCTACGGCTTTGTGAAATCTCTGAGGTGTTATTCTGGTTATCTGACATTTTTGTCACCTGAAAAGTTGTTGTTAGGAAGATATTCAGATCTTAGCAGAATTTTAGCGTTATCAGGTACAGAAAATAAGGTACTTGATTATATCATTATTGTCTAAAATATTTGCGCTAACGTCCGTAGGCTGTACTGGCTTTTTTGCACAGCAGTTTCATCGTCTTTGTTGTAAAAATGGTGGGCAAAAAAGCAAGCCCACCCTGCGTTTATTGAAGTTAATAATGTGGTGTGTCTTTAACTGAATGTTTAGCTTTAAGCATCTTCGAGTTTTTTAATGCCAAGTGCCTTGAGTATAAATTTTTCAAAAATTGAATCGGTATTACCTTTACGCATTTTTCGCAGAAAATATTTCTCAAATCCAATTTTTGCCTGATGTACCCACTTGCCTTTTTTAAACCAGGTAACATTTCGAGGTGGAATTTGTGGTAGTGCAACAAATGCCGCGCCGGTATCACCCATATCTGCAAGGCAGATAGCATTCCATGTGCCGCATTTTTCCGGTGCTTCACCGCGTAGTTCGAGGGCAATATTGTGAACAATTGCTGTTGCCATAGTTTCGATCATATAACCTGTTTTTGGTGCGCCGGTAGGCACAGGGGTCGCTTCAACAGGTGGGATAGCAACACAAACACCGGCTGAATAAATATTTTTATATTTCGGGTTACGTTGGTTTTCATCAATAAGAACAAAACCTCTAGGGTTACATAAACCCTCAACACTGGCTATGGCATCAATGCCTTTAAACGCGGGTAACATCATAGAGAAATCAAATTCAATTTCATGTTGTCTGCTGACTTCACCCTTTGCATCCAGTTCCTCCGCAAAGAGTTTGCCCTGTTCAACTTTAGTGGTTTTTGCATTGGTAATAAATTTTATATCGTGTGCTCGTAAATCCGATTCCAGCATACCTCTGGAGTCACCTACGCCGCCTAGTCCCAGGTGACCAATATAGGGTTCTGAGGTAACAAAAGTCATTGGGTATTTATTACGTATCTTTCGTTTGCGTAATTCTGAGTCAACAATAAAGGCAAATTCATAAGCCGGGCCGAAACAGCTGGCGAAGGGCATGGCTCCAATAACTATCGGGCCGGGTTTTTCCAGGATTTTCTTAAATTCTGCATAGGCATCAACCGCATGCTCTGAGGTGCAGATCGATGTGGTGTGTCCGTCAGGGCCTGAACCCGGCACCTCATCAAAAGCCAGCTTTGGCCCGGTGGTAATAACAAGGTAGTCGTATTTAATGGGAGAGTTGTTTTCGAGTTGAATTGTATTGTTTTCTGCATCAAGTTCGGTGACTGTATCGACGATTAGTTTTATGCCTTTTTTCTTCAAAATGGGTTCTAGTGGTACAGAGATTTCCTTGGCTGTTCTCCAGCCAACCGCTACCCAGGGGTTAGAGGGTGTGAACTGAAAATGGTCACGGTTATTGATAATGGTGATGTCATGCTCTTTACCAAGTGCTTCGCGCATCTCATATGCGCAGGGTAGCCCACCAACACCGGCACCAATAATTGTTATATTTGCCATTTTGAATTTCCTTTAAAGTCATTTAATGAATAAAAACATAACAAGTATCAGGCCAAGAATTATTCTCTAATTAAAACAATGATATAGAAAATTATGACAGAGGTTTCTGTGACTTCAGAGTTCATGTCATGTCATGAGTGTCATGACATGACATGGGGGATTGGGTAAATAAAAGTTTTAGCCAAAAAGCATTAGTGGATAGATACATCAGGGTTAGATATTCCATCACGAATTTCAGTGTCAGTCGCATCCCTTACATCCAGTATTTTTACTGAGAATTTAGCGGTTTTACCTGCCAGTGGGTGATTACCATCCAGGGTGAGTTTGCCATTTTCAATTTTCGAAACAATAAATGTTTTTGTCTCGCCGGTATCATTGGTCATTTCGACTCGTGCGCCAACATTTCTAAATTGTGGGGGAATATTTTCCAGATCATCACTAAAAGTGAGCTCAGGGTCAAACTCTCCAAAACCTTCCGCGGGAGGAACATCAACTTCAATGCTATCACCTTTAACGCAGCCTTCCAGTGCGCGCTCAACTCGATCGATCAAACCCATATTACTGGCTCCATGAACATAGTTTATGGGTAAATCGATCTGCTCAACAACATTGCCTTCATCATCTGAGATGGTGTAAGTGAACTGAACGGCTTTATTTCTGCGAATTTGTTGTGCTGATTTATCTGATGTCATAATGTAAGTTATTGTTTTTTATAGTAAATAGTGAGTTAGTGATTATACAGTATAAACTAATACCACCATAATTAGCGGGCTTAATGTGTGTATTGTATTGGTGTATAATTGGCCATCTAATTTAATATATCAAGGTACCCTATGGAAGCTTCATCCTGTAGTAAAGCTGAGCCCTTTGCACTTCAAGTGTTAGGTGATTCAATGCAGCCGGAATTTATGGATGGCGTAGTTATTGTTGTTGATCCTGAAGGTGTAATTCGTGACGGTTGTTATGTGGTTGCTTTAGATGATAAGGATGAATATACATTTCGTCAGTATCGTTTATTTAATGATAAACATTACCTTGTGCCCCTTAATGACCTGTATGAAACGGAAGAGTTTGGTGGCGAAGCACGTATTAAAGGTGTGGTAATTCAGCAGGCGGGAAAGCATCGTAAAGATAGAAGGTTCTACTGATTTTATTCTCTACTAATTTATATTATGCAATTAGAAATATACAGAGCACACCCTACGAAAAGAAAACCGCAATCCGATTTAAGCAGAGGCAGGTTGATTCATGCTTCAGGTTCCATCTGATCTGCTCGTGGTTTTTTACTGAAGTAAGCATCGGCATCATCTTCGTCCACTTCTTTATTATTTTCATCATAAAGAGGCAGTTCATAATCAAACCAGCCGCGTAGTCCGGTTTTTAATGATGTGACATTGTTATAACCCATGGTCTGCATAGTGTATGCTGCCAGTGCGCTTCGATTACCAGAGCGACAAATAACGATAACTTCTTTATCACGGGCACTGGCAAGTTCCGGAACCGTGTCTTCATAACCCCAGTCACAACCCGATTCGAGTACTCCGCGGGGAACATTTATAGAGTCTTTAATGTGTACTGTGTTGTATTCTTTTGGTTCAGTGATATCAATCAGAACAATATCATTTGAGTTGTTAAGTTTTTCTTCTAAATCCCAGGGAAAAACTTCCTGTATATTTGGTAGTACTTCTTCAATAAGTGATTTAAATGTTTTCATATATGTTTACCAAATTTTTTTCTGGAATTTCTTGAAAATTATTTTAAGTTCTCGTTAGCTCGGCTTTGCTTTAAGCCTTGCTCCACAGCAATTACCGCAGCTTCAACTCTCGAATGAACTTCAAGTTTTCTAAGAATTGCTTTGACATGAAGTTTTACTGTGCCATCTGAAATGCCCAGGTTTCTGGCAATAACCTTGTTACTTTGACCGTCAGCTAACAGGCAAAGAATTTCGAGCTCACGGGGTGTTAACTCAGAGAAAGGTGTTTCTTTTTTCTCAACTTCAATTGGCTCACCCTGAACCATTTTTGCTAACACATCAGTTAAACCATGTGCGACAACACTTTTTCCTTTTTCTATGTCACGTAGTGCGCTTACCAGTTCGTCGGGTTCCATATCTTTAAGTAAATAACCCTGTGCACCGTTTCTTAGCGCTTCAACTAAATCCTGCTCTTCATTGCTGGTGGTTAGCATGACGATGGGAATTTCAATTTTTTGTTTTTTAGCCTGCAATAACACCTCAAGACCACTCATATCCGGCATGCGTAAATCTAACAGGACGATGTCAGGATTTAGCTCTTCGATTAACTGCAGGCCTTTTGAACCTTCTGCTACTGCATCGATGACTTCTATGCCGCGTTGTTCAAGCAGGCCCTGTAAACCCACACGAAATAGTGCATGGTCATCAATGATTAATACACGCATACTCAAGAGCTTATCTCCGATAGTCGCTGCAGCGGATCGTTTTTTGTTTCGCTGCTATAAGTAAAATAAAGTTCAATACGAGTGCCTTCGTCGGGCTCACTTTCTATTCTCAGGTCACCACCAAGATAGTTGGCGCGCTCTCGCATAATGCTTAAACCAACGTGTTTACCAGGGTGGTCACTAGCATGGGGTGTTTCAAAACCCTGGCCATCATTCTCAATTAAAATATGGTGGTTACCCATTTCGTCACAGCGGAACATCAAACGCACGTTATGTGCATTGCTGTGTTTACGAATATTGTTCATGGCTTCCTGAACGATTCTAAAAATATGCATTTCAAGATTAGGGGGTAAATCAGAATCGTCCCACTCTTTCTGCAATAGAATATGCATGCCAGAGTCTTTGCGTAAGCGAGAAATTAATTTTTCTACCGCTGGCATCAGTCCCTGTTTATCGATAGGTGTTCTACAGTGTGCAATTAACTCACGGAGATCTGAATAGGCTTCATCCAGACTGTTTTCAACCTGTTCAATCCCACGAATTGACTGGAACTCAGAAGTTGGCTGTAAGGTTTCGTCAAGTACTCGCACCTGAAATCGTAAACTGGCCAGCGTCTGTGCAAGTGAGTCGTGTAACTCATTTGCAATCAGGCTTCGCTCCTGCATTATAATCATGCGACGGGATTCCTGATCCTGTTTGGCTTTTTCAATGGCATTGCAAAGTTGGTTGGCTAAGGTCGAGAACAGTTCATAAAGATCTTTTTGATCATTTAGAGGCAGGTTATTGAGTTTTATGCGGATAACACCCAGGGTTCGGTTCTGGTAATGCAGAGGAAGATAATATGAACGCTTATCATCGGTTATATCACATAATAATATTTCGGCTAATCGCGTTATATGTTCGTTATCATGAATAATCTGGTTATTAATCAGGGTGTCTTCCAGCTCCTGCGTGATTTTTACCCGGCGAGACTGAGATACAATATTTGGGTCAATTCCTGAGCCAACAATATATTCTAGCCAGTCATTCTCGGTTATTAACCAGACTGAAACATTTTGTGCTTCTAATTCTTCGTATGTTTTTTTACAGAATAAACTGAGTAACTCTTTTAGCTCTCTTCCTGAGCTAACCTTGGTAGTAATGTTATATAGAATTTGTTGGGCTTTATGTTGTTGTAAGCTATTGCTGGTTTGTTTTTTCTGATTATTCAGCGCGATATAGGATATGCCGACAAAAACCACGGTAATAAGCAAAATATGAACAAACAGTGCCAGTGGTTTATTGGCTTCGGCACTCGCCAGCCACAGGCTGGTGAGTACTAAAAAAAATAGCAATACAAATAGCGCTGAAATACAGTTAAGCAAATGCCTTGTAGACATTTGTTTAAACTCATTGTGGATGCGCTCAGTAAAACTCATAATATTTTATTCTTAAATAAAATTAACCCGGTAATCAGTTGTCAGTTTATTTATCTGCTGGTTTGACATAACTGGGATCATTAGGGTTCATAAAAATAAACTCAAATTTACCCGCTTCAATTTCAACATAATCAACCGTCATGCCATTCATAAACTCATTGGCGGTTACAGATACGATAACATCAACACCTTCAGATGTATGTGTAATATCGCCTTCTTTTACATCATCAAAGCCCATGCCATAGTGAAAGTTTCCATCTTGTAAACGTGTGCATGCAATACGTAGCGGTAAACCGTCCAGATTAGATTCTTTTGCTGAGTGTTTGATCTGTTTAGCAGCAGAGGCGGTTAACTTAATCATATTCATATTCATTGCTCCGATTTTGTATGTTTACATTGTTGTACAAACTGAACAAAACGTTGTGCCCAGTGATTGCTTGCTGTGTCGCGCAAATGCGCATAGCAGGCTAGTGTGTTATTTATTACAACGCCATCGCTCTTACCATTAATACCTGAGCCTCGTTTAACCTGATAAGCGAATTTTACATCAGGAGACAGGTTTTCCAGAGCTGAATAATGAAATTCATGTCCGGCTATTACAGGCTCAGGAGAAGGCTTAAATGGTGACCATGGGTGATGTAATGTCTCTTCAAGTTTTATGTAACCACGGCCCTGTGGGGCCTTGTGCATCACACAATCCGCGGGGATAAAACCGACCATTTCCCCAGATTGATCTTGCCAGCTTAAACTTCGGCTCAGATACATTAAACCCCCGCATTCTGCGTAACAGGGAAGGCCATTTTCAAGCGCAGTTTTAATTTGCTGACGAAGGTTTTGATTAGATGTTAGTTCTTTAATACGGGTCTCTGGGAAACCGCCACCAATAAAAAGCCCATCAATGCCTGGTAGTTGCGTATCTCGGATGGTGTCGATGCTAACTAGCTCAGCACCCGTACTGGTAAGAGCATCAAGATCATCTGGATAATAAAAACCAAAAGCATCATTTTGTACTATGCCAATTTTAAGTGGTTTTGTTATCTGTATGGGTGTTGATTCTGGTAAATTCGACTGGGGTAGTTCAGGCGCCTGATTCGCTATGTTACGTAACAGATCCAGGTCAACCTGCTGTTTGACGATATCACGGATTTGCTCGATCTTACGATCTGCTGAGTCGTCTTCATTACTTGGCATAAGACCAAGGTGACGTTCTTCTATCGATAACTCTGGGTTTTTATATACTGATCCAATAACTTTAACATCAGTGTAGTGTTCGATGACCGCGTGTAGTTTGCTTTCATGTCTACTGCCACCGAGCTGGTTAAGAATAACGCCAGCAATATTTATATCATTATCAAACGATTGGTATCCCAGTATTAATGGAGCAATTCCCCGGGTCATTCCTCGGGCATCAAGCACCAGAATAACCGGTGCTTTAAACAAAGAGGCCAGCGCTGCATTAGAGTTACTACCATCAAGATCCAGGCCATCATACAGACCTTTATTACCTTCAATTACCGTGATATCTGCATTAGCTGAATATTTCGCAACGGTGGCAATAATCTCTTCCTGCTGCATGGTGTAAAAATCAAGATTATGGCAGGGGCGTTGGCTGGCACGGGATAACCACATAGGGTCAATATAATCCGGGCCTTTCTTGAAAGGTTGCACAATTGAACCGCTTTCAGCTAATGCCGCGCACAGGCCAATGCTCAGGGTGGTTTTACCTGAGGACTTGTGTGCTGCTGATATTAGAAAGTGTGCCATTAGTTTTACTTGGGAATAAAAGAAAACGCGAACAACGCTAAAAGCGCGAATGAACGCGATAAAGCTTCCTTATAAAAAGTGTAGAACTAGCGAGACAACTAAAAACGAATTAGCGTTTATTTGCGTTGTTCGCGTTCATTTGCGTTTTCTTTTACAAACCTCTCAGGTTGCTTAGATCATTGGTTATAAACAAAAACGGCCCGAAGATAAGCCTCGAGCCGTTCAGGTAAAGCTAATTTAAGTGATTAAACTTATTAAGCCTTGTGGTGTGGATCAGCGACTGAGTCTTCTAAAGTGGCTGGCATGAAACCCAGTACTTTAATACCCAGTGCAATAACGATCAATGACATTGCTACGCCACCCAGACCTAATAAAATTTCAGGTAAAGAAGCAGTGTACTGACTTACCATGCCGTCATGGAATGAACTTTCCAGTATTTCATAACCAGGGAAGGTATCCAGAGGATAAGCCTGACCTCCAATAATAATTGTGTAAAGCTGTGCCAGGCCGCCGAAGATAATCAGTACACAGGCTGCTGCTAATGTCTTACGGCAGTTTGCAACACCAGGGCCGTAGATCATGGCAATTGGAATCAGACTACCAACAAGGATCTGGCCAAACCAGAACATGTTTGAGTAGAACTCGCCGCCATTGTCACCCAGTAGCATAAATGCTTCAAAACCATGGTGCTCTGTCGCGTACAAATTTGAAATGTGATAAACAAATACAAAATAAAGTACCGCAATAGCAAAGATACCTAACAGACTACGTAGACGATTGACAACAACATCACCCAGTGGGCGACCTGTGCCTTTGTAAGCTGCAAGTAAAACCAGAATGAAAAACGCAAGTCCAAACGAGAATGACATAATGATAAACATTGGGGCCATCATTGCCATATCGTAACCCGTGCGGGCAACCAGGAATCCGAAGATAGAACCGGTACCAGTGGTTAGTGCTAAACGCCAGACAAATGCTGCGATACCTGCATAACGGCTGTATTTTTTCATTGTACGATCAAGCATAAACCAGGCATAGATACCCACGATTACGAAAAAACCGTTATATAAAATCATGTTCCAGGCAAAGATAGACTTGAAGTTATAGTAGGTCATTGCAACGATCAAACGATCAGGGCGACCTAAATCAAGTACAAGAATCATTAATCCGCCCAGCAACAGTGCTAAAGCAACTAAGGTTGATAGCGGTGCCAGAGGTTTATAAATTTTCTTGTTGAATACCGATGAAATTGAAGCAACGTTTAATGCGCCAGATGCAGCTACAATCAGGAATACTGCAAATACGTGGGGCATACCCCATACGATCTGGTTATCCATGCCTGTTACCCAGTGGCCGTTGTGTTCCATGTAATACGTAGAACCCAATGCTGCTAGAACAAAGGCACCTAATAGAGCAATTAGCCCCATATAACCTGTGCTGTTGCCATCAATTGCTTGTAAGTGTATTTTTTTCATAATGACTTCTATTCAGATGAATATTTATCTCAATTTATTAACCGTAATGAATCACTTAAAAATGCTGAACAGGTCTATCGTTTATTAACTCAGACTTATTCAGCATTTTTTTAGATACCTCTGTAACGAACACCCGTGTTTAGGCCAAGGTCTGCACGAATTTGCTTACCGCCGTGCTCAACCAGTTGCTTGGATATTTCGCTTGAAGGATCTTTAAGGTCACCAAATAGCATTGCTCCGTGTTCTGCTTCAGCACAGGCTTCAACGCAGGCAGGCGTTCCGCCTTCATCAACACGATGCACGCACATAGTGCAGGACTCAACAGTGCCTTTACCACGTGGTTGATGCTCAACTTTGTTATCTACCACTTCGTGTGCAAATGAACGAGCCTTATAAGGGCAGGCCATCATGCAGTAACGACAGCCGATACAAATGTGACGATCAACTAAAACTATACCGTCTTCACGCTTGAAAGATGCGCCAGTTGGGCAAACATCTACACAAGGTGGCTTTTCACAGTGCTGACACATCATGGGTAGTGAAACGACGTGATTTGTCAGTTTGTCTTTTAGCTTAACTTTACGAATCCATTGCTGGTCGGTAAGTGGACGGTTGTGAGATTCGATACCGTTTTCTTCGTGGCATGCGGTTACACATGAGGTGCAACCAGATGCGCATTTAGCCGTATCGATTAACATGCCCCAGCGTTTTGCATCAGTCACCGCTTCATCAGCTGGCTTTGCGTGTACCTGATTGAGAAATACACCAGGCGCGATGGTTAGAGCAGCGGCGGCAGTTGCAGTTTTACCAACAAAGCTACGACGTGACTCATCAACAATATTAATTTGTTTTAATGCTTTATTCATTGCTAGCTCCCACAGTGGACGCATCTGCAACTTCAGACTTAACAGGTAGTGTTACCTGAGCACTGGGTTTGTGCGGATTTTTACCCGTGGCTTTTTTACCCATTGGGCGGTCAGTATGGCATTGGAAACAATCAATGCTTACACCAGCATAGTTATGACAGCTGCTGCAAAAATGTTTGTCATCACCAAAACGAACTTCAGAATTCTCTGGAACGTGGCAGTTAATGCACTGTTTCAGACTATATGTCTTGGTACGAATACCTTCGTGCACAGTGGCATCACGTTGATGAAGTATGTACTCCATGTGATTCTTTTTCATTTCATCTTCGTCCTCAACACACTCAGTTGTTCCATTTGTAGGATGAGGAACATTCGGTGCAAAAGAGGGCTTTTCGCCTGCATCTGCATACGCAAAAACGGAAAAGGCCATAACAGCGATTCCCGCAAGAGCGATCAAAGATTTATGCATGAGACTTTTAATCTGCAGCATTAGTAACTCCAATAGAATTAAACGTAATAACGTTTTAGGTTGCCCCTGAGTGGTTGCAGAGCAAGGCGGAAAACTTGAGCTTACAGGTGTAAGTGATAGTTTTCCAACGCAGCTCTGCAGCCACTCAGGGGTGAGCTAAATCGTTATTCACCCATACCCATGTCAATGTAGCCTGTTGGACATACATCTGAACAGATATGGCAACCGATACACTTAGTGTAATCAGTATCTACATAACGACCTGTAGTTGCTTCATCCTTCTTAACACGGAATACAGCATCCTGTGGGCAGAAGATAACGCAGTTGTCACACTCGAAGCACATGCCACAGCTCATGCAACGTTCTGCTTCAGCAACAGCTGCATCTTCAGCAAGGCCATTCATACGCTCTGCAAAGTGCCCCAGCACTTCGTCTGATGATGGAACATCTTCAGTACGCAAATTACGTGCAACACCTTCAAAGTGACCCAGGAACATCAGATCAGTTGAGATGATTTCTTTTTCAGAGCGATCTTCGTAGTTATGAA
>Ga0316204_10009871_pt1 | contig 12540 bp, 13 predicted proteins | sample 6monrhotite_MG_2_FD_205661 | JGI IMG/M metagenome (GOLD analysis project Ga0316204, IMG submission 205661) | Microbial mat bacterial communities from mineral coupon in-situ incubated in ocean water Damariscotta River, Maine, United States -... | ecosystem: Environmental > Aquatic > Marine >...
TATTGTATGACGGAAAGTCTTATTTTACCTGCGCGGCGAGAGCGTACATTTCCTCGACAAGTCAAACCTAGGCCACAACGATATGCTAGAAATAAAAAGGCCGTTCACCTTAAGTGAACGGCATTAGAGCTTAGGCTCCGTTTTTTTTATTCATCTAAAAAAGAAATGAAATTAAAATACACATAAAACTGTCTACTGTTATTCAATAAGCTTGTAGAGGTAAAACTATGTGTAGTACGCCAAGGCCAAAGCGCTCTTTGAAATCAGCTAGTGCTGGTGCAACAACAAATGACACAATACTATCAGGCTTAACCGCTCAAAAAAGGGCTATATTTGTCCAACGAGCTAATCAAGCAGATGATCGTCGGTATGTATTGCAGAAACAAGCGGAATTGAAAAAATGTGAGAATAACCACCGCTTTATCAAACAGAATACCTTAATCAAAAAAACACAAGAAAAACCAATCAGAAGTTGGAGCTTTTGGTTAATAGAGGCAAGCTTAAAAGAGATAGTAATGATGTTATTTTTCGGTAAATCCTATTAATATTTGTTAGTATTCTTAATTAAATTTAACTTTTATTGTTCGGCCAATTAACACAAAACATGACACATTACGTATCAGATATCCGGATAGCGGCAATAGCTAAAAATTCCTTGATAAAATTGTTGGGTCCATTACTTGATCATATTATTGGTTTGGACAAACTTCAAAAGTTATATCGACAACATCACTTTTCAGGATTAAATAAACAAACTTTCACGGCGAAGTTATTAAAAGTGCTTGGTGTTAATATAGATGGTGGCCAGCAATTACTAAGTAAAATACCCTCATCTGGGCGTTTTATTGTGGTTTGTAATCATCCTTATGGGATGATTGAAGGCTTAATTATTGCCAATTTATTGTTTAAAAAACGCCGTGATACCAAAATAATGGCTAATGTAGGATTGAAAATTTTTAAAGAAATAAAAGATTTTTTTATTTTTGCTAATCCATTAATTCCTAAATCCCCCGAAAATAGCTTAGCAATAAAGCAATGCTTTAATCACCTAGAAAATGATGGCGTATTAGTGATTTTTCCAGCAGGACGAGTTTCCTTTTTTCAAAAAAAGATGGGGATAATCAGCGACGCAGAATGGAATCGATTAACAGTGCAATTAGTCAGTAAAACACAATCATCGGTACTGCCAGTTTTTATTTCAGGAACTAATAGCAAGATTTTTCACCAACTGGGTGTTATTTATTATCGTTTTAGATTACTCATGCTAGCAAGGGAAATGTTAAAACTAGATCAACACAAAATAAAATTAACGGTACATAATTCGATAACTTCGAAGCAACTAAGCGCGTTAGGCGATATAAAAATGAAAAACGATATTATACGATTGCAATGTTATTTAAATGATGAAAACTATCTTATCCCCTGGCAAGCAGACGAAAAAAATAACGATTTTACAGAAATAATCTCTCCAAGTGATAAGGAGATGATGATCAATGAGCTTAAAAATTTACCTGACAATCAGCAATTAGTTGTCTATCGAAATTTTTCAGTTTATTACGGTTATCAATATCAAGCACCACAGTGCGTTCGTGAAATCACGAGATTAAGGGAAATTACTTTTAGGCAAGAAAATGAAGGCAGTGGGGAAAACTGTGATACAGATCAGTATGATGCCACCTATATGCATTTGTTTATTTTTGATCATGGTGACAATGAAATTATTGGCGCTTATCGGATTGGTTTAACGGATAAGTTACGTAAAAATAAAGATACAAAGGCATTATATCTATCGCAAATGTTTAATTTTTCGGCTGAATTTATTAACCAAAAAGAACCCTGCATGGAAATGGGGCGCTCGTTTATTGTTGAAGCGCACCAAAACAGTTTTCATGGGTTGTTATTACTCTGGAAAGGTATTGGGGCATTTGTTTGCCAGAATCCTCAATATCGTACTTTATATGGCACTGTGTCGTTAAGTAAATTATATGATCCTCGCTCTATTACATTAATAAATAAAATTATGGTATCAGCTACTGAAGGAGTCACTGCGAAAACACCATTTGTAAATAGTATGCACCCAGAGTTAGCTGATTTTTTGAAAAAATATCATCTTGATATTGATCAGCTTTCAATTTTAATAAAAGGTATTGAAGAAGACGGTAAAGATATTCCGGTTTTACTCAAGCAATACTCTAAATTAGGTGCAGTATTTCATTGCTTAGCAATCGATAGTAATTTCAATACAACGCCAGGTTTATTACTGAGTGTCAATTTACCTAACGCACCAGAAAAACTATTGAAATTATACTTAGGTAAGGGTAAAAAAAATTATTTAGCTTATCACGCATAAAAAATGGTTAGTGTGTGTTAATTTATAAAAAGTTTAGTTTAGACCAGCTTAATTTGATGCTCTTGATGATTTACATTGTCAATATAGGTGTAGGTGATATCTTTAATGGGTAGATCTGATTTAGAATTGATAGTTAAAGCTTCTACACAAATATGACTAATACTGACAGTTTTTGCATCAAATCGAGTCATATTTACCGAGTACTTTCCTTCTGTTTCTTGAGATAAATGAAAAGCTTTAAATTGTTCTCTAGTCGCATTAATCGGACAAATTAATTGGGAAAATTTGTATTTTCGTTGTTTTTCTATGTAGTCAAAATCAACGCCAGAAGAGGTGAATGGTTGCTGTTTTTTTGTAAGGATAAGTTCTTTAGCATTCCATTGATAGAAAAATACCTTAGCTTTATGTTTAGATAAATTTTTCGGAAATATAGCTAACTGAAACGGTTGGTAAATAGTTAAATCTATGGCATTCAATATTTCAGTTATATCTACGCCAGGCTCATTGGTAAGGGCCATTAATAGACGAGGGATTAATTGTCCACGACTAATAAAATTTTGATCAGTATTGCTGTCACATGCTTGATAATAATTTAGTAATGCTAAGGATAATCCTGACTTATTAACCGCTAACCATGTGCCTTTTCCCTGTGGATCAATTGGAAAAACTGCCTGACACAATTCATTGAATTTAGGGATAAAAGCTAAAGGACGTTGATGTTGTTCATCGCGATTAAAAAATAATTCATAACCAGCGTTGGTGAGTAAATAACTTAATGTGCACATTAAATAAAGAGTCTAAACGGAAAAATTAAAGGGGATTTGCATTGGATTGATGACGAAGATAAGTTGCGGTAGCCGGTGCTAAACCGAAATGTTGAGGCAAAGATTGATGCTGAAGTAAAGCGATCTGAGCAATCATGGCAAAATGATGCACAGCATGGCTAGCGGCAAATACTAATTCTCTTGCCAAAGTTGTTTTGACTGTAGCAACGTGACAACTTGAAACGGAAACTTCAGTAGATAATGTCATTGTAGCGCTTAATTTTTCATTACTTATATTTTGTAACCATTGGGAAATTTCAGTAATTTTTGATAAAGCAGCAATTGGAGAATGCTCAATTTTACTATCACGATTACGAACATCATAATTAATAAAGTTTTGGTGTGAACCGATCATTATTGCTTGATAATGATCGATAATATGACGAATATGCGCACCTGCAGAACTCATAAAATTAGGCGAGATGATCTCATTGTATTGTGTAATCGAAATGGTATTTAAATAATCTTTTGCTTGCCTTAATATTTCTAATTGACTGCTTATCATTGTATTTCTAACCTGTACTTGTTTTATAGCGTTTAACTCTATGAATATATTAAAGGTCTTCATCTTAATCATTATATAATAAAATATATATAACAAAATGAATTTAAACTAAACCACCGTACCAGCACAGACCTGAGTTCATCCTATTTCATTGCAGTATAGAAATAAATATTTGATAGACGCTACCAATCTTACAAACTAAGTGATCATTTTTTCTTGTTAAAACCACCAATAACCGCGTTATTTATTTTGTAATTAACGCTGCATGGATATGCAGCTTATTAGACAATGCAGACGTCACATGGATGTGATTTATTAGAGAATGCAGGATGCATATTCTCCTGAGCATATTGTACTGAACAGCTAGTTATTAAAGTAAATGCCTTGTTCGTGATGGTTTTTCCTGTGTATAAAATTGGTATCATTCTTTAACCTTTATTTAGAATAAAAAAAAGCCCCATTTTGGGGCCAGATTACTTGAACAAGAAAATTAAAATGTTAACTAGATTAATAATAAGAATCTGCTTGGATATTAATTTGAGGATCTTCCATTAAGTCTGAAAATTCAACTTCGAAGCTGTTATTGTTAGCAATATCTGCTAAGTAAACTGTTTGAGTTGAGCCATCTATCCAAGTAACTGTCCCACATCCTTTTTTACTACCGCACATCATGCCTATGTGAATGTCTTGAAATTCCATCATGCCTCCTCGTTAATATTACATTTGTCTATAAGTTACTCTGCTAACAAGTACGAAAGGTGCGTATTATTAGATTAATGATTGGTTTTTTAGTTCAAAATAAGTAGGCTAAAAAACACCCCAACCTGTAACCGTTATTAAAAGTATAAGTGACCAATAAGATAACTTTTTCTTTGTGCTAGGCTTTCCAGTATAGATAAATTTAACGGTAGATCTAGTGAAATTTAAGGAGTGAAAGACGTTCCAAGTACCGTTTTTCTGCAAGCCCCTGTTACTGCAGGGATATTACTAAAGATTTTTTTGTTATAAGCAAATGCCATCCATGCAAAGGCCATCGCTTCTAAACTATCCCCATCGATATCCTTTTGATTAGTAAGAAGCATTTCGTAGTTTGTTAGTTCTTGAATTAGCTTGTTTTTTAGTGTTTTATTATGAGTGCCACCACCACAAAGGTAAACTTTGGCTGTATTGGTGAGGTTTTTTATTTGATTAGCAATTGTTTTAACGGTTAACAGCAATAATGTTGCTTGAATATCTTGAGCGCTCAAATTTAGCTCTTTAATTTCACTTTTATTTAAATGCGCTTGCAACCAAGCTAAATGAAAATATTCTCGTCCTGTGCTTTTAGGTGCTGATAACTTAAAGTAGGCATCGTTTAAAAGTGATGAAAGTAGCAGAGCACAAACTTTACCGTTACTAGCCCAGTAGCCGTTTTCGTCATAACGTTGTAGCGAGTTATGAACAATCTTGTTAGCACTAAACCAATCATCCAGTAGTGCATTACCAGGGCCTGTATCATAACCAATGATAGTATTTTCTGAGTCTGGTGCATTAAAGCTAGGTAAATAGCTAATATTAGCGATACCGCCGATGTTAACCACAAAAATGTTTTGATTATGCTCAGCAAATAACACGCGATGGAAAGCTGGTACTAATGGTGCCCCCTGACCTCCGAGTGCTATGTCTTTTTGTCTAAATTGCCCAATAACCTGTATATTCGTTAGCGTTGCCAGTGTTTGGCAGCATCCTATTTGTAGTGTAAAAGCATTTTTTTGTTGAGGACGGTGTCGAATAGTTTGACCATGGTTACCTATGGCAACAATTGCTTGATAATGAAGCTGTTGTTCCTGCAAAAATTTTTTTATAGCGTTAGCAAACAAATGTGCTAATTCAATATCTAAGCTACAAGCGAGTTCGATTTCGTTGTCATTAGGGGTATATAAACGGGTAATTTTATCGTGAATATCTTGTTCATAGGGTTGATAGTAACTAGCAAGCAACTGTGGTTTTTTTTTGCTAAAATCAACTAACGCAAGGTCAATACCATCAGCGCTGGTTCCCGACATTAAACCAATATAAAGCTGATTTTTTTTCATTGTAAATACGCTATTTTTGCATGGCAAGTAATGTACGTTTAGAGCCTTCTAATTCTTTTAAACGCTCACTAGAAAGTAGGTTAAATTCCTGACGATATTTTTTTGCGATAGGTTGTGCATCAGGAAGTTTTACTGTGCGAGGATTGCGATGGACACCATGGACCAAAAACTCATAATGTAAGTGAGGTGCTTCGGCTAAGCCAGTCATTCCCACATAGCCTATAATTTGTCCTTGCTTTACTCTTTGTCCTTTTTTTACTTTACGTTTTGAAAAGTGTAAATATTTAGTGATAATACCATCGCCGTGTTGAATAAAAACATAATTACCATTGTATTTATTATAAGTTGCTTTAATGACTTTACCATTGCCTGCAGCTACTACAGGCGTTCCTGTATTAGCACGATAGTCAGTGCCATTATGTGCTTTCCAACGTTTTTGAATTGGATGAAACCGTCTTTTTTTGAAATTAGAGCTAATATAGCGAAAGTTTACTGGTGCACGCAAAAACGCTTTTCTCATGCTTTTACCGTCAGGGGTATAATAATTATCATCGCTAAAACGAATTGCTTGAAAAACCTCACCTTGGTTTATAAATTCTGCCGCTAATATATTACCTTGGCCGATAAATTCACCATCAACATAGCGATTTTCATAAACTATATTAAAGCTATCGCCTTTACGAAGATCTAAGGCAAAGTCGATATCCCAGCCAAAAACATTCGCGAGATTAATAATTTGTGCGTCATCCATACCTGCGGCAATTCCCGCATTCCAAAAATTAGACGTAATTTTACCTTGTATATAGGCGATACGCGTTTCTGCATTTTTGGTTTCAATAGAACTTTCATAATGAGTATTTATATAATTAACATATAAGGTTTTTGTTGGTGATATTGGATAAATTAAATGCTGTAGCTTACCTGAGTTATCACTAGCAACTTTCAATGTTTCACCAACCATTATTTTTTTTAGTAATTGCGTATTTTTACCTGTAGCGGAACTTACCTCATAAGTTGTTCTCGCATCAAAGCCCAAACGATGTAATATTTTGGCAAGTGAATCACCATGTTTTACTTTAGCGGTTTGCCATTGATAATCTTTTTGTGATGGCTTATCTGGGTTGCTACCCGTGGTAGAAATAGAAGAATGTTTAGATAGGTTGTTAATTGATAATGGTAAAGGGTAACGCTTACCTATTTCTAGTCGGTTTTGTGTCGGGCTTGCTAAATATTGGCGGCTTGCACTGGCGTTTTCACTCGGAAATAAAATTAACAATATTAAAAATAAACCAACAGAGCTCATTATCACTTTATGTTGGTGAGGTAATTCAATAAGGGCTTTTTTTATCGTTTCTATATGTTTAGAATTCAAACTTTAACCTACTCAATCGTAATTTCTACGACGTACTTCGTTACTCAATTACCTCAACTATATCAAAAAAATTGACTTTGAACACTTTTATGATTTTATCATCACGTTAATTGAAGTAGAATTCTATCTTTATTATTGAATCAATTGTTGAATGTGGAGCAAAATCCAATGACCGAAGCTAGCCAAGCGTTTGCTGAATTAAAACGCGGTGCGGAAGAAATATTGCTTGAAGATGAATTATTAGTAAAGCTTAAAACAGGTATCCCCTTAAAAATAAAAGCAGGTTTTGATCCCACCGCGCCTGATTTACATCTAGGCCATACAGTATTAATTAATAAGCTTCGTCAGTTTCAGCAATTGGGTCATGAAGTCATTTTTTTGATAGGTGATTTTACCGGGATGATCGGTGATCCAACAGGTAAAAATGTTACACGTAAACCTTTAACTAAAGAAGATGTACTTGCTAACGCTGAAACCTACAAAGAACAAGTATTTAAAATTTTAGATCCCGCTAAAACAACCGTTGCTTTTAACTCTACTTGGATGGAAAAATTAGGTTCGGCAGGTATGCTTAAATTAGCTTCTCGACAAACTGTTGCCCGCATGATGGAACGCGATGATTTTAAAAAGCGTTATGCTAATGGTCAATCAATTGCTATTCATGAATTTATGTATCCATTAGTGCAAGGTTGGGATTCTGTCGCCTTAAAAGCTGATGTTGAATTAGGTGGCACAGATCAAAAATTTAATTTATTAATGGGACGAGAGTTACAAAAGTCGGAAGGGCAACGGCCACAAACTGTCTTGATGATGCCTTTACTTGAAGGGTTAGATGGTGTGCAAAAAATGTCTAAATCTTTGGGCAATTATATTGGCATTACTGATAGCCCAACCGAAATGTTTGGTAAAATCATGTCAATTTCTGATGATTTAATGTGGCGTTATTACGAATTATTAAGCTTTAAGCCACTTAGCACTATTGACGCTTATAAGACGAATATTGCCGCAGGTACAAATCCTCGTGATGTTAAAATTGATTTAGCCAAAGAATTAATTGCTCGTTTCCATGATGAAACTGCAGCACAAGCAGCGCATCAAGAATTTATTAATCGTTTTCAAAAAGGTGCGATGCCAGACAATATTGAAGAGAAAACAATAAAATGTGAAAATGGTGAGATAGCCATTGCCAATTTACTTAAAGAAGCTGGCTTAGTAACAAGTACATCGGAAGCAATGCGGATGATAAAGCAAGGCGCTGTAAAAATTGATGGAGAAAAGGTTGCAGACAATAACGTTCAAATTGCAATAAATAGTGAGGCTATATATCAAGTGGGTAAACGTAAATTTGCCAAAGTGACAGTCATTGCTTAAACATGATAGATCCCATGCTATTTCAATTCCCGCAGATGAAGTAGTATGGGAATAAATCATGCGTGATTTGTGCTCACCCTTATTTTTAAACCATTCGTCTGTTTCTTAAAAGGTTGTAATTTTCTCTCAGCTAGGTAGTCTGATCTCATTATTTTATTTTAAATTTTGTCACTATGTCTTTAATTCGTTTTTTTATTTTTCCTTTATTATTAATCATCTCAAGCTGCAGTAATACACCGAGCACAGCAAACAGTCATTATTTTCGTTATTTTAATTTTAACGAAGTTAAAAATTATACTTTCTATGGGCGAAATTCAGTAGATTTTGATTACCAAAGTCTAGATGATGTAATGCGTAATAGCATTGAATTTGCTATTGAAAGTGAACTTGATAAAAAAAATCTCACTCTGCAATCAATTGAAAAGGCAGATATTATCATCAGTTATTTTTGGGTGCCGTTAATGCAGGAAAAACCCAAAATCGACAAACAATCTCGCCGACGTATGAACAACCAAATAAATGAACAAGCTGTACCACAATTTCATTTTGAAGAAGTGGATAAAAATAATCAACTAAGGCGCTATAATCAAGGTGTTCATTATTGCCAAGCATGTTTAAAGATGTCTATGGAAGACAACGATAATATTAAAATAGACACGCAGCCTGGTGCTTTGATTATTGATCTTATCGATCCTAAATCTAAACGCTCTGTCTGGCGTAGTAGCTATCCCCTTGTGATTAAGGAAAAAGAAAATAGCCAAGAAAAACAAACCAAAATTAAACAAGCAATCAGTTTGATGATGGATCAATATCCAGTTTAATTAGCCATACATTAATAATGTGGTGGGGGTGGTTCGGGAGTATCCTCACTTTGATCGCTAGGACGGATATCTTTTAAACGACCGGCGAGTAGTTTTAATTGTTGTTTTAAGTCGGCTATTTGTATTTGATGATTAGTTAACTCTTCATTTAATTGCTCAATAACATCATCTTGAAACGCATTACGAGTTTCTAAATTATTAATACGCTCACTAAATTGAGAAGTTTGTGGGTCTATTGGGGCACTTGCCATAATTCAACGTATCCTGAAGAGCTAATTGTGTAAACAGACTGTTTGTTAGGGGTATTATCACCAAAAGCTAGGCCATACACAACCGCTCCAGTAGGGCGGTTCCCATCTTTAGGAGTTACTTGCCACTTATTGATACGTTCACCTGTCTTAACATTCCAAATAGACACGGTACGAGAAGGTGCACCAGTAAGTAGATATTTACCGTTCGGTGAAAATCGTACAGCACTAAATATTGCTTGTCGTTGGGAGTATTTTAATTGACTGATTAATTTACCGGTTTTAAGATCCCAAATATTTGCTGATTTTCTACTATCTGCAGTAAATGCATATCTACCTTTACTGTCTAAAGCAACTTTTGATACACGGGTTGGATGATTAAAACGATAAATAACTTGGCCTGTTTTTGTGTCCCACACATACGCAACAAAGTCATTACCGCCAGATATGGCAATACGACCATTCGGTAACATATCTACTGAATTAATTTTTTCTTGATGACCTAAAAACTCTAAACGGCGACCAGTTGCAAGCGTAATATGTTCAACCTTGCCATTTGCTTTACCGATTAATAAATATTTACCTTGGTTAGCGACACTAATATCTCTAATATTTGAACTGCCGACTTGCCAAAAACCGACAGATTTTCCTGTTTTAATATCCCATAAAGCAAAATCTGTTCTGTTTGCTGTTAGTGCATAACTATTGTCATCTGCAATATCAGTAAGTAATACTAAATTATCGGCACTGTTTTGTTTTTGTGCCCAGTTAAATTTTAATGTGTTGTTTTTTATATCCCACAAACTAATACCATGATGAATTGAGGAAATAATACTGTAGTGAGCATCTCTAGAAATATCAGCAGCATAGGCACCATCAACTGCTTGTTGCCAGCGTTCTATTGGTTTATTTGTATTTGGCTGGCAACCACTGATCAAAAATAAAAAAGTTAATGTTAGTGTGATCCGTAGGATAATTTGAAGAGAAAACAACATTTAATTACTTTTTTCTTGATGCATTTGCCGTTAGTATAAGACGTTTTTTATTTTATACCAATGCAATTAATGGCTTTTACGGCAATTACTCATTGGTTTTTATAATGAAATTTTTGATTTTTTTGATTGGAGAAATCTCCAATTGTGTCGTTAAATGGAGAAATAAATGAAATTTTTAAAACCTACGGTTATCGCTTTAAGTTTAGTAGCCGTTTTTGGTTGTCAACAAGAAACAAAAAAAGCAGATGTTAAAGCCCCTGAGCTTAAAACTGAAATCCAAAAGCAAGCCTATGGTTTAGGTGCCTCTATTGGCATGTATATGGAAAAAAATCTTGCTGAGCAAAGCAAATTAGGGGTTACTTTAGATAAAGACCTCATTGTAAAAGGTTTTATAGATAGTATCGCTGGTAACTCTTTTATCAAAAAAGAAGAAGTTCAGACCTTACTAGCAAGTTTAGATAAAACCATGAAAACTAAACAACAAGAAGCTGCAACTGAAAAAGCAGCAGCTAGCCTTGCTGAAGGAAAGAAGTTTCTTGAAGAAAATGCTAAAAAAGCCGGTGTAAAAGTTACAGAGTCTGGTATTCAATACGAAGTGTTAACTGCTGCAGAGGGCGCAAAGCCGAAAGCCACTGATACCGTAAAAGTACATTATAAAGGTACTTTTTTAAATGGTGATACTTTTGATAGTTCATACGATCGTGGTCAACCAGCTGTATTTCCTTTAAATCGCGTTATTAAAGGTTGGACTGAAGGTGTGCAATTAATGTCAGTGGGTTCTAAATTCAAATTTACCATTCCTGCAAATCTTGCCTATGGCGAGAGAGGTAATCCTCCACGTATTCCTGGTAACTCAGTACTACAATTTGAAATTGAACTGTTAGAAATTCAAAAACCAGACAAGCCAGCGGCTGTAGGTGATGAAAAATAGCGTATGATTTTTGTAAAAGCTAATTAACGGTGGTTAACTAATTAAAGTAGGTTGACGCTAGATACTATTGTTAGCTTTTTTTTCTAAAGCATGAATCATAGTTTTTTAGTAAACATAAAAAAGCTCACGTAAGTGAGCTTTTTTTATGCAAATAAAACATCCTATATTTTGTGAAATGATTATTCGATATTTTCAACTCGATCTGGGCGCTCTTTCGCTTCTCTCACCTTTAATGTCCGTTGCTGAAATTCCATATCATTTAATGATGAAATAACATTTTCTATATTATCTGCAGATATTTCGACAAAACCAAAACCTCTTCTTTTTCCTGTATGCTTATCTTTCATTAAACGAACTGAATGAATAAAGCCGTACTCAGCAAAAAGTTCACGAACCACTGCCTCATTGGCTCTATAGGGTAAATTACCCACATAAAGAGTTTTAATGTCTTGATTTTCTGACTCGTGACTATCAGGTAACAAATAGAACATATTGGTAATAAATGGAGAGATTAATGCCCCAACAAATAAACCGATTGCAGCTGATGTAGGATCAGCCTTGATAAAACCTGAAATAAAATAGCCAATAGCAGCTAATAAAAAAGCAACTATAATGGCTGTCAAAAATTGCGGAGACTTCATAAATATACCTTGATTATTATTTTAAAAAAATTAAATTGCGATTCTATGTTACCCAGCTTTTAGTAATGTGCAACAAGAATGAGTAAAATGTATTCATTTAATCAAATGATTGCAAATAATATAGTTTAAAAAAACAATTCTTCTTCACAATTAAGAGAAAATTCTACTTTAAATGGAATATAGCGGAATAAAAGAACAAAAAGTTCAAAAATAAAACGAACAAACCAAAAGATCAAAATAAAGTCCTGTTTATGCTTGACCTTAGAATAAAAATCTCTAGAATGCGCATCCAGTTCCAAGGGGTTCAGTCAAAAAGAAAGCCTAAGGGATTGTTTTGATAAGTTAAGCAAGGTTATTACGGTAAACTTGGTTGATTTAACGTTTTAAAATGCGTGTTTGAGTTTTTG
>Ga0316204_10009872_pt1 | contig 12539 bp, 8 predicted proteins | sample 6monrhotite_MG_2_FD_205661 | JGI IMG/M metagenome (GOLD analysis project Ga0316204, IMG submission 205661) | Microbial mat bacterial communities from mineral coupon in-situ incubated in ocean water Damariscotta River, Maine, United States -... | ecosystem: Environmental > Aquatic > Marine >...
GGGCCGCGTGCAGATCCCCGAGGGCAGCCAATCTGGCCGCCAGATGCGTCTGCGCAGCAAGGGCATGCCCGCCCTGCGTGGCGGCGGCGTTGGCGACATGTTCATCGAACTGGCGGTGGAAACACCCGTCAGCCTGACCGCTCGCCAAAAGGAAATCCTGCGCGAATTCGAGGACCTGTCGGAAGACACCACCAACCCCGAATCCCGCAGCTTCTTTTCCTCGGTCAAGGGCTTCTGGGACGGTATGAAAGGGTGATGTGAGCCTCGCTCACCCCCTCAAAACCAAAACTTTACCATTAAAAGCGCTCCTTTGGGGGCGCTTTTCTTTTGTGGCCTGCCTCTCACCGCCTAGCCTTGACCCCGCTCCAGACCAGCAGCAGAGGGCTCCAGATGGCACATAGCAAGGCAGGCAGCACTGGCACCCTGCCGCTGTTCGCAAACGAGGCTCTAACGACACAGGAGCCCCCGGCTCCAGCGCCACTAACGGCCGGGCGCCTGCCCTCTTACATTAAGGACCACCGCATACGCCTGCGGCAACGGTTCCGCGAAGGCGGGGCTGCTGCGATGCCGGACTATGAGCTGCTAGAGCTGGTTCTGTTTCGCGCCCTGCCGCGCCAGGATGTGAAACCGCTGGCGCATCAGCTGCTGAAACAGTTTGGCGACTTCGCCCGCGTTGTCAGCGCCCGGCCGGAACGGCTGGCCCAGGTCAAAGGTGTCGGCGAGGCGCTGATCACTGACCTCAAGGTGCTGGAGGCCGCCGCTCAGCGTATGGCCCGCGCCCGGGTGATGCAGCGGCAGGTGATTTCCAGCTGGGACGCTTTGCTGGACTATTGCCACACCGCCATGGCCCACCGCAGTACGGAACATTTCCGGGTGCTGTTTCTGGACCGTAAGAACTGTCTGATCGCGGATGAGGAACAGGCGCGCGGCACCGTTGATCATGTGCCGGTCTACCCCCGTGAGGTGGCCAAGCGAGCGCTGGACCTGAACGCTAGCGCGCTCATTTTAGTGCACAACCATCCTTCAGGCGATCCGACGCCCTCTACCAGTGACATCGACATGACCGAGCGAATCAATCAGGCGCTCACTCCGCTTGGGATCACCCTGCATGACCATCTGATCATTGGCAGCAATGCTGAACTCAGTTTCCGTGCAGAAGGTCTGTTGTTGTAACCGCCACGGTGGCCAGGGGCGCCAACTGCGCCGCGTCAGCGGCGCCGGGCCCAAAGCGCTTTGTCTCATCTGTGATGAGGCCAAAAGCTGCGGGAGCCCCCCCTTTGGCGGCGCAACACAGCGGCCTGAGGACTGGGCAAGCGAGCCTCGGGTCACTGCACCCAGACCTCGACCCGGCGGTTGACCTGACGGCCCCAGCCACTGTCATCGCAGGCCATGGGCAGCGCCTCTCCAAAAGCATCCACCTGCACCGACACCCGCGCGACACTGCCTGGCTCCGCCGTGGCCAGCACCGCATCACGCACGCTCTCCGCCCGCTTCAACGCAATACTCCGATTGCCGGCAGCCGCCCCGTCCCCATCGGAGAACCCGACGAAATTGAGCACCTTACCGTCGTAAAGCCCGGTTTCCAGCGCCCGGGCCAATTGTTCCACGTTGCTGCGAGACTGCGCATCCGGGCGGGCGGACCCTGCTTCGAAGCGAAAAGAGGTGGTCAGACGGCGAAACCCGGTCAATCTGCGCACCAGCCGTTGCAATTCTGCCAGTTCCACCTCGGGTCCGGCCGCCAATATTGCATTGCTCAACCGATCCCCTTGGGCGTTCATCGAAATATGCTCAGGCGCCTGATCGACAAATCCGGCCCGTCTGATCACGATCTGCGCCCCTGGGCCGCGCACATAGGCAAGAAAGTCCCGCGCGACCTTGGCCAGACGGCGTTGCGGCAGATATAAAAACATCGGCGCCGTCAGCGGGTAGTCTTCGGTTTTGATCCCACGCCGATTGGCCCGAAGAGAAAACCCGCAGCCCCCTGTCAGGGTCAACATCCGGGTGGAGCCGACGTTGGAAAAACTGCTGATGCCAATTGCAAAGGGATCGGTCGCAACCCTCCGCACCAGGGCCGCCCCGCGCTCGTGATACCGCAGATCCTGCGTCAGCTGCACCCCTGACGCGGCCAAAACCCGATCTGCAAAGCCCTGGGTCAATCCAGAGTTCGCCAGGGGCATATGCACGGAAATCGGCGCATCCGGTCCACCCAGCGTCTGCCAATTGGTGATTGCGCCGGAAAACACTGCCGCCAGATCCGGGATCGATATCCGCGTGACCGGGTTCTCGGGCGAGACCACTGGCACCATGGCATCCAGCGCCACAATCCGGCTACGCTGAGCCACCGTCATATCCCCCAGCCCAGCGGCACGGGCCAGTGTTTGTTCCGTGGGGCGCATTTCACGCAGGGCCATCACGATATCGGCCTGCTGTGCGATCAAATCGGCAAAGCCCACATCGGTGGTGCTGACCAGAAAGGAAAACCGCGCCACAGGACGCCCCTCACGCTGGACCAGAAGATATTCAAAATTGCCGTCAGGCAGGGATTCGCGTTGGGTTTTATAGCCATTGCGCAGGGCAAAACCTTCGATCAAGGTCGGCAAAAGAACCTCTGCCATCTGCGCTGAACCGGACAGAGTAACCTCGGCGACAAAATCCGACAGGCTGGGACAGCCTGGCCCTTCGCAACTGACCCCTGATCCATCAAGCGTCAACTCTCCAAACTTGGTTTCGACCCGATAGAATTCTCCATCGAATCCCAAAAGATTGCCGCTGATCTCAACCACGCCATCGGGGGACGACAGGGTGACATCCTGCGCCCGTCCACTGTGCGCTGTGACAAAAAGGAGAAGTGCGGCGCAAACCGCCGCACGAAAATTGACCATGTGAAGTCCTGAATTAGCTGCAGATTATCTTGCAGCGATTTTCAGGTTTTCTACCAGATTATTCAACACCAGAAAATCACCAGTTGCCGTGCAATCTGGCATGTTGAGAACCAGATCCCGCGTTTGAACCCGTCCGGCGACAACCCGCAGGCTCTGCGCTGCGATTTCGCGGCCACAATTTATTTCGGTGATCTCTGCCTCGATACTGATTTCTATGACACCCGCTTGTGCGGCGGGCGCGCCCGTATCTCTTTGAAAGCTATAAATCTCTGCCAGGCGCGGCACCAGTTGAGCGGCATCGCCTAGCTGAACCATCTTGCCAGCGGAGGCCTGATTGGGGTCAGCCCCATGCCAGACATGACCGTTTTCGCCGTATTGCGCCCCGAACTCGCGGGCATGTATTTCGAAGCCGCTGTTGCCGCTCCATTGCACCACAACCCGGTCGACCTCTGCCATATCCGGCACCGCCACCTGCACAACCGCACCCACAGTCGCCGGGTCTGCATCCGTCGTAAGACTGGCAGGCTCAACAATAAAGGTGGCCGTGCTGGACAGCGCTGGGATCACCAGATCCAGCTGTCCGTCCGGTCCAAGTGTTTCTGTGACCATCATGCCCTGATGGTGCAGGGTAATCCGTTCATTTCCCCGGCAAGGCGCGGCGATTTTCAGCGCCACCAAGGCGCCAGGAAGAGCGGTAGCACCTGCTGTCACACCGCAGGCTGCAACCGGCAACTGACGGCCCCTAGTGGCTTGATCCGAAGCGGTGGTTTCATCTGCATCCGCAAGATCAGGGTTCGCAGATGTCAGGGTGATTTTTTCGATGGAAATTGGTTTGGCCAACGCCGGTTCCTGCGGCAACTGCTGTCCAGCCAGATCAGAATCGCCGCCCGAACCCGCAGGCGCAACGGTGGAAGGCTGCATAAAGAAGCCAATCCCCAAGGCACAGGCCGCCGTGGCCGCGCTGATCAGAAGTATGCGTTTGTTCAGCATTTCAACTCTCCAACGCCCGATCAATAAACCTAATTCGGGCCTTTAGATCTGACCCGCAAAAGGAGGCCGGTTTATGGCCACCCGTTGATATGATTTGGGCATTTATCCTCAGTTTGACCAAATAGGGCGCAGCGATCTGCCACGCCGTTTTGGTGAACTCGGGATTAGAGCTAGCCAAAAAGAATTAACCCCGACCAAAGGCCGGGGCTATTTATGATTAGTTTATGATGTATCCCAACGGGCCCAGGGTCAGGTCAGACGTCCGTGGCAATGTTTGAACTTTTTACCCGATCCGCAGGGACATTTGTCATTGCGCGACGGGTTGCCCCAGGTCGACGGGTCATCCTCAACAAATCCGGGCGCCGCATCCTCTGGGTTGGTTTCTGGCGCTGCAGCAGCCCCGCCCAACGCCATCTGCTGCATCGCAGCCTGACGTGCGGCCATTTCAGCCAACATCTTCTGCTGCTCTTCATCGGTCATTGGACGCACCCGACTCAGCTGCTGGGTCACATCTTCGCGCAGGGAATCGAGCATGGTTTCAAACAGCTGGAAGCTCTCGTTTTTATACTCGTTCAGGGGATCACGCTGTGCGTAGCCGCGGAAGCTCACGACCGAGCGCAAATGTTCCAGCGTCAACAGATGCTCGCGCCATTTGGCATCAATGGTCTGCAGCAGCACCTGTTTTTCGATGTTGCGCATGCTTTCCGGGCCAAAGGCTGTGGTCTTTTCCTGCATCATCTGGTCAGCGGCTTCGGCCAGGCGTTCCGACATCTGCTCATCGTCGACGCCCTCTTCGGCGGCCCAGTCAGCTACCGGCGCATCCATGCTCAACTTTTCCAAAACGGCGGCATGCAGGCCTTCAATGTCCCACTGCTCGGCATAGGTTTTGGGCGGCATATAGGTGTCGATCAACTCTTCGATCACTTCATGGCGCATATCGCCGACGATTTCAGACAGGTCTTCGGCTGCCATGATTTCACGACGCTGACCAAAGATCACCTTACGCTGGTCATTCATAACATCGTCAAATTTGAGCACGTTCTTACGCATGTCAAAGTTACGACCTTCGACCTTGGCCTGGGCGCGTTCCAGCGATTTGTTCACCCAGGGGTGAATGATCGCTTCGCCTTCCTTCATGCCAAGGCTCGACAGAACCTTATCCAGCCGCTCAGAGCCAAAGATCCGCATCAGATCGTCTTCGAGGCTGAGATAGAAACAGGTGCGCCCCGGATCCCCCTGGCGACCAGAACGGCCGCGCAGCTGATTGTCGATCCGGCGGCTCTCGTGACGTTCAGAGGCCATCACACAAAGGCCACCCGCCTCCAGAACCTTTTTCTTTTCTTCGGCGTGCTTGGCTTCTTCCTCGGCCCGCAGAGCGACAGGATCCGCATCCGGGTTGGCCTCAAGCGCCGCCATCACGATCATATCGACATTGCCGCCCAGCTGAATATCAGTCCCCCGGCCCGCCATATTGGTCGCGATGGTTACCGCGTTGAGCCGACCCGCATCCGCAACGATCTGGGCTTCCTGCTCGTGGTGACGGGCGTTCAGCACGTTATGTTTGATACCCTCTTTCTGCAGCATCATGCTCAGCAGTTCGGACTTCTCGATTGAGGTGGTCCCCAACAACACCGGCTGGCCTTTGGCATGGGCGGTCTTGGCCTCATCCACCATGGCCTGGAACTTTTCAGCCGCCGTGCGGTAGACCCGATCGTCCTCGTCCACCCGTGCGATGGGTTTGTTTGTCGGCACTTCAACCACGCCCAGGCCGTAGATTTCGGCAAATTCCTCGGCTTCGGTCAGGGCCGTGCCGGTCATGCCGGACAGCTTGTCATAAAGGCGGAAGTAGTTCTGGAAGGTGACAGAGGCCAGCGTGGTGTTCTCCGGCTGGATATTGACCTCTTCCTTGGCCTCAATCGCCTGATGCAGCCCCTCAGAAAGACGGCGCCCCGCCATCATCCGTCCGGTGAATTCATCAATCAGCACCACCTCGCCATCGCGCACGATGTAATCCTTGTCCCGCTGGAACAGCTTATGTGCCCGCAGAGCAGAATTCACATGGTGCACCACAGTGGTGCTTTCAGGGTCATACAATGAGGCCTCTGCCTCCAGCAGGCCGTGCTCGCGCAGGGTCTGTTCCAGAAAGTCATTGCCCTCTTCGGTGAAGGTTACACCACGGGTTTTTTCATCAATTTCGTAGTGTTCTTCCGACAAAAGAGGGATCATCTTGTCGATGGTAATATAGAGCTCGGAACGATCTTCTGCCGGGCCAGAGATAATCAGCGGTGTCCGCGCTTCGTCGATCAGGATCGAGTCGACCTCATCCACGATGGCAAAGTTGTGTTGTTTTTGGAAAACTTGATCCAGGCTGGGCTTCATGTTGTCGCGCAGATAGTCAAAGCCAAGTTCGTTATTGGTGGCATAGGTGACATCGCAACCATAGGCCGCCATCTTTTCATCATCAGGCTGCCCCGACCAGATCACACCTGTTGTCATGCCAAGCGCATCAAAGACCTTGCTCATCCATTCGGAGTCACGTTTGGCCAGATATTCGTTCACCGTCACCACATGCACGCCACGTCCGGTCAGCGCATTCAGATAGGCCGGGAGGGTCGCCACAAGGGTTTTCCCCTCGCCGGTCTTCATCTCGGATATGTTCCCCTGATGCAGGAAAATCCCGCCCATCAGCTGGGTATCAAAGGCCCGCAAGCCCAGGGCCCGGCGTGCACCTTCGCGCGCATTGGCAAAGGCCTCTGGCAACAGCGCATCCAGTGTCTCGCCCTCCAGAGCCCGCTTGCGCAGCTCAACGGTTTTGTCTTTGAGACCCTCGTCGCTGAGTTTCTCGAACGTGTCTTCCAGCGCATTGATTTGAGCAACCAATGGCCGTGTCGCCTTGATTTTACGGTCATTCGGTGTCCCGAAAACCTTTTTGGCGAGTGTTCCGATACCCAGCATGTGTTCTCCAACGATCCTCTTGGTGGCCCTGATGTCAGGCAGGCTTGCCCGTCGTGGTCGCAACCCATAAACAATAGTGGAAACGACGGTCCGGCCCCGGGCCTCTTTTGGGATGTAAGGGGCAGGAAAATAAGTGTCAACGCCGCGCCCCTTTGCGGCCCGGGAATAGGAAGAATTCAATGCGTAAAGGTCTCACTTTTTTGCAAGGTACAGCAGTGGCTCTATTTATGGCCCTGCCCCTGCCTGCATTGGCCGCGCCACATGCCAATACCGTGATTGCAACCGTCAACGGCGAAGAGATCACGCTGGGTCACATGATCATGGCCCGCGACAGTCTGCCAGAGCAGTACAAGCAATTGCCGGATGATGTGCTGTACAATGCCATCCTTGATCAGCTGGTGCAGCAAACCGCGCTAAAGCAAGAGCTGCACGGCGGTGTGCCCCATTATGTACAGCTGGCGGTTGAAAACGAACAACGTGCTCTGCTGGCCGCCAATGTCATCGAAACCGTGATGAACTCCGCGAGCAATGAAGAGGCTCTGCGTCAGGCCTATGAGGATAGATACTCGGATGGCGACGGCGGTGACGAATTCAACGCCGCGCATATTCTGGTTGAAACCCAGGAAGACGCGCTAGAGATCAAATCCGAGCTGGATACCGGAGCCGATTTTTCGATCATGGCAAAAGAACGCTCGACCGGACCCTCCGGCCCCAATGGAGGCGATCTGGGCTGGTTTACCAAGGGGCGCATGGTGCCCGAATTCGAACAGGCCGTGCTGGAGCTGCGGGCCGGGGAAATCTCTGCTCCCGTAGAGACCCAGTTTGGCTGGCACCTGATCCTGCTCAAAGAGCGGCGCAAGACCGCTGCCCCCGCCTTTGAAGAGGTCCGCGAAGCGCTTCAACAAGAACTGCAGAGTGCCGCTGTCGAGGCCCGCGTCAGCGACCTGACCGCTGCAGCGCTTATAGAACGTCCTGAAATTGACGATCTCGACCCCGCGATTTTGCGCGATCTGAGCCTAGTAAGGAACTAATTATGGGCGATAGCCTCCCCCGTTCGCCTTTGGCGCCCTCCTCCTTTCCGCAACTGCCCGTGATTAAAGGCCTGCGTCTTTGCGCCGGGGCCGCCGGGGTGAAATACCAGGGCCGCAACGATGTGATGCTGGCGGTGATGGATCCCGGCACCACGGTTGCCGGCACCTTCACCCGCTCCAAAACCCGTTCGGCGCCGGTGCGCGATTGTCAGGCAAAACTTGGCGGTGACAGTTCTGCCGGTGCTGCCATTCTGGTAAATTCTGGCAATTCCAACGCCTTTACCGGCCATTATGGCCAAACCTCAGTGGCAGAGATCTGTGCCGCAGTGGCTGACATCACCGGCCTGCCCGAGGCGCGTATCTTTACCGCCTCCACCGGCGTCATTGGCGAGCCCCTGCCCCATGACCGCATCATCGCCCAGATCAAAGATCTGAACGATGGCCTGGACGCGACGGCGCTGGAAGCCGCTGCAGAGGCGATCATGACCACCGACACCTTTGCAAAGGGGGCCTCGGCCGAGGTGACCATTGGTGGTGAAACCGTATCGATTGCCGGTATCGCCAAAGGCTCCGGTATGATTGCACCGGATATGGCCACCATGCTGGTTTATATCTTCACCGATGCACAGCTGCCGCAAGCCGCCCTACAGGCCGAGCTCAGCCGTCTTTGTGACCGCAGTTTCAACTGCATCACTGTGGACAGTGACACCTCCACCTCGGACAGTCTGATGCTCTGTGCTACCGGCGCCTCCGGGGTTGATGTCTCGGACAGTGCTGAATTTTCCCAGGCGCTGGAAGCCGTCATGCTGGACCTGTCGCATCAGGTAGTACGCGACGGCGAAGGCGCGACAAAATTTGTCGAGATTCAAGTCACCGGTGCAGTGTCAGATGCCGAAGCAAAGATCCATGGACTATCCATTGCCAACTCACCGCTGGTGAAAACCGCAATTGCCGGTGAGGATCCCAACTGGGGCCGTGTGGTTATGGCCATCGGAAAATCCGGGGCCGAAGCTGACAGGGACCTGCTGTCGATCTCCTTTGGCGATGTTCTGGTGGCTGAAAAGGGCTGGGTTTCCCCCAATTACCGCGAAGAAGACGGCGCTGCCCAGATGACCCGCGATGAGATCACCATCAAGGTGGATCTGGGCCTGGGGGATGGAACCTGCACTGTCTGGACCTGCGATTTGACCCATCAATACATCACCATCAATGCGGATTACCGATCATGAAAACCGTTCTGGTGTCCGCTGTCGCGCTGATTGATATTGAAGGGCGGGTGCTGCTGGCACAGCGCCCTGAGGGCAAATCCATGGCTGGTCTGTGGGAATTTCCCGGCGGTAAGATCGAAACCGGTGAAACACCCGAAGCAGCCCTGATACGCGAATTGCAGGAGGAACTGGGCATCGACACCTGGTCTTCCTGCCTGGCGCCGCTGACCTTTGCCAGCCACAGCTATGAGACCTTTCACCTGCTGATGCCGCTGTTTGCCTGTCGCAAATGGGACGGCATTCCTCAGGCCCGCGAGGGGCAAACCCTAAAATGGGTCCGTCCGCAGGATTTGCGCAGCTACCCCATGCCTGCCGCAGACATCCCGCTGATCCCCATTTTGCGCGACTGGCTGTAGACCGGCGCTAGAACGCAAAGCAAACAGGGCCTCTGCATCATCGCATGTGGCCCTGTTTATGCGCTCCATGCAGCCTGTTTTGCACTAAACAGGGCCATCATGTGGGCCTTCATGCCAAGCGACCAGAAAATAGCCGTCAAATGCCTGAAATTTTCTAAAAATGATTCGCACCGCGAATCACCGGAAACCTTTTGTTAACTATTTTGTCAGAAATTGGGCAGAACATTAACAAACCCACTCAAAATAGCATTTACTCAAGGTCAACACAGACGACCAGAGGATCTCAAACGGCTCTATGTTCTCCCCAGGACGCCAACAAGAGATCCTCGGCAGGTTCATACAGGCAGTACCTATCGTGCAGTGCAGCTATAAGATCCTCAAGGATCATCACTTATCGCGCTGCTCTCGAAAGACCACCACTCACTCACAGAACCGGGGCAGCCATTGGCTGCCCCATTTGCGTTTTGACCTGGTTGCACGGGCGCACCGACATCCACAAAACGCAGGCTGACAAAACCAGTCTGCAAAAGAAAAAGCCCCGGCTGAACTGCCAGGGCTTTCTGTATCTTAACTGATCAGGGATCAATCAAAGCGATTAGTCGAGGTTACGCTCAACTTCTTGACGCTCAAAGATCTCAATAACGTCATCAGCGCGGATATCTTCGTAGTTCTCAAAGGCCATGCCGCATTCCTGACCAGACTGCACTTCAGCAACCTCGTCCTTGAAACGCTTCAGGGTCTTCAGGGTGCCTTCGTGGATAACCACGTTGTCACGCAGCAGACGCACACCAGCAGACCGGCGAGCAACGCCTTCGGTAACCAGACAGCCGGCGACCTTGCCAACGTTGGAGACCTTAAAGACATCTTTGATCTGCGCGTAACCAATAAAGGTCTCTTTGATCTCGGCGCTGAGCAGGCCAGAAGCGGCCTTTTTCACGTCGTCGACCAGATCGTAGATCACCGAATAATAGCGGATCTCAACGCCTTTTTGGTTGGCAGTGTTCCGCGCCGAGGTATTGGCCCGAACATTAAAGCCCATGACAGGGGCGCCGGAGGCTTCGGCCAGGGCGATATCTGTCTCAGTGATGGCGCCAACGCCAGAGTGCAGAACCCGTACGCGAACTTCCTCGTTGCCGATCTTGTCCATCGCCTGAACGATGGCTTCGGCAGAGCCCTGCACGTCAGCTTTGACCAGAATGGGCAGCTCAGAGACGGTTTCGTCGTCCTTGGCCTTCTGCATCAACTGTTCCAGGGTTGTCGCAGCACCAGCAGCAGCGCGCTGGTCCTTTGCAGCCTGGGCGCGGTATTCAGCGATCTCACGGGCCTGTGCCTCGGTGTCGGTCACGTTCAACACGTCACCCGCTTCGGGTGTCCCATTGAGACCCAGAACCTCGACAGGAACCGAAGGACCGGCTTCCTGCACCCGCTCACCCTTGTCGTTGATCAGAGCACGGACCTTACCGTATTGCTCACCCACAACAAAGATATCACCCTGACGCAGAGTACCGTTCTGGACCAGAACAGTGGCGACGGGGCCGCGGCCCACGTCCAGCTGAGCCTCGATCACGGCACCCTGGGCGGCACGATCGGGGTTGGCTTTCAGTTCCAGAATTTCGGACTGCAGCGCGATGGCTTCCAGCAGTTGATCCAGGCCCTGTCCCGTATGGGCAGACACCTCAACGTCCTGAACATCACCGGACATGGCTTCAACGATGACTTCGTGCTGCAACAAGTCTGTGCGCACCTTCATCGGATCCGCAGCGGGCTTGTCACATTTGTTGATCGCAACAATCATCGGCACTTCGGCTGCCTTGGCATGCGCAATAGCTTCGATGGTTTGCGGCATCACCGCGTCATCTGCAGCCACAACCAGAACCACGATATCCGTAACCTGCGCACCGCGCGACCGCATCGAGGTAAAGGCAGCGTGACCCGGCGTATCAAGGAAGCTCAGCACGGTGCCGCTTTCGGTGGTGACCTGATAGGCACCGATGTGCTGGGTGATGCCACCGGCCTCACCGGCCACAACGCGGGCGTTACGGATGGCGTCTAGGATCGAGGTTTTACCGTGGTCAACGTGACCCATGATGGTGATCACAGGAGGACGCGACTTCAGGTCTTCTTCTTTATCTTTCACTTCGTTGATCACATCTTCGACGTCAGACGCCGAAACGCGGACAACCTTGTGGCCGAATTCTTCGATGATCAATTCCGCTGTATCGGCGTCGATGGTCTGGTTCTGTGTGACCATCATACCCATCTGCATCAGCGATTTCACAACCGCACCAACACGTTCTGACATCCGGTTTGCCAGCTCAGAAACCAGGATCGCCTCGGGCAGCTGCACTTCGCGCAGAACCTTTTCGCGCTCGACCGTGCCACCCATCGCTTTTTGACGGGCGCGCTCTTGCTTACGCTTCATCGAGGCCATGGACCGGTGACGGTTGCCCGCACCCCCTGTGGCCTGACCCAGTGTCAGCTTGCCGGAACGACGGTTGTCGTCGCCAGTGCGCGCCTTGGCGCTGCGGCCACGCTCTTCACGTTCACGATCAGATTTGCGCGGTGTCTGCGCAGGCGCTGGCTTTGAGGCAGGGTTGTTGCGTGGCGCGGCGGCGCCAGCCCCAGCCGCAGGGGCTGCGGCCTTGGCTGCGGGCTCGGCAGAGCGTTTTGCAGCTTCTGCGGCCTCGCGCTTTTTGCGCTCTTCTTCTTCGGCCTTTTGACGGGCCTTTTCTTCCGCTTCGCGCTGTTCGCGTTCCTTGGCCTCAGCCTCGGCACGGCGACGGGCGCGTTCTTCTTCGCGGGCTTTTTCTTCCGCTTCCCGCTTGGCTGCGTCTTCAACTTCGCGGGCCTTTGCAGCCTGCAACGCCTTCAGGCGGCGGCTCATCTCTGCATCGGTAATCCCGGCAGGCCGACGCGAACCGTCGGTTGCTGGCGCGGCATTGCCGCCCTTGTTGCCACCCGGCTTGGGCACCACAACGCGTTTGCGTTTGGTTTCCACCACGACATTCTTGGTCCGCCCGTGGCTAAAGCTCTGTTTTACATTCCCAGGCCGGGAAC
>Ga0316204_10009873_pt1 | contig 12539 bp, 8 predicted proteins | sample 6monrhotite_MG_2_FD_205661 | JGI IMG/M metagenome (GOLD analysis project Ga0316204, IMG submission 205661) | Microbial mat bacterial communities from mineral coupon in-situ incubated in ocean water Damariscotta River, Maine, United States -... | ecosystem: Environmental > Aquatic > Marine >...
AAACGGAAAGATATCAAACGTCAATGTCTTGGGCGACCTGAACGCATTGCACAAACAACTTAGCCAGGCTAAGTAGATCCTCTTTATCCTGCTCTCTCAGTAGGGCGGGGCTGCATTAAAAAAGTGTCAGGTGACACTTGACACTTTTATCTTCTTATGGCATACTTCCTCCACATCAACCTCCAAGGAGTATGCTATGTCTATCAAAATGGCAGAACTGATGAAGCAGACCGGCGAGACACGTTCGACCTTGCTTTATTATGTCAAAGAGGGACTTTTACAAGAGCCCAGTAAGCCTAAGCCCAATGTCCATCTTTATGCCGATGACTCCATCGAGCGCGTGCGTCTGATCAAGACCCTTCAAAACCAGCTTCACTACACGATCACGCAGATCAAACAGATCTTTGATGACAACCGTTTCGATTTTGAAAGCGGTGTGGATGTCCTGCTGCAGAAGCTCGATCTTTTGACCGGCGTTAAAGAGCGCCGCTATAAGACGCTGGGCGACGCTCTTGAGGTGTACGATCTGGACAAGAAGAGTATCAAGGCTTATGTCGCGGATGGTGTCTTGGAGATGCCTGATGGCTATTTTAATGACAGCAGCTGGCGAATGCTTCAGATACTGAACGACCTTCAGGGCTGTGACAAGACAAAAAGCCTCTTGGACGCTTACATCAAAACGGCAAAAGAACTTGCCGTCTTGGAATATGAACTGGGGGCCCAACTTGTTAAAAACGACGAAAAGGGCAGTAACCATGCCCAGGAGGTCTTTTTGGATCTGATACTTACGCTTAAACCTTATATCTTTAACCTGCATACAAAACTTGAACACAAACGGAGAACACATGTCTAGCATCTGGAAGATCACGGGACTTATCCCTTATATCGCTGTCGTATTTTTAAATGCCTTCACGGACCTGGGACACAAGATCATCATCCAAAACACTGTATTTAAGATCTATGACGGTCAGACACAGATCATCTTGACGGCTATCGTCAATGCGCTTATACTCATACCTTTTATCATGCTTTTTTCGCCTTCAGGCTTTCTCTCGGATAAGTACTCCAAGAACAAGGTCATGCGCGTTTCCGCATGGGCGGCAGTATTGATAACACTGGGGATAACGGGTGCGTACTATATAGGTGCATTTGAGCTTGCTTTTTTGCTTACCTTTGTACTTGCGGCTCAGTCTGCCATCTATTCACCTGCCAAATACGGTTACATCAAAGAGCTTGTAGGCAACCAGTACCTTACGCTCGGTAACGGTATCGTACAGGCGGTGACCACGGTCTCTATTCTTAGCGGTATCTTTGTCTATTCGATCTTCTTTGAAGGCTATCTTGAGAATGTCAGCTATAGCAGCAGTTCGGAGATCCTCGTACATGTCGCTCCTGTCGGTTGGGCCTTGGTCATCGGTTCTATCATAGAACTCATCCTGGCCTACAGGCTTCCTGATACGAATATCCAAAGCGATGTGCACTTTGATATTAAAAAATATTACACTGCTCAGTACCTAAAAAAGAACATGAAGATCATTACCGAAAACAGCATCGTCTTCCACTCTATCATCGGTCTGGCACTTTTCTGGTCGATCTCTCAAGTGGTTCTGGCCAGTTTTCCTGCCTATGCGAAAGAGAGCCTTGAGATCACAAATACGATACTCGTACAAGGGATGATGGCACTTGCAGGGATCGGTATCGTCATCGGATCGATCACCTCGGGGAAGGTGTCCAAGAATTATATAGAGACGGGGACTATTCCTGTGGGTGCTCTGGGTATTACGGTCACTTTGCTCCTTTTGCCTGTGATGAGAGAACCGATGCTGCACGGCCTGAATTTCTTTGCCTTCGGTTTTTTTGCCGGACTCTTCATCGTTCCGTTAAATGCTCTGGTGCAGTTTAATGCAAAAGAGCATGAACTTGGACTGGTCATAGCAGGGAACAACTTCATCCAAAATGTGGCCATGGTCGGATTTTTGGCCTTGACCGTTGTCTTCGCGGTCTTTGGTATGGACAGTATAGGTCTGTTCTATATGATGCTTGCGGTGGCATTCGTCGGATCCGTCTATGTGATCAGTTACATCCCTCAGTCAATGGTCATATTTTTGATCGCTTCACTGATAGCACGACGTTTCAGACTCAAAGTGCTCGGTTTTAACAACATTCCCCAAAACGGCGGTGTCCTGTTACTTGGAAATCATATCTCATGGTTGGACTGGGCGATCATACAGATGAGTATGCCGCGGCGGGTACGCTATGTCATGGACAGGGCTATCTATGAGAAGTGGTACCTTAAGGTCTTTTTGGATTTTTTCCAAGTGATACCTGTCTCCTCACGAAGTGTGAAAGATGCGGCTGAAAAAGTCAGAGAGTATTTAAATGCCGGAGAAGTCGTCTGTATATTCCCGGAGGGGACGATAAGCCGTAACGGCCAGCTCAATGAGTTTAAGCGGGGTTTTGAACTGATGGCAAAGGATGCGGATGCGGTAATCGTGCCTTTTTACCTCAGAGGGATGTGGGGAAGCCGTTTCTCGCGCTCATCTGAAAAGTTTCAGCAGGCGAAAAAAAGCCGCAAGCGTGAGGTCATCGTCGCCTTTTCTGAACCGGTAGCTATCGATACCAGTGCGCATGATGTCAAACAGAAGGTCTTTGAGCTCTCATTTACGTCGTGGGAAGCGTATACGCAGACATTGACCTCCATGCAGGAAGCCTGGGTGTCCACAGCCTCACGTCTAGGAAGTGAGTTTTGTATGGCAGACTCCAAGGGCGGAGCGATCTCATATACCAGAGCTTTAACAGGAACGATGTTGTTCTCAGGTTTTATCAAAAAGAACAGAGAACAGAACATAGGTATCTTGATGCCGACGACGTCGGCAGGTGCTATCGTCAATATGGCGACACTTATGGCAGGAAAGAGTGTGGTCAACCTTAACTATACCGCGCCGGTCTCGGCTTTGAAGTCTGCCATAGACAAGGCGGAGATCAAGACGGTCTATACGGCGAAACAGTTTGTGACCAAACTTAAGGCCAAAGGTTTTGATACGGATGAGCTGCTTGGCGGATGTAATGTCGTGTACCTTGAAGAACTCAAAGCAAAGATTTCAAAGCCCAAGGCTGTGTTCACATTGCTCTTGGCCAAACTTTTGCCGGCCTTTGTGTTGAAGTCCTTGTTTGTCAAGAAGGTGCCAAATGACGCAGTAGCCGCGATAATGTTCAGTTCGGGTTCTGAAGGGGAGCCTAAGGGTGTGATGCTCAGCCATAAGAACTTTATGGCAAACATCAAGCAGGTCTCTGATGTCTTGAACATGCGTGATGAGGATGTCATCCTCGCTTCTTTGCCTCTGTTCCATGCTTTTGGCCTGACGGCGACGACCTGGCTGCCTCTCATAGAGGGTATTCCTATGGTCTGTCATCCTGATCCGACGGATGCGGTTGGTATCGGCAAGGCTGTTGCGAAATACAATGCGACGGTGATGTTTGGTACATCGACCTTTTTGCGTCTGTATGCAAAAAACAGGAAGGTCCATCCTCTGATGTTTGAAAGCCTCCGTCTTATTGTCGCGGGTGCTGAAAAACTGAGTCCTGACGTCAAAGATGCTTTCATGCAGAAGTTTCAAAAGAGTGTGCTTGAAGGCTACGGCGTGACAGAATCAGCACCTGTAGCGAGTGTCAATCTGCCGGATATCCTTGAGACGGATAGTTTCACCGTACAGGTAGGAAATAAGACAGGCAGTATCGGTATGCCGCTTCCGGGGACGGCGTTTAAGATCGTCGATCCGAATACCTTGGAAGAACTTGGCGTTGATGAAGATGGACTAATCCTTATCGGCGGTCCTCAGGTCATGCTGGGCTATCTCAAAGATGAGGAAAAGACAGCAGAGGTCATGGCGGAAATCGACGGCATGCAGTGGTACAAGACTGGAGACAAAGGGCATAAGGATGCTGACGGGTATCTTTATATCGTCGACCGTTATTCGCGTTTTGCCAAGCTTGGCGGAGAGATGGTCTCGCTTGGCGGCATAGAGTCGGATATCAAAGCCTGTATCAATGATGCCGAGGTCGACCTTCTTGCCGTAAACCTTCCTGATGAGAAAAAGGGAGAAAAGGTCATCCTGCTTATCCAAGGATATGACAAAACGGAAGATCTTAAAAAGTCGCTTATCGACTCGGGGATGAACCCGCTTACGATACCTGCAGAGATATATGAGGTTGAAAACATCCCGAAACTGGGAACAGGAAAAAGTGATTTTTCAGCTGCAAAGGCTTTGGCGATGGAGTTGAGTCATGCTGAGTAATCCTTATAAAAACATCACGAAGGTGACAGAAGAGCGAAAGGTGTTTTTTGAAGCCGACAGTGCGGATATGATATGGAAAGATGTGGTTTTACATGATGCAGAGCAAATAAAAAGTCTATGCAAGGCGATGAGTGAACTTGTGTACAGTGTCGGGGTGCCGAAGTGGCTGGTGCACCTGAGTGCAAAAATCTTGTATAAGCTGATTTATAAGAAGTGGGGTCATTACACAGATGAAAGCGATCACCTCGCTTCGCAGAGTTCTACCATATCTGCTTCCCTTATGGCTTTTTTACAAAGACAGTATACCTTAGCGCATATGGGTTGTTCCGTCGTCATGGCCTGGGATGAGAAGAACGAAGAGATGCTCTGTCTGAGAAGTCTGGACTGGAAGGGCGCAGACGATATCGCCCATGCAACGCGACGCTTATCTTTTGTGAATGCAAAAGAGGAAGAAGTGGCGCAAGTCGCTGGAATAACAGCTATGGTGGGAGTGCTTACGGGTGCTAAAAAAGGCTTTTCCATCGCCATCAACTATGCTCCGTGGAAACGTTCTGCAAAATTCAAGTCGGACCCGACTTTTTTGATACGCAAACTGCTTGAAGACGATTCCGTTACCGACTATAAAAGTGCAAAGCAGAAGGTGAAGGCCTGGGAAGTCGGCTCGCCGTGTTTCATCAGTCTTTGCGGTGTCAATAAGGGCGAGGCCTGCGTGATAGAACTGGGAAGTAAAAAGAATACACATGTGCGTGAGATGACAGAAGAGGGCTTCCTTATCCAGACCAACCATTATGATCTTGACTCTTCACCCTTTGTCCGTTATAACGAAGCGCCGTATACGCAGGAGATGAGTGAACAACAGTGGTACGAATCAGAACTGCTTCAGCACTCACAAAAACGGGAACAGACCTTAAGAGAGAAGCTTCAAGAACATTCAGAGCTTGATATGCAGCAAAGACTTATGCTGGCGTACAAAGAGGTTCCGATTTTAAATTGGGAGACCGCGCAGTGGGTCTTGATGAAGCCAAAAAGCGGAGAGATCGATGTCTACGCCTGTCATGATGTATCATGACTCAATTGCCTTTTTGTAAGGCATTATATATATAAGAACATCGAATATTTGAAGCCATCTCAATAACTTTTATACAAAATTTACATTACTTCGATAATCTCCCCTCAAATTAATACAAACCACCAAGGAAATATATGAAAAACTTGTCACCTGTCTTTAAAATCGCATTTGTACTGTTGTTGTTGTTTGCAGTAGCGATTGGTGTTTACATCAATAATGCTTTGTCAAACGCTGAAGAAAAAGCCTATGCCGACCTTGCCGAAAAACTGATTTCGGACCTGGAACATGAAGAGCAGTTCATGGAAAGAATCGGAGTGACAAATGCTATTTTGATCTCTGATAATAAACGCATCAAAGAGGCTATTGTCAATGATGACAGAGATGCTGCTATTGATGAGTTGAAAATAATCTTTGACAAATTTCAAAAAAGTACTCGGATCAAAGACCTGAAAGTACACATTCATACGGCTGATCTAAAATCATATATCCGCAACTGGAAGCTTGATAAATACGGTGATGACTTGAGTGGGTTTAGAAAAACAATCGTGAAAGTAAAAGAGACCCGTAGTCCTGTCCTTGGTTTCGAGGTTGGGCGTATTGGACTCACCTTACGCTCCATTGTACCTATTATCGAAGATAATAAATATCTGGGATCACTGGAGTTCATACAGGCTTATGATAATGTGCCGAAGAACTTTGAGAAAAAGGGCAATCATCATCTTCTGTTGATGAATGATTCACTTCTTTATATTGCATCGTATTTAAAAGACGCACCTAGTGTGAACCATTATAAGCTAAGTTCGAAGTTCTATAATAAAGTATTTCTTGAAGCGGCACAAAACTTGGACATAGACCAATTGGAAAATCTGGAAAAAGAGGGTTTTATTTTGACTGATCAATATATGTATACCCGTAAAGACATTAAAGATACGAGTAACAATAAGGTTGGAATGCACCTTTTAGGTATACCGAAAAAAGAGGTATACAAGGCTATTGATAATGAGAAAAAAACGGTATGGATGCTGGCTGGAATATCTGGTTTTCTATTGTTGCTTGTGCTCATTTTTATGTTTATAATACAAAGAGATAAATCCAAGTAGTTTCGCTTGGTCTCTGAATAAGATACGCTCTTACGTAGTCATCCCACCTTAGTGATGCTTAGATATAAAAAACATCCGACACGTACAATGTTACACTGAAACGTATACGTAGTACGGATGTAAATTGAAAGCTATATAGCTAGACCTATTTGTTCTAAGTAACTATGTGAACCTTCTCTTAATGAAGACTGCAGTATAATCCCGTTTTTAAAATAAAAGCTATGTATTATAATTTTCATTAGTCTGCATTATGTGTATACTAAGTAAGGATGAGCGTGTCCCACGAGTATGTACAATATGATAAAGTCGACAAAGAACAGCTGCAAAGTGATATCGATGCAGTCAAAGAGAGCATCGGTGCGCCGACCTGGGATGACTTCCAGCATCTGTTGAAGCTTGAGAGATGGGGAAGGGTGCTGAGCTTTTGCGGCTATCTTATGATCGCTTTACTCTCGTATCTTGAAAGCTCCACCGAGATACTTTCACCTCTTCTTTTTTGGGTCATTGCTTTTTTTGCCGCGTTTGCTTTGGGCGTCGGAAATCTTTCCCGCTGGGCCAATGTCGCCCATCCTATACTGCACGGCGCTTATGATAAGGTTCCAAATATCCCTTACCGGTACACTAAGGCCGGATTTGCAAGGGGTGTACGCCGCTATATCGACTGGTTGGACTGGATCAAACCCGAGGCCTGGGCGTATGAGCATAACATCATGCACCATTACCACCTTGGTGAAAAAGATGACCCTGATAATATCGAGCATAACCTTCGTGCTATAGAGAAGTTTCCGCGATGGCTTAAATATCTGTTTGTCTATCTCTTGGCTGCGACATGGAAGCTGAGTTATTACGCGCCAAACACCTTGAGGATACTCTCAAACAAAGAGAACCGCAAGCAAAACCTGCAAGAGTCCTACAAGCTCGAATACAGTCCTTTTAAACGCAATGGATTTGAGTTGTGGAAGAACTATGTTCTCCCTTATGCTCTTGTGCGTTTTGTCCTTATTCCTTGCCTGTTTTTGCCTCTTGGCAGTGAAGGAGTGTTGAATGCTTTACTCATCACGGTAATGGCTGAGCTTATCGCTAACCTGCACTCGTTTTTAGTCATCGTACCCAACCATTCGGCAGGGGACATCTACCGGTTTGATGAACCGCATAAGAGTCAAGGCGAGTTTTATTTGCGTCAGATCATGGGAAGTGTCAACTACAACACTGGTTCGGACCTTATGGATTTTACACACGGATGGTTGAATTACCAGATAGAACATCACCTCTTTCCCAACCTTCCGCTGAGTCAGTATCAGAAGATGCAGCCTATCGTCAAAGAGATATGCAAGAAATACAACCTAGAATACAGGCAGGAGAGTGTATTTAAGCGCTTGAAGATGAGTATAGACCTTATGGTTGGCAAGACTCATCTTCTCAAAGTAGAGGGTGTCTAAGAAGACGCAATCATCCTATAGGTATGCCGAGCTATACTGCTGATGCCTTTCTTGGAATCATATGTGTTTGTTCCGGTCTGACTAGCTCTTTATTTATTTTGTTAATGCTTAAGATAGTTAAAACATCTTTTTCTTTAGAACCCTCCTGCGGGAAGACAACACTTTCGGCCAGAGTCCCTTCTCCAACAATATACTCTTGCAATGGTTTGATCCGGTCTGTATGGATCTCCGGAATATCATCAAGCGAGTTCACGAGAATACCGATATAGCTGCCATCTTGCTTGAGTTTTAGAATAATGACCTCTTCATAGGCTTGATCGTTTTCTTCTTGGACAAACTTTTTGATGTCTATTACGGAGACAAGATTGTCTTTGTAGATCAGCGTTCCTTTGAAGTGATGGTCATTGTCGATCTTGATGGTCGATTTGAGTTCGTCTATACTGACGGCCTCGATGATGTCGTGTGCATGTACTCCCAGCCATTGCGAGCCGATCATGAACGAAGCGATATCGATACTGTTCTCATCCACTTCCATAGAGATGTCTTTCTCAAGAGCGAACTTGGTCAGGGTCTCAACGCGCGTCTCTTTTACGTCACTGATATAGGAGAAGACAAAGGCATAGACATTGTTGATATAATCGTCTTCTTTACTCTTGTACTCTCGGTACCCTCTGGAACACTGTACGCCAAGGGCATAGTACTTGCCCTCATATTCGATGATCTCGCTTAATGACTCACCTGTTTGAAGTTCAAAGAATTTTGTATCGATTTTTAAAAATGATCCGGTAGGATGCATTTCACTGTTGGATGCGATTACCGTATGATCATTCGTCGTCAATACGGCAAAAAGACCTTCTTTTATGCTCTTGTCTGGTCCTTTAGGCAGAGACTCATCTATCATTGCCTTGAACTGTGTTTGAGCATCAAAGACAATGCCGATCCCGCCCAAGACCTGCTCTTCATCTTCAAGTGAGCGGATCGAAGCATTATAGATATAGGTGTGTTTGCCCTCATACAGGTTAGACTGTTCAAAATCAGAGACGAAATATTTAGAAGAGTCCGTATTATGAAGCGTACTGTTTATCCAACTGTCACTTAGCTTGTGTCCTAAAAGGTACTCTTCACTCTTTTTCGAGACAGCGATAACAATACCATTCTTATCATAGATAAAGAGGTTGGTGTACACGGTGTAAAGGTCATTGATATAAGCAAGAATAGAGCTCATTCTCTCGCGATCAAAACCGTTGAAACTGTCGTTTTGAAGGATCTTTCTGAAGTCCGTGGTCAGTGCCCACCATCGGCAGTCGTTTGCTCTTTCGTAAAGGTTTCTATCCATGATATCTACAATAAGGTCAGCTAAGAACACACTGTCTCCGAGGACCATTGTCTTTGTAAGACTGGCCATAGAAGAACCGATGATATTTTTTGTGTTCTCACCTGTTTTTCTTATCTCTTGAAGGAGAGCTCTGGAAAATTGTTTGTTATTGTTTGTGGAGTTGCTTTGCTTGACATTCCCATTCCAGATCGCACGGTTGAGATTGTTTTGAATATTGGAAGCCTGTATAGGGATGTTCTTTAGTTCATCAGAGAACTGATCACCGTGCTGCAAGATAGCCAAAAGAAGTTCTTGGCTGATCTCAAAACTGGTGTTTTCCATGTCATTAAAGGCATGGTCAAGAGGTACCATGATATGTCCGTACCAGCCAAGACCCTCAAACCCTTGATATCCGTTTGTTTGACAGCTCTTTGCAATGTAGTCTCTTCCTCCGTGCGAAACGATCTTATATCGTTTGTCCAGTACCGTTTCAAGTTTCGCTTCCAGAGGAATATGATATTGGTCACTTGTGGCAATGACCTTGCCTTCCTTGTCAAGGAGTGTGATACACTCTTTTTTGTTCGTATTGACCAGGTTGGTAAAGATCTCTTTCATCTCATCTTCAAACTTAAAGCACAGGCAGAGTACACCAAGTGGATTGGAGTTGGGATCATTATTCTCAGTCACCCGGTATGAATAGACAAGACTCTGTTTGTGTTGAGGCAGAAAATCATGGTATTTGAAGCTCTCTACATACTCTTCAGGTGTGTTCAGTGCTTGCTTGATGATCGGGTCAGTAGATTTTGAGACTGTATTTTCATCATCAATGTTGGCAAGGATGTCGCCATTGGTATTCATCAGAATAATATCGAAGTAGACGCTATATTTCTGTACATATTCGGTGAAACGTTTTTTTATTTTTTCAAGATGCTCACCGTACTCATCTGTATATTTGGTAGGGTTATTGAGTAGCAAGTCTCTTATCTCTCCGTCTGTTGCCAAGAAACCGATATCAGCTGTCCTTTCAAATAGGTTTCTTATCACAATGTCAACGGCTACTTGTGCTTTGGAGTTGATCTCACCGACACTTTCTCTCAGCAGTTCGGTCCCAAGATAGTTGATTAATTCTGAGGAGAGTGTGGTGAAGTTGTTTTTAATCTTACTCATATCAACACCGGCGTCACCTAACTGACTTAAAAGCGAAAGACTATCCCAATTCTTACTAAGATCATTAAGTTTTTCTCTGCTCTCTTCCACAGGCTCCATATATTTGATGATTGGTAGCAGCTCGGATGATATTTTAAAGTTTTTATAGTTTACAAGTTTTGAATGCATGTTTGTCCCTAAGTTGTTTAATTGCGAAATTATAAGTTTTTTTATAGAGCATAAAGGGGTGGTTTTGTATAAAAAATAGGCATGTTTATTATATCGATCTCTTATGCTATTGTAAGGAATTTGCAATGATTTTTTTATCATCAACAAAAATAGCACCGCAGAACAGGAAGAATAATGCCATAGAGACAAGGCCCGTAACTCTTCTTTGTAATTACACTATAATTATATAAATATTATCAGTAGGAATCTTCATGGCGCTTAACAAACCCAAATATACACTTTTTAAAAACACGACATACGCTTTGGCCGGTCTGGTCGATATCACAAAGAACGAGTCCTCTTTCAAGCTTCAGATCCTTCTTTTCGTTGTGATGAACATCGTCGCCTGGTTCTTGCCTATACCCTTTCATCTGCAAGCGATACTTTCACTCTCGCTGTTTATACCGTTGATGGCCGAAGTCGCCAACTCTTCTATAGAAAGAGTAGTAGATCTTGTCACACTTGATTATCATGAGTTGGCCAAACGGGCCAAGGATGCAGGTGCAACTTTAGTCTTTTTGAGTCTGGTCTTGACCGGGTTGATCTGGGCTGCGGTTTTGTATATTGCTTTTGTGCAATAATAAACACTATTTGGCTTGAGACTGAAATAAATTCTAAGCCAGTTGGGTGTAAAATTCTACATATTTTTTGATCGTCTTATAAGGAGCCAATAATGGCACACGTATTAATAATCGGAGCGGGCGGAGTAGGCCGTGTTGTAGTGCACAAATGTGTGATGAACAAGGGCACATTTACAAAGGTCACACTGGCAAGCCGACGCCTGGAAAGCTGTAAGGTCATCCAGTCTGAACTTCCGGATGGCGCCATCGATGTAGAACAGGTTGATGCGGACAACACTGCGGAACTTTCAGCACTTATCACACGTATTAAAGCCGATATCGTTATCAATGTGGCTTTGCCGTACCAGGACCTTACGATCATGGACGCCTGTCTTGCTACCAATACGCCTTATCTTGACACGGCTAACTATGAACACCCTGATGAAGCAAAGTTTGAATACAAAGAGCAGTGGGCTAAACACGATCAGTTCAAAGAAAAAGGTCTGCTTGCACTTTTGGGAAGCGGTTTTGATCCGGGTGTGACCAATGTCTTCTGTGCCTATGCGCAAAAACATTATTTTGACGAGATCCATACTATCGATATCTTGGACTGTAATGCAGGCGATCACGGCTACCCTTTTGCGACCAACTTCAATCCTGAGATAAACCTACGCGAAGTCTCGGCAAACGGGCGTTATTGGGAAAACGGGAAATGGATAGAGACGAAAGCTATGGAGATCAAGATGGTTTGGGATTATCCTGAGGTCGGCCCGAAAGACTCTTATCTTTTGTATCATGAAGAGATGGAATCCCTTGTTAAGCATATCAAAGGATTGAAACGTATCCGTTTTTTTATGACCTTTGGCCAATCTTATTTGACGCATATGCAGTGTCTTGAGAACGTTGGAATGCTCGGAATCGAACCGGTTGAACACAAGGGTCAGATGATCGTGCCTATCGAGTTTTTGAAGACCTTACTTCCTGATCCGGCTTCTTTGGGACCGCGTACCAAGGGTCTGACCAATATCGGTATCGTTGCCGAAGGGATCAAAGACGGCGTAAAGAAGAAGATCTATATCTATCAGGTCAGCGATCATGAAAAATGCTACGCCGAGGTTAAATCTCAGGCCGTATCGTATACGACAGGTGTACCTGCCATGATCGGTGCGAAACTGATGATAGAGAAAAAATGGACAGGCGAGGGTGTCTTTAATATGGAGCAGTTCGATCCGGACGTCTTTATGGATGAGCTTAATGTTCAGGGCCTTCCATGGAAGATCATAGAACTGGATTAAGGGATTGATACACTGTCCGCTTTGTCATGAGACCGAGCATACACTTTATTGTGAGCATGAGACAGGTGAGTATAGACTGTGTAAGCAGTGTG
>Ga0316204_10009874_pt1 | contig 12539 bp, 13 predicted proteins | sample 6monrhotite_MG_2_FD_205661 | JGI IMG/M metagenome (GOLD analysis project Ga0316204, IMG submission 205661) | Microbial mat bacterial communities from mineral coupon in-situ incubated in ocean water Damariscotta River, Maine, United States -... | ecosystem: Environmental > Aquatic > Marine >...
CGGTTCGACGCCGGGCAGGTTGCCGCCGAGGAGCCAGTCACCGGACATAGTGACGGCAAGCTCGTTGCTTCCGGAGGAGTCGCTCTTTAGAAGGGCTTCGGTCATTGCATGGCCAGTATGAAGGCGCAAGTATCTTACCGCGGTCCAATTCTCAAGTCAGGGCCTGGGAAAGAAGGGGCAGGGCAGGCATTCACTGCCCAGCGCATGGTTTGATCAAGGTCGCCCCAAGGTCGTCCGGCCTCTCCGGGGAGGCGTGCAGCAAATTAAGCACCGCTAACTTCTTCCAGCCTGTTACCGATCCTATAAGAGTCGATAATTCCGATTAGCCAACACGCCAGGAAGACGAGCATGGAAATATTCGAAATCAGACTGTCCGAATCATTCGACGAATTAGCAACCAATTCCGATATAGCTCCTGCTTCAAGCGAAACTTCCCCGCTGAAAACGCGGTCGACAATTGCTTGGGCTCGCTGATAGGCGATCTTCATCATTGCTGACATTGCTATTAACGCCGGCAGCATCAATAGTGAGCCGCGCAAGTAGCACTTAAGGACAAAGTGCCCGACCCCCGGAAATATCAGGCCTGACAGTAGCGCTGCTTTTGTTGATTTGGTCATTGGAGCTTTCGAAGCCTTTTATCGTCTTTCAGAGGCCGGGCAACGATTGGAACGCTTCCTGGAGGACCCACATCATGCTCTGTTTCAAGGTTTCGGACTAGGAATTGTCGCATGAACTTCGCCGGGAGCCTGTCGATTGATATTCAAATCGACTGGTCGAGTAACTCATCGCAAGTTATCGCCGCTTCATAGCGGACAATCTCCTGAATCGACTATGGGTTGCTCAATCCAGGGGACTCACAGTCATACCCTGGGTCGCAATTCGACTGTCGGCTAAATGGATGCCGGTGCGGCAATCCGAGAAAATATCCATTGCCGGTTTGTACGCATCCGTCGAAATACCCAATATCCCCAACTCGGTATGAAAGAGGTTGTCGTGCGAGATGGATGTGGCGTTTGCATTTGCGGTACAGGTAGACATTGTTCGGCCGTGACCCAATGGATTCTGGCCGAGCCAGACGATCATCGGGACAGTTGTCTGCTCTGATGGCGCAAGCTGGTAGGGCATGCCATGCAAATACAGGTTGTGTTCTCCGAGTGACTCGCCGTGGTCGGAGATGTAGATCAGCGAGCCGGAAAAGTCGTCGGTGTGCGCCGAGAGTGCGTCAATTGCGGCGGCAATGACGTGGTCTGTGTAGGCAATCGTATTGTCATAAGCATTGGATATTTCCTGCTGGCTGCAGTCGCCGAAGTTGGCCGACCGGCAGTCAGGATGGAAAGGGCGAAAAGTTTCCGGATAGCGGCGAAAGTAGGCGGGACCGTGGCTGCCAAGCTGGTGCAATACGATTAGTGTGTCTTTGCTTACCGACGACAATACCGCCTGCAGATTCTCAACAAGAATTTCGTCATAGCATTCACTGTCAGGACAGATTGTTTCAGAATGCGACGAATGTACATCCACGGTGGCAACACGGGAGCAGATGCCTTTACAACCATTACCGTTGTCGATCCAATGGACGTCGTAGCCCGAGCGCATTGCGATATCAAGGAGATTGTCTTCGTTGTCTGCCACATCGCGATCGAAGCCTTTGCGTTCTTGATTCGAAAACATGCATGGAAGCGAGACAGCTGTTGCGGTGCCACAGGAGCCTACCGCGAGAAGTTGGATGCCGCTTCTTTGCGCCAGCTCCGGGTTCGTGTTCAGCGCATAGCCGTTCAGACTGAAATTCGCTGCACGCGCGGTTTCTCCTACGATCAGGACGTGCACGGCAGGTTTCCGGTTCTCTGTGGCAGCGTTAGCATGGCTGGCGTCAAGCGCAATCGACTGGAACGTGGGGGGTGATTCGAGATTATTCCTGACCGAGACGTAACTGGCCGAAAGGATATTGATGGGCGCGATCATGTGACGGAGCTCTTGGTGGTTCCTGGCGACGGAAAATATTTCCTTCTGGCTTGCATATAGCGGCCCGCCGATCAGTCCCAGTGCGATGAGTGTTGCGAAACTTCTGTGCATCAGCGCGGTCGGAAGTCGACGCGGCGACAACGGGTAACGCCATATTGCTATTGCCGGGATCAGTCCGGACACCGCAAGAACTGCGATTAGCGTCGGTGATATCAGCTCGTACGCTTCCGCGCGGTTCGTTTCCACGATATTTGTCAGCATTCCAGGGTCGAAAAGGACGCCATACCTGGCCGTGAAAAAATTCGCGCCGGCAGCTACCACAAGCGCCAGGCCGAGCACCGTGCGACCGGGGCGCCCAACCACGAGGAGCATCATGACGAAGCTGATCAGGCCAATCTCAACCAAGAGAAAACTGCTGAGATAAAGCACGGTCGGTAACGTACCTGGTGGCTTGTTTGAGGCTATTACGTGCCAGAAGCCAGTATTGCAGACCAATGCGATCCAGGTGCTAACGAGGAAAATCAGCGCTTCGGGGGTTTTCAAGCAGCGGGGCATCAATGCACCCTCTGGTGTTCAGAGTAGTGTTAATGCTGCGCCTTATTCCTTAAGGGGGCCTTAAGGCGGTGAAATACTTGTCAGAATTCGAACTCGACATTCGCTTTCAATATACGGTCAGGGCTACGCTCACTGATTCCGGCAAACAGTCCGAGTTCCCACCGCAGCTTCCTGCGCTCGGCAATACGAAACAGCCCACCGATGGCCGGTCCGATCGCGGTAGTGTCCTGACCGACGTGTAATTCGATAGCTGGCTCAAACGCCTCATTCAGACGGTAGCGCATTTGCATCCCTAACCTCGTTTCGATCTCGTCCTGTACCCTCTCGCCCCATTCGTAAACGAGTCCGAGATTGGCCGTGACCGTCGTTCTGCCAAAGTCGCGCGCAGCAAGAAGATTCGTCGAAACCTCCCAGCCATTCTCTTCGATTTCGCGTTCTACCTCGAACAACAAGCCCCAATCAAACGCGTACTCTCCCTGTTCAGTCAACTGCCACTTCGCTTCCAATTCATATGTGTTTATAGAGAAATTCTCGCCAGCACTTTCTTGAGCGATGGCGTAAATTTCTACTGACCACCGGTCCGACAGCGAACGACCAAAGCCAAAGAGTTGCTTCTGCACGTCGGGATTTTGCTCGTCGACCTGATTGATGAGGCGCCACTCAATCTCTGTTTCAAGCGGCTGTACATAAGGGTCATAGATCTTGTCGACCACGACACCATCCGCGGTTGCGTCTCCGGAATGCAGGATCATGAGGAGGGTGATGGGTATCGCTGTACGTCTTCCGGTTTGCATCGATCAGTGCCTCATTCTGATTCGTCTGTACCCGTCTGATTGACGAGTCTTCCGGCAAAAAAAGCAACCATGATGAACAACAGGCTGGCGACATAGACGACAACTTCAACCCCGGCCGGAGATGCCTCGTAACCGACCATCGCATATAGCAGCTGGCCAGCGAGCGACTGCTCGGGAAGGATGCTGGATGTATCCCAAATCGCGCCGGCCGTGGAGATCCAGTCAGCCTGAATCAGCAGCCGCGTAGCTTGGGATGCCATTCCGGCGGCGACCAGGAGGAGAAGTGCGATGGAGGTCGGCAATGCGTGCTTTATTGGCTGCGACAACAGCAGGTAGTAAATCAGTACGCCAACACTGAAACCGATACACGCACCGATAACTGAGCCAATCGCTACCGCGGAAAAGAAATCGCTGACGTTCCAGAAACCCGAAACATAAACGAGAATTTCGGCGCCTTCACGAGTAATAGCCATGGCGACGGTCAATGCCATCAAGGTCACGATGGCAGTCGGGGAGCTTTGAGGACTGTTGACGCGACGTGGAATGTGAAACACGACGGCGGTCAGTAGCGCAAATGTACCGAACTGCAGCATTGCATTGCCTACTTCCTGGCCGACGCCGTTAAACAGATCAGAAACCTGTTCAAGAAAGTAGCCGTAAGTTGTTGCGCCCAGCAATCCAGCGGCCAGTGCAAAAATCACCCAACGGTTGCGGATATTTAGAAATCGCGAACTCGCCAATAGCACACTCATTAGCAGTGCCGCCTCGAGCACCTCACGCAACACGATGACGACGCTATTGAGCAGCATCGTTTTCCGCCACAACAAGAATGGTCCCGAGCGCCGTCTGCGGATTGAATTCTCCGAAGAAGGGGTATTCGCCTGGCGCCAGCGGTCCAATAAAGACGATCGCCTTGCGGCCGCCCAGGATCACTTTTTCTCGGTTTAACTCGAAACTTTCAAACTCTTCAGGCGTCGGATCTCGATTGTAAATAACGAGTTTAACTTTTGTCCCCGCCGGAATAGTCAACGTATCAGGTTGGAAAAGATGGTTGCGTATCTCGATCTCAAATTCGGGCGTCGCAGCAAACGCAATGCTGGTCAGTAAACCGAAGAACGCTGCTAAGCAGAATCCTGAACGCCTTAAATAACTGGGCATTTTCATTCGCCGTATCCCCCCAGTCCCATGTTGACACGCAAATCAGCAGGAAAGAAAACGCTGACTGTCAGTCCCGGGCCATCGTCATTGTTTTGCAGGCTGATGTTAGCGTGATGCAGGCTCGCGATGTGCTTGACTATAGACAGGCCAAGCCCGCAGCCGTCGACAGCGCTATTGTGTCGATCGCCGCCGACCCGACGGAAGCGGTCGAAGACCTGATTAATTTCGGCCAGGGGAATTCCTGGACCGGTGTCCTTAACGCCCAACCAGATACCGAGATCTTCCTTGTCCACGCTCACGGTAATTGATGCGTTTTCCGGAGAGTATTTGCTGGCATTCTGGATTAGGTTTGAAAGCAGTATTTTTAACGAATCCTCATCCCCGACAATCGTTTGCGACGAACCATTCAGCGAAATAGTCTGTCCTTTTCGATCGACGTCGGAATAGAGTTTCGTGATGACGGATTGAGCCAGAGTCTGCAGATTGATTTCCTGCATCGAGGCCTGGTAGTGCTCGGGTGATGTGCGGTACAGGAGCATAATTTGCTCAATGAGGTGACTCAGTCGACCGAGGTCGCGATCCAGTGCCAGTAGATCTTCATTGCTGTCAGGATATTGCTTCCTCAAGTTATGCACATGCACTTTGAGTGCGCTGATGGGTGTCCTTAGCTCATGCGCCGCATCCGAGGAGAAGCGCCTCTCCCGGTTGATGGAATTATCAAGTCTATGTAACAGGCCATTGATCGCGTCGATCACGGGCACCAGTTCGACAGGAGGGTTGGTGGTTTCCAGGCGGGTCAGATCGTCTGCTCGCTTGCCGCGCAATTCGTCCGCCAGCTTGTCAACAAGGGACAAGCCGTTGCCCACCACCAGCCAGACGATGGCCGCAATAAATGGCAGGCTGATAATGATAGGCAGCAGCGCTCTGAGAATAATGTCGTCGGCGAGGTTGATGCGGATATCAATGCGCTCTGCGACCAGCAGCCAAAGATTCGACTCTTCGTCGAATTTACTCAAGACACGCCAGCGGTAGCCCTCAAAGTTCTCGTCCCGATAGCCATCTTCCAGGTCGGTGATCGGCTCAAGACCGCTGTTTTCCGAGCGTTGAACCAATGCGCCAGCGGCATTCCATATTTGAAATGCGAGTCTTTCGGACGGTGGATTCGATACTTGATTTGAGCCGGGTCGCATCATTTGAATAATGGCAGCGGTGTCGGCAAGCTGAGTGTCCAGAAGCGCTTCGGTTTCCGCCATACTGCTTTTGTAACCGTAGACTGCAGCGATGAAGTTGCCGAGCGTGACGGTCGCCAACAAAGAAAGAATCAGGTAAAGGCGAATTGATTTCACGGTTTTTTGACGGTGTATCCCACGCCGCGAACGGTCTTTATGAAATCGCTTCCGAATTTCTTTCTCAAGTGATGCACGTGCACCTCAATGGCATTGCTGGAAACTTCCTCTCCCCAGGCATACAGGCGCGACTCGAGTTGCTCGCGAGTCTGGATCCTGCCGCAATTCTCAACTAGTGACTTCAGTACCGTGTATTCACGTCGCGCAAGTTCGACTTCCTCGCCTTTGAGGAAGGCCTGCCTGCCAACAGTGTCCAGCGTAACATCGCCGACAGAGATACGGCTGTCCTTAACGCCGCTCAGACGTCTTTCGATCACACGCAGGCGTGCGATCAGTTCCGGCGTCTCGAATGGTTTTGGTAGGTAGTCATCAGCGCCGCTATCCAGCCCGGAGACACGGGCGTCGATGCTTGATCTTGCTGTCAGGATCAGTACCGGGACGGACGAACCGGAACTCCGAATCTTCTTCAGGACATCCAGCCCGTCCATGTCAGGAAGGCCGAGATCGAGTACCACCATGTCGGGCGGGTCCACACTGACCGTGTGAAGAGCCGCCTTGCCCTCGGCGACATGATTAGTAACAAAGCCCTCGCTACGGAGGGCCTTGCACAATCCGGCGGCAAGCGACTGATCGTCCTCGACGAGAAGAATTTGCATAAGTCGTTGCCTTTTTCATACCAGCGAACTCAGTCCTTATGAGCTGGATCGCTTCAACTTCCCGCGGACTTCGGCGAGCGCTGCACTAATCTCCTGGCGGCGGCCAGTATCGGCAACCGGCCGGTCTGCTCGGGGCGCAGCTTCCTGAGCTTTGAGGAGGTACTTTTCTGCGCTCTCATAATCCTTGTTTTCCCGCAGATAGTCTGCGTAGAAATAGTTCGAGTCGATTCCTTCCGGATTGATCTCGAGAGCCTTTTGGAGAAATTGTACGGCTTTCTTGTCGTTGCCAAAACCCACTGGCCAACCGGGCACCTTGGAGTACAGAGTGCCAAGGGTGGCGTATGCTGACCCGTTCAGGGCGTGGTCGTCAATCTCCAGCGAGGCTTCAAGGCTCTTCCTGGCCGCCTTGGCGTAGGACAGTGCGCCCAGACCGCCTTTTACACCGGCAAAAGCCGACTTGATGATACCGTTCCAAACCAGGATTCCCGCGGATCCGGAATTGTTGGCGACGGCGGCATCGGCGTCCTCAAGCAACGCTTCATAGGCTTTGATTTGCGCGTCGCCCGTCAGTTCATAATTTGCGATCGCCCAGTCTTTCTGCAGCCTGGACACGATCTCATCGGTCGACTGCGCAAGTACCACTCCCGGCATCAGCATTATCAAGGGGATCATTTTTTTCAAAAGTCTAATGTTCATCGAATTTTCCTGTGTTCAGAGTTCATGTTTTGCAAAGCGCCGAATTACTGGCAGTTGCTTGCGCAGGCTGCTGTCAACCAGCGCCGGCAGCAGAGCGTTAACTTTTACGAAGAGCTTTTCCGGCCAGCCCATGTAGCGGTCGAGAGGCGACCGCCGATTGATGACTCGCATGACCTGATCAGCCACGACAGATGGTTTGTCCATCGCGGTGCCAAGTTCATTGTTCATTTCTACGATCTTGTCGCTGTTCAGGTCGGTTTGGGTCGCGCGCGGGGCAATGTAGGACACCTGGACTCGGGAGTCGGCCAGTTCGCGCCGCAATGACTCTGTGAAGCCGCGCAGTCCGAACTTGCTTGCGCAATATGCGCCGAAACCGGGATAGCCGATACTGCCGAATGTCGAGCCGATATTGACAATCTGGGCGCTGTCGCGCCTGCGCAATAATGGCAGCAGGTCCTGACAGATCAACATCGGGCTAATGAGGTTAACGCCGATCGTGTCCGCAATCGCGGCTTGTGATTGTTCTTCAAACAGCCCGAAATCATTGACTCCAGCACAGTTGATCAGAAGGCTGATGCCGTCCGGTTCCAGTGAGTCGCAGTACTGGCGAAGGTGTTGTCGCCCGTCGTCCTCGCCAAGATCGGCGACAACGGTCAGATTCCTGTTGTTGCCCAGGTCTGCCACCAGCCGCTCGAGTTTCTGCTCGTTCCTGCCGATCAGGATCAGGCGAGCACCTTTGGCGCTCAGTTTCTCGGCAATAGCGCGCCCGATACCACCACTGGCACCCGTCAGAACGATTGTCCTGTCTTGCATGTTCATGGTTGTCCTAGGCCGCCATCGCGACGTTGTTTGTCAGCGTGCGGAAGATGTTTGCGTAGAGTTGGTAAAACATCCGCGCGCTGTGAATGATCTGGTCCTGGTCACTTTCGTCATCGACCTTGTTCATCAGATTTTCGAAGAACTTGATGTGATCCTGGTCGAGGGCACCGTGAGATCGCAGGTATGAAAATGCACGGTCGGGGAGGTTGAGGGCTTTCTTGATAGCACTCGCAGCTTTGTCGGCCGTAGTAACGCTGGTTCCTTCAAGAACCAGAACCATACCGAAAAACCCGATTGGGTTGACGCGTTGAATCGTGTCGTAAGCGTACGCAACCATTAATTCAGTCGCGGCGGAAGGACGCGATGCACGTACGGCTTCTTTGTCGAATCCACAGGCGGCAATGTCGTTAAGAATCCACTCTTGATGGCCGAGTTCTTCTTCGATGTATTCAGCTACCGCTTCTCGCAGCCATTCCATCTCTTCCGGCAGGCGAGCGCCCACAGCCATCAGTAGAGGTACCGTGTGCTTGACGTGGTGATAAGCCTGGGAGAGAAACTCGACGTAGTCCTCGAGCGTTATTTCTCCACTCATGCAGCGACTTATGATCGGCGAAGAGAGCAGGTGATTTCGTTCCTGTTCGGTCGCTTGCTGAAGTTGGGTGTAGAAATTCATAGGGCAGATACCTCTTTTTGGATGTCGTACATGGCATCAATGACATGCTGATACGTTGATTCGATGTTGGTGCGCTTAGGTCGTCCGTTTTCTGTAAGTAGTTGGTCGTCATTGCTGAGTGCATGCGGCAGGCGATACCACTCACGAATGCGCGCGTAGTCAGGCAAGCGACGATTGACAGCCTGGATCCAGTCATAAAGGTCCGAGGGATCACACGACGGGTCGCGTGGAAAAACAAGCGCTACGCAAAAGGGACGGTCATCACCGATGACCACTGCCTGATACAGCATCGGTCCGGCAAGCAGTTCACTTTCAACCCACTCGGGGGACAGGTTCCTGCCGAAGCTTGTAATGAGCTGGTGCTTGAGGCGCCCATCAACATAAACGAAACCATCTTCGTCAATACGACCTATATCACCGGTCTGGACCTCACCGGCCCCCCAGGTGTCGGGCTGATCAACGTAGCCCAGGAACGCATTTCCGCGCACAACAATCTGGTGGTTTTCCGTGGCCACGTTTACGTGTGGCAACGGCATGCCGACGGATCCGCTTCGTTTCGCGCCCGGGACATTCAGGCAAACAACCGATGCGCATTCGGAAAGCCCGTATCCCTCGTAAGCCGGAATTCCGGCATCGCACGCGCGACGCAGTAGATCAGGCGCGACCTTGCCGCCGCCAACTGCGACAAACTGCAACGATTGTGGCGCTTGCCAACCGGCCGCAGCCGCCTCGGTCAATGCATTCAGCATTTCCGGCACGAGAATCAGGCTATTAGGCTGGTGGTGCTCGATACAGGCGAGCAACTGACGGATATCCAGACCAGACGATCCGGTCAGTCCGACATCTGCAAGTGTCGGAACAACGACCGTGCCACCGGCCATCAGTGGTGCATACACACCTGCCAGGTTTTCAAGCAGGGTGCTTAGAGGCAGTACGCAAAGGTGTTTGGGCTTGTCGAGGCCAATAACCGATGCCAGTGATGCGGCGAGTGTCAGCTGCTGCTCCGCCGACAGGCAAACGCCCTTTGGTGTCCCTGTCGTGCCGGACGTAAATGTAATTTTCTGTGTGCCAGCAGGGAGGGCAGCCGTCTGACGGGGTTCCAGGCGATAGATGTTATCAACACCTGTCGGCTCTGCACTGGCGATGACTGTAGCCAAATCGCGATCCGCCACGATCGTGTCCACGCTACTGCTGTCGATCGCGTGCTGAATTTGCTCCGGGGAGAAAAAGAGCGGCAGCGGAATGAGGGTCAGATTCCCGATCTGGCAGGCGAGGTCCGTAACGATAAAGTCGATCCCGTTGTCTGCGTATAGGGCAACCCGCTTTGCGCCGAGCAGATCGAGATCGGATGCGAGGCTTTCTGAACGCGATCGCAGATCGGACAGGCTCAGCTTGCTCGGCCCGGACTCGAGGACAGTCTCAGTGCCCGCGCGCGAGTCTCGCAGATGATCGAACAGGGAGGTATGCACTAGCTGGTACGTCGCAGGCTTGCCGCCATCTGCGGTATCGGCCGACGGTAATGGCGAATGAGTGCAGCGACTTCGCGGTTGCTCGCTACCTGTGCGGCAGCCAGTTGCACGTCACCCGCAATGACTCGTGGCTGCGAGGCGTAGTAGTCGCCCCAGTCGGCCGAGTCGGCTTCCAGTCGCGACGGGTCGGCGCTGCAAATGGTCCTGGCCGGAAAGTTCATTTTGGCCAGCATCGACTCTACTTGCGGCGTGGCGGTGCAGGCAACCCAGCGATATCCGGCCTGACTCAGAACTTCGGCAAGAATGGCAAAAAGCGAGCAGGCAAGGCCCGGCAGGTTAGCGGCGAGATTGCCGATTTCAACGATCTGGTTGCGATCCACGGGAGTCATAAACGCGCTGGCAACGGCTTGCTCAACCGGCTGGTCGAGGTATTGTTCCAGGAAAAGTGAATTGCCGTCCGCAGCTCGTATTCCCACGACGGCGCCCAGGTTATCCGAAACACTCAGTCTCAGGAGGTCGGGGAGGAAGTGCGTAAGATGCGCGCCATAAGTGCGTTCGAATTTCTGCATGATGCCGATTTCAACGGCAGAACGCTCTGGAGACGCTTGTCCGACCAGCGCAAGCGACAGATTCTGCGCGGCGGGGGCACTGGCAGAATGCTGTCGCCTGGCTGCTCGTGGCTGGGGAAAAGGTCCGTGTGCGTTGATTGAGGTCATCGGTCATCCATTAACTCTTCAAGAATGGTGGCCAGACTAATGGGCGAACCTTAAGGTAACCTTAGGAACCAGCGTGCTGTGTTTCACAGTTCGGGCGACGAGCGGGGCCCTTTTTTACTGTCACATGCGGACGATTTGCCCGGATATGACCGGACCCTGGCACAGGCAACCGAGAGCGTTCGACTGTGTGCCGCTCTCAAAGAGGCGAGCGGTGACGAGTTGGTTGAGGCTTTCTCAGCTTACTAGCGCCGGAAAATGCATTGAGCCGCATCGCGCCGGGACCTCGTATTTATTCGGGAAATGTCAGTCGGCGGGAGTCATGTTGTTCTGTTGGTTTTGTCCCGATTTTTGTGAACGTGATGTGTTGTTAGACTTTGCCGATGAAAAAAGTCCTGGCTAGCTACCAAAACGTCGCTGATATGCTGCGTACCAATAAACCGCGCCGTCCGGTGTACTGCATATATCCTGAGCTCTACCGGGAGACGGCTGCTGAGTTCGTTAACAGTTTTGCCGGCCGTGTCTTGTACGCAGTCAAAGCGAATGACCACCCGGAAGTTATTCGCCTGCTGGTTGAAGGCGGTGTCCGGCATTTTGATTGTGCTTCGCTCGCAGAGATCGAAGCCGTCAAGCGAATCAGTCCTGAAGCGGCTTGTTATTTCATGACGCCGGTCAGGCTTCGCGGTGCGGCGCGTGAGGCTCAGTCGCAATATGGCGTGCGACATTTCATGATTGATCACCAGAGCGGGCTGGATTCGCTGGTGGCGGAAATTGATCTGGAAAACTCAGTCGTCTTTGCCCGAATGGCCGTACATCACCCATCGGCAATGCAGGACTTGTCGATACGGTTTGGGGCGCCACAGGAAGATATTCCATGCTTGCTGACGCGTATTGCCGAGAGCGGGGCGGAGGCTGCACTGGCATTTAACGTTGGATCCAATGTCACGGACCCCGCTGCTTACCGCCACGCAATTGGCGTTGCAGAGGAAGTGTTATCCGATCTGCCGTTCACAGTGCGCCTCGTGGATATTGGCGGTGGCTTTCCGAAGTCCTATCCGGGATACGTCGTGCCATTACTGACCGAGTATTTCGAAGCCGTGCAGGAAGCCACCTCGGCACTGCCGTTGCAAGAGGGCGGGGAGATTCTTGCTGAACCAGGACGCGCGCTTGCTGCGCCGGGACTGTCCGCGGTCGTGGAGGTGCTGCTCAGAAAAGAGCGTCGCCTTTTCCTCAACGATGGTATGTACGGTATTTTTTGGGAGCTGCGATTTAAAGGCCACGATCGTTTTCCGGTGCGCTGTTTCCGCGACGGTGTTGTGTTGGGCGGTAAAACGGAAGCGTTCCGCCTGTTTGGCCCAACCTGTGATTCAACAGATACTTTGCCGGGCGAGGTCGAGCTGCCCGTTGATATCCGGCCAGGCGACTATCTTGAGTTCGGCAGGATCGGTGCCTATAGCCTCGCCGGGCGGACCAACTTCAACGGCTTCTACAGCGACGACATTGTCACTATTGATGGTGATTCGCCGCCGATGGCATAAGCCGCCAATGAGAGTTGTCTGTCGTTAGCCTTCAACGCCTGACAGGAATTCCTCCCAAACACGGGACACTATCTCGCTGATCGCGGGAGCATCCGTGATGTCGTCTACGCCCATTCCTGCATAGGCAGCCATAGCTTCAAGATCACCAGAGTAGTACGAGCCT
>Ga0316204_10009876_pt1 | contig 12537 bp, 9 predicted proteins | sample 6monrhotite_MG_2_FD_205661 | JGI IMG/M metagenome (GOLD analysis project Ga0316204, IMG submission 205661) | Microbial mat bacterial communities from mineral coupon in-situ incubated in ocean water Damariscotta River, Maine, United States -... | ecosystem: Environmental > Aquatic > Marine >...
TATGGCTGTGCCTGCGCCTGGCGCACTTGTGCGCGTACCGCTTTCCGGGCGTTCGGTTGTGGGCGTGGTGTGGGACGGCAAAACCTGTGAAGGCGGCAAGAAATACGCCTATACCAAGCTGAAGGCGGTAGAGCTGGTGCTTGATGTGCCGCCATTTGCAGACGATTTGCGGCGGTTTGTGGACTGGGTGTCCGCCTATACGCTCAGCCCGCAGGGCGCGGTGCTGCGTATGTGTTTGTCGTCGCCTGCCGCTCTTGGTGATATACCGGTCAAGCGCCATTATATACTCGCGGAACAACCGCCAGATGGTCTGCGCATAACATCGGCGCGAACCGCTGTGCTCAACCTTGTGGAAGGCGGGGTGCCGCGAACCGCCGCTGAGATTGCGAAGCTTGCGGGCACTAGCGATGCAGTTGTGCGCGGGTTGGCAAAGGCCGGGGCACTGGAAGTTTGTGATCTGTCTGTCGACCGGCCATTCGCCCAGCCAGACATCGCCGAAAAGGGCCCTGAACTTTCAGACGAGCAATCCGTTGCCGCCTCGGCGATCCGCAACAAAGTTTGGGAAGGCGGGTTTGCACCATTCCTTTTGGACGGCGTAACCGGATCAGGCAAAACTGAGGTATATTTTGAGGGGCTTGCAGAAGCGCTTTCGGCGGCTGACACTCAAGTGCTTGTGCTTGTGCCCGAAATCGCACTGACCTCCCAGTGGCTGGACCGCTTTGAAATCCGCTTTGGCGTTGAGCCCGTGGTTTGGCATTCTGAAATTGGTCAGGCGGCGAGAAGACGTGCCTGGAGGGCGATCGCAAGCGGCGAGGCACGCGTGGTTGTGGGGGCGCGGTCGGCGCTGTTCCTGCCTTTCAGGAATTTAGCCTTCATTACCGTAGATGAAGAACACGACCAATCTTTCAAGCAAGAAGAGGGCGTGATGTATCATGCCCGCGACATGGCAATTGTGCGGGCTAAACTGGCCGAATGCCCAATTGTACTTGCCAGTGCCACACCGTCTTTGGAGACAATAGTGAATGCCGATCAGGGGCGGTTCGAGACACTGGTGATGCGCCAGCGTCACGGCGGTGCGCTGTTGCCCGCGATGCACGGTATTGATATGCGCACCAATGCGCCCGAGGCAGGTTCTTGGCTGTCACCTGTGCTTATAGGGGAAATTGAAAAAACGCTAGCCAACGGCGAGCAGATTATGCTGTTTCTCAACAGGCGCGGCTATGCGCCTTTAACGCTGTGCCGCACGTGTGGCCACCGTATCGAGTGCCCCAGTTGTAGCGCTTGGCTGGTGGAACACCGCTTCAGGCGCGAGCTTCAGTGCCATCACTGCGGCCATGTTGCCCCTGTGCCAGAAGCGTGCCCGGAGTGCGACACCGAAGATGCACTTGTTGCGTGCGGACCGGGCGTAGAGCGCATGTTTGAAGAAGTACGTACCCGTTTCCCAGATGCACGCACGTCAGTAATGACAAGCGACACAATGACCACCACATCGGAGACCGCACGTGTAGTGGGCGAAATTGCCAGTGGCGGACTGGATATTATCATCGGTACCCAGATCGTCACTAAAGGTTACCATTTCCCGGGGCTAACGCTTGTTGGTGTGGTGGATGCAGACCTTGGCCTTAGGGGCGGCGATTTGCGCGCAGGCGAGCGCACCTACCAACAACTGGTGCAAACAGCTGGACGCGCCGGGCGCGCCGACAAGCCGGGCCGCGTTTATTTGCAATCTTACGAGCCAGAGCACCCTGTAGTGCAGGCTTTGCTTACCGGCGATAGTGCGGCATTTCTTGCGGCAGAGAAAGCAGCACGCGCCAGTTACAGTATGCCGCCTTTCGGTAAATTGGCAGCAATCATACTTTCTGGCCCTGATATGGCAGATGTTCAACAACAGGGTAACCTGCTTGCGCGGGCAGCCCCTGCGGCAAAGGGGATCCATATTATTGGCCCGGCACCTGCGCCCATGGCTAGGGTTCGTGGATTGCACCGCTACCGTATGTTGCTGCATGCACCCAAGGATGCCAAAATTCAGCCGATGATACGAGAATGGGTTAATGGCACCCGAAAAATTGGCGGCGTGAAAATTAAGGTCGATATAGATCCCTATAGCTTTATGTAGCCCAGAGCTTTGTCATTGATTCGCTGGTGCGAAAATGATTTAGCCGGTCTCAGGAGGCTCACTTGCAATGTCACTATTTTTTCCAGTGAATTTTTCAGGCGGGTTATCCGGTATTATTGGCCCGGCTCAGTGCGGTTTGGGCCCCTGATTCAGAAAGAATCGCTCATGGGACAGATGGCCGCTTGCAAGGGCGAAATCTTCATGCTAGAGGGAGCACGCATTTCGGCTGAAAAGCGCCGCGATGGGGGCATAGATACGCCCCGCAGAATGAACATTATATCGGTATGGCTGCTGTTTTTGGATATCAGTCATTTTATGTGTCGGCGGTGCGGCCCCAATTTCGGGATTTGAACCAACGGCCTTGTACTTAAGGGAACGTCTGAAGTGAGTTCGCACAAAGCGATAGTTTCTGGGATTTCTGGCCGTTATGCGGTGGCGTTGTTCGAGCTTGCGCTTGAAGATAAGGCGCTTGAAGCAATCGAATCTGACATGGTTGGTATGAAGGCGCAGCTCCTTGAGAGCGCGGACCTTCAGTTGCTTGTTGCATCGCCTCTTTATAGTAGGGATGACCAACTTACAGGTGTTACTGCGGTTGCTGAAGCGGCAAAAATGTCGGCGCTAACAGTCAAGTTCCTAGGTGTTTTGGCTGCGAATCGGCGTCTTGATGCCCTTGCAGCTATAATAAATGCATTTGAAATGCTGGTGGCGTACCACCGGGGCGAAGTGAGTGCAGAAGTCGTAAGTGCGCAGGCGCTTTCTGACAGCCAGTTAAAAGCACTTAAAAAACAATTGAAAGCGGCAGTCGGCCGTGATGTGACCATCGACGCTTCTGTTGATGAAACATTGCTCGGCGGCCTAAGGGTAAAAGTGGGCTCTCGCATGGTCGATAGTTCGTTGAAAACAAAACTCGATAACCTCGCAATCGCTATGAAAGGGGTTCAATAATGGATATCCGTGCAGCGGAAATTTCCAAGGTCCTGAAGGATCAGATCTCGGGCTTCGGTAACGAAGCAGAAGTTTCAGAAGTTGGTACTGTTCTCTCAGTGGGTGATGGTATTGCCCGCGTATACGGCCTTGATCAAGTTCAAGCCGGTGAGATGGTCGAATTCCCGGGCGGTATTAAGGGCATGGCTCTTAACCTCGAGAGCGACAATGTTGGTATCGTGATCTTCGGTAATGACACCGGCATTAAAGAAGGCGACACCGTTAAACGGACCGGCGCCATCGTGGATGTGCCTGTTGGTAAAGGCTTGCTGGGCCGCGTTGTTGATGCGCTTGGTAACCCTATCGACGGTAAAGGCCCTCTGGAAGATGTTCAGCGTTCACGGGTTGAAGTGAAGGCGCCGGGCATTATCCCGCGGAAATCAGTTGATCAGCCTATGCAGTCTGGCCTTAAAGCCATTGACGCATTGGTGCCTGTTGGTCGCGGTCAGCGCGAACTTGTTATTGGTGACCGCCAAACAGGTAAAACCGCTGTCGCGATTGATACTTTCATCAACCAGAAGCTCACCAACGATGCGGCTGCGGATGATAAAGACAAACTTTTCTGTATTTATGTTGCTGTTGGCCAAAAGCGTTCGACCGTTGCACAAATTGTTAAGTCGCTGGAAGAAAAAGGCGCGATGGAATATTCCATCGTTGTAGCCGCGACGGCTTCCGAGCCTGCGCCGCTTCAGTTCCTTGCACCTTATGCTGGCGCTGCCATGGGCGAGTTTTTCCGCGATGCGGGCATGCACGCTGTAATCGTTTACGATGATCTGACAAAACAGGCTGTTGCTTATCGTCAGATGTCGCTTCTTCTTCGCCGTCCTCCTGGACGTGAAGCTTATCCTGGTGATGTGTTCTATCTGCACAGTCGCCTTCTTGAGCGCTCTGCGAAAATGTCTGATGCTGCTGGCGGCGGTTCCTTGACCGCGCTGCCTATCATTGAAACACAGGCTGGCGACGTATCTGCATACATCCCAACCAACGTGATTTCGATTACAGATGGCCAGATTTTCCTTGAGACCGAGCTTTTCTATAAAGGTATTCGTCCTGCGATTAACGTTGGTCTGTCAGTTTCCCGTGTGGGATCTGCTGCGCAGATTAAAGCGATGAAGCAGGTAGCTGGTTCGATCAAGCTTGAGCTTGCTCAGTACCGCGAGATGGAAGCCTTTGCCCAGTTTGGTTCAGACCTTGATGCGGCGACGCAGCAACTGCTTAATCGCGGTGCACGCCTGACGGAACTCTTGAAGCAGGCACAATATTCGCCGCTGAAGGTTGAAGAGCAGGTTGTTTCTATCTTTGCTGGCGTGAATGGGTATCTGGACGGCATCGCCGTAACTGATGTTACGCGCTTTGAAGAGCAGTATCTTGCCGACATGCGCGGCAAACACGCTGACATTCTGGCAACGATCGCTTCTGAGCAGAAACTGACGGATGAGACAACAGCGAAGCTGAAGTCAATTCTCGAGGCTTTTGCAAAGTCTTTCAGTTAAGTTTGGCCTTAGTAGGGAAGGGCACGACAGATGGCGAGCCTTAAAGACCTGAAAAATCGGATCACGTCGGTTAAATCGACGCAAAAGATCACCAAGGCCATGCAGATGGTTGCTGCGTCGAAGCTTCGGCGCGCGCAAGAAGCTGCTGAAGCGGCACGTCCCTATGCTGAGCGTATGGAAAATGTGCTGACAGGCCTTGGTATTGCTGCGAAAGACAGCCCGGGTGCTTCACCCCTGTTAATCGGTAACGGCAAGTCTGATGTACATCTGATTATTGTTGCAACGTCTGAGCGCGGTTTGTGCGGCGGGTTTAACACAAATATTGCGAAAGCTGCCCGCGCGCATATCGATGAGCTGTTGGCAAAGGGACGCACAGTGAAAATACTGTGTATTGGCAAAAAGGGCTTTGGCCTGCTGCGGCGCGATTATGGCGGTATGATCATTGATCAGAAAGATATGTCGGCGGTTAAGCGGTTGAGCTTTACAGATGCACAGCCAATTGCAGCAGAAGTTTTGGCGATGTTTGAGCGCGGCGAATTTGACGTAGCATCACTATTTTACGCCAAATTTCAGTCTGTTTTGGTGCAGCTTGCAACAAACCAGCAGCTTATTCCTGCGCCGATCCGTGAAGCCGCGAATGAAAATGACGTGGCCGACGAGCTTGGCGGAGCGATTTACGAATATGAGCCTGACGAGGGCGCCATACTCGCTGATTTGCTGCCACGGAATGTAGCGGTTCAGATTTATCGCGGTCTTCTGGAAAATGCGGCTTCCGAACAAGGTTCTCGTATGACAGCGATGGACAGCGCTACTCGGAACGCAGGCGAAATGATTGATAGTTTGACGATTACCTATAACAGGACGCGTCAGGCGAACATTACTAAAGAATTGATTGAAATTATCTCGGGCGCTGAAGCGCTTTGAGTTGGTTACACGAAGGAGTGTAAAAAATGGCTAACAACACAGGCCGCATCACGCAGGTTATCGGTGCCGTAGTTGACGTACAATTTGACGATCAGCTACCAGCAATGCTGAACGCACTTGAAACAGACAACAATGGTCAGCGCCTTATTCTCGAAGTTTCACTGCACCTTGGCGAAAATACTGTTCGTACCATCGCGATGGACAGTACCGAAGGCTTGGTTCGCGGCGGCGCCGTTACTGATACAGGCGCAGCGATCAGTGTTCCGGTTGGACCGGAAACACTAGGCCGTATTTTGAATGTGGTTGGTGAACCAATTGATGAGCGCGGCCCTGTAGGGCACAAAAAAGTTGCGCCTATTCATGCTGAAGCACCAGCATACGAAGATCAGGCAACTGATCAGGCTATTCTGGTTACAGGCATTAAGGTTGTAGACCTTTTGGCTCCTTACGCGAAGGGCGGTAAAATCGGCCTCTTCGGCGGCGCGGGTGTTGGTAAAACAGTTCTTATTCAAGAACTTATCAACAATATTGCTAAAGGCCACGGTGGATATTCTGTATTCGCTGGTGTTGGCGAGCGTACCCGTGAAGGTAATGACCTTTATCACGAGATGATCGAGTCTGGCGTTATCAACCTCGAAGGCGAAAGCAAATGTGCGTTGGTTTACGGCCAGATGAACGAGCCTCCAGGAGCGCGCGCACGTGTTGCCCTGACAGGTCTTACTCTTGCTGAATATTTCCGCGATGAAGAAGGCCAGGACGTGTTGTTCTTCGTGGATAATATTTTCCGCTTTACGCAAGCTGGTTCTGAAGTGTCGGCGCTTCTTGGCCGTATCCCGTCAGCGGTGGGCTATCAGCCAACACTTGCAACAGATATGGGTACCATGCAGGAGCGTATTACTTCTACGAACAAAGGTTCGATTACTTCTGTGCAGGCCGTTTACGTGCCTGCGGATGATTTGACCGACCCGGCACCTGCGACATCATTTGCGCACCTTGACGCGACAACAGTGCTGAACCGTGCGATTTCAGAGAAGGGTATTTACCCGGCTGTGGATCCGCTCGACAGTACATCACGCATCATGGACCCGAACGTTGTTGGCGATGACCATTATGCGGTTGCCCGCTCTGTTCAGGAAATCCTTCAGAAGTATAAATCGCTTCAGGACATCATTGCCATTCTCGGCATGGATGAGCTTTCAGAGGACGATAAGCTTGTTGTTGCTCGCGCTCGTAAGATCGAGAAGTTCTTGTCTCAGCCATTCCATGTGGCCGAAATTTTCACTGGTTTCCCGGGTCAATTTGTACAGCTTGAAGATACGGTTTCTTCGTTTAAAGCGATCGTGGCTGGTGAATATGACCATTTGCCAGAGAATGCTTTCTACATGGTTGGCGGTATTGACCAAGCGATCGCAAAAGCTGAAAAGCTTGCGCAAGACGCAGCATAATTCAGGGGCTTAGGGCATCATGACTGATACGCTTCATTTGGAAATAGTATCGCCGGAACGGCTGCTTAAAGACGCAGAGGTTGCCATGGTTGTTGTGCCGGGCGCTGACGGGGAGTTCACAGCATTGCCACAGCATGCGCCAATGATGTCGACAATTCGCCCTGGCGTGATTGAAATTTTCGCTAGCGAAAATGGTGAAGCGGAGCGGCTGTTTGTTAAAGGCGGCCTTGCGCAGATTAGCCCTGAAGGTTTGACGATACTCGCTGAAGAAACACTCGTTCTTGACGATGTTGACCGTGATGACCTTGCGAAAAAAATCGTTGATATCCGCGAGGATATTCAGGACGCCAAGGACGATATTGAACGCGCTGCTTTTGAAAAAGAATTGGCCTGGATGACGGTTCTGGAAAATGTCGTTGCCGCGTAAAGCTTTGAAAAATATATGAATTTAAAAGCGCTGCCAATTTTGGCGGCGCTTTTTTTTGGAATATGTTTTAAAACTTTGTTGCAGTAATGGCCTATGCCAACAGTTCGCTAACAACAGCTTCATAAACCGGGCGTTTGAAGAAAACAATTTCTTCAACCAGTTCTTGCGGGTTTGACCATTTCCAGGCGTTAAATTCCGGGTGTTCAGTGTCCAGATTAATCAAGCTTTCATCGCCTTCGAAGCGCATCAGAAACCAATGCTGCTTTTGCCCGCGAAACTTGCCGCCCCAAGCTTTGCCAAGCAAGTGCTCAGGCAGATCATAATTGATCCAGTCAGCGGTTTGTTTCAGCACGCTTACGGCTGACGGCGGGATAGATGTTTCTTCTTCGAGTTCCCTCAGCGCCGCCTCTTGTATGTTTTCACCAGCGTCGATTCCCCCTTGCGGCATTTGCCACGCACCCGGCATGTCAATGCGCTGAGCAGTGAAAATATGGCCATTGGCGTTCAGCAGCATAATGCCAACACAAGGCCTGTAGGGTAGCTCGTTCATGGCGGGCTCTTTGCTGTCTATGGTTCCGATTGGCTAATTGGTTACCGCGGCAGGGCTTGCTGGCCTGCAATTGAAGATACAGGTACTAGTGAGTATCCGCGTTCTTCAAGCGTAGCCGCCCAAACCTGTATCGCCCGCACTGTAACTGGGTAAGCCCGAGCGATGCCCATCGCAGTTCCCTGTGCGCGGGCGCGCTTTTCTAATTCCGCTAATTGGGCTGCAATGCTCGCTGCGTTCAGGTCATTGTCGATATATCCGTTATTCACAGCCCACGGCATATTTATGCCTTGCGCCATTGAAGCGGCGAGTGAGTATTTGCTATCCCTATTATCGACAAACATCAGGCCGCGGCGCTTTAGTTCGTCAAGGATGGGGCGGATACTGTCGGACGCTGCGGTAAAGCGCGAGCCCATCAGGTTCGTAATGCCAACATAGCCGCTGAATTTCCCAAGCGATGATCGAAGCAAATTTAATTTAACGCGTGTCGACTGGGTGGTTAACAGTGTTAGGGGCCCAGGATCATTTTGCGGATAATTGGTGGGTTCCATCGGTACCGCCAAAAATACCTCGTGTCCGGCGCGCCGGGCTTTTTGCCCCCATTCATGCAATCCGCTACCATAAACAGAGAAAGCGAGACTTACGCTTGCAGGAAGGTCCTCTACGGCACGTTTGGTATTGCGTGCTTTTTTGCCGAGGTCGGTTAAGAGAATGGCAATTCGTCTGGTGTTTCCGTCATGCGAGCGCGGCGCGGCATATATGTCAGACGATTTGCGTCCGTCTTCAGCGATTATAGGCAGCGGGCCAAAATTGCTTTGCTCGAGCATTTCAGCAATGGCTTCAATTGGAATGCTCTGTGGAATGGAAATACTAGCGGATGGCTGGTTGGGCTCTTGTGCCTCGACAATTTGGCCCGGTGCAGGTAATGCCGCAGGGCTGGTATTTGGTGTCGCACTATCGCCAGTATTTCCGGAAGCTACTTCGTCGGTGACAGTAGAATTGGCTTCTGCTTCTTCGACGGCTTGTGCGTCGGTGTCAGATGCAAGCGTAGTAGCTTCCGTTGTCTCTTCACCGGGTGTATAGGTTGCTTCCAGAAGCAGGATGCCTCCTACAACAAAAATGAGACTGAATGCCCACGCAATCAAAAGATTATTCATATTGGACGGCACTGTTTTACTACCCTTTATTCAGTCAATTTCTACACAGCCCAATCTTGGCAAACTATTGCCGAACCTCAGCCATTTGTGCTTTAGGCAAAGTGGATAAATTCTTGAGTAGTTTAATGGCATATCTGAGCTGCAGGTCAACTGGTTCTTGTGTTTCTTCAGTTTCAGGTTTTGCCTTTGCTGTAATATCTTGTGGCGCGGCAGCTTCATCCTGTTCGCCGTCACGCTCCAAGGTTTGCTGGTCGTTTGTAATGTGGCCGCTTAGATCGGCTTCACGGCGGGGCGTACCGCGTCTGCCTGTACGGCGCGGCATCAACAGCTCAATATCTGGCTCAACACCGCGTTCTTGTATTGACCGTCCGCTGGGGGTGAAATAGCGCGCTGTGGTAAGGCGAATTGCCTGGTCGCCTTTTCTACCAAGCCTGATCTCGCTTTGTACGGTGCCTTTACCAAAGGTCCTGTCACCCAATACGATTGCGCGGCGATGGTCCTGTAGTGCGCCAGCAACAATTTCCGAGGCTGAGGCAGAATAGGCATTGGTCAACACCACCACAGGCACACCGTCGAGCATATCCCCTGATGTCGCGTACCAGCGATTATTGTTTTGCCGCCGTCTGCCGCGCGTGGAAACAATTTCGCCCCGGTCCAGAAAAGCGTCAGAAATACGGATTGCTTCATCAAGAAGACCGCCTGGGTTGTTTCTCAGGTCCAGTATAACACCGTCCAGATTATCGCCTAATTCGGCAACAATTTTGCTGATGGCATTTTCAACAAACTGGCCTGACTGCATGTTGAAAGTAGTTACCCGTATATAGCCGATGGTTTCGTCTTCGATGCGGTGTTTAACTGAACGCACTCTGATTTTTTCGCGAATAATCTCAATGTCGAACGGCTCGCTTTCTTCTTCGCGCACCACGGTCAGAACAATGGGCGCACCCACGGGGCCGCGCATCTTTTTCACTGCCTCTGTTAGGGTTTGGCCAACAATTGCTTCATTGTCTATGTGGGTGATGAAATCGCCGCCTAACATGCCTGCCTTTGCGGCTGGTGTATCATCGATAGGCGATACTACCTTAACAACACCATTTTCCATCTGTACTTCAAGGCCAAGCCCGCCATATTCACCTTCCATTTGTACACGAACCTGTTGGTATACATCTGGATTTAAGTAGGTGGAGTGCGGGTCCAACGAACGCAGCATGCCCTGTATGGCGGCTTCGATAATTTCCTGGTCTTTAACTTCATCAACATATTCAGAGCGAACACGTTCAAATATGCGCATCAGCAAATCCAGCTGTTCGTAAAAATCGTCCTTGTCATTTCTGGATTGGCTGTCGTTAGCCTGCGCCTGAAGAGGCACAGTCATCATCAACGCCATAAGAACGCTCGCTACAAGTTTACGCATGTTTAAACCTTTCAACTCACTTTTGTCTTTTGGCCCGGCATGGTGGTCAGTTTCCTGCCACTAACTGCCTGTTAAGCCATGGCTCGGGATTAATTGCCCTGCCGCTTCGGCGCATCTCCAAATAGAGGGGCGCTAACCTTTTTGCCGGTGCCATCGCTCCTATGGGTTCGCCGGTTAAAACCCATTGTCCGACACCGCCGTATAATTCGCCGAATCCTGCCATCAGGCTATGGTACCCGCCACCATGCTCAATGATCAAGAGCTGACCATAATCCCTAAAGGGGCCAGCAAATACAATTTTGCCGTCATAGGGCGCTACAACTTGTGCACCTGGACGGGTCTTAATTTTTATGCCGTGCGCCTCACCGACAACTTCTTTTGCGCCGAAGCGGTGGATTACGCTACCGACAACCGGAAAAGGTAACGAACCTTTCAATTCGGCCATCGGACGACTTCGAAAGCCGAGTGCCGGTTTTCTAATGTCGGGCCTAGCAGTTAAGGCACCTGATTGAGCCCTTTTTGCGGCTGCTTGAGCTAATTTTTCGATCAACTCCTTCAAACCCGCAGCTTCCGCCGCTATTTCTTGCAAATCACGAGCAATTTTCCGAGCATCTGTTTCGGCTTTTCGTGCTTCGCTTTGCCGCTTTCGTACCAGTGAACCAATTTTTAGTTGATTATCTGTTAAGCGCTCCAAAGTATTTTTCAAACTGAAGCGCTCATTCGACAAATCATGCTGAATATCAGCCAGGCTGGCTAGCTCGAGGCGCAGGGTGCCGGCTTTGGCATTTATGTCGGGTACGATGGTGCCCATTAGGGAGGCTATGCGTGCTGTTGTGAGAGCCTCTTTGGGCTGCAGCAGAGCAAGGGCAGCAGGCCTTTTGGAAAGCCGTTCAAGCGCGGACAATAGTTCTAAAAGCTCGTCGCGGCGTCCTTCAAGCAGGGCTTCTTTTTTTGCTTCTTCGGTCTCTAGCAGAGAGATGCGGGTTTCCAGTCGTGTGGCGTTGCCTTCTGATATTCGGATGTCGCGCGCCAGCAATACCAATTCGTTCGATAGTCGCTCAGCCTCGGAAAGGGCCTCTTTTGATGTGGCTTCAAGGGTAGATTTTTTGCTTTCTTGTGCCGCGATCTCCGCTTCCAACTGTTCAAGCTTTTTTTTAGCCTCATCGCTGTTTTGGCCATGTGCCGCCATAGGCGCGGCACATCCCAGTGCCAACACGAAAGCAATTTTTCTGTATGCTTTGATGCTAAGCAGGGGTAGATGCCTCCTCGGTGGAAGGCGACGTAACAAGGCTGTGGCCGGTCATTTCAGCTGGTTGCCCAAGCCCCATAATGGCCAGCATTGTCGGTGCAATATCTGACAGGCTTCCATTTTGGACCGGCGCATCATGGTTTACAAACAAGGCTGGCACATCAAAGCTGGTATGTGCTGTGTGGGCTTGCCCTGTAGTGGTGTCTGTCATCATTTCAACATTGCCGTGGTCGGCTGTTACAATCATTGCAGCACCGGTTTCTATTGCTGCTTTCTCTAGGCGGGTCAGGCATGCGTCTATGGTTTCAACAGCCTTTATAGCTGCTGCCATAATGCCGGTATGCCCAACCATGTCGGGGTTGGCATAATTTGCAATGATAGCACCGTATTTGCCGCTTTTTATCGCTTCCACTAGCTTGTCGGTTACTTCAGCGGCTGACATCTCCGGCTTCAGGTCATAAGTGGCCACATCAGGTGATGGTATAAGAATACGATCTTCGCCACTGAAGGCTGCTTCGATTCCGCCATTAAAAAAGAAAGTCACATGGGCATATTTTTCGGTCTCGGCTATGCGTAGTTGGGGGATGCCCGCGCCCGCCAATACTTCGCCCAGACTATTCAAAACGTCTTCCGATGGAAATAATACTGCCAGATGCGCATTGAGCGCTGATGAATATTCCACCATGCCTGCTTTGCTGGCAAAGCTGATTGGTATACCGCGCTCAAACCCGCTAAAATCAGGATTGACCATTGCGGTCAAAATCTCACGTGCCCGATCAGC
>Ga0316204_10009877_pt1 | contig 12537 bp, 10 predicted proteins | sample 6monrhotite_MG_2_FD_205661 | JGI IMG/M metagenome (GOLD analysis project Ga0316204, IMG submission 205661) | Microbial mat bacterial communities from mineral coupon in-situ incubated in ocean water Damariscotta River, Maine, United States -... | ecosystem: Environmental > Aquatic > Marine >...
TCAAGTGACCGCTACGAAAGGTGGGGTGATACGCACGGCCACCGATTTTGAAGGGGTGGTGGTCAAAGGGGTAGGGTCGGATTACAAATGGAATTACTTTGAAGAGTATTTGGTGGAAGGACGGCTTCCTAATTATTTGGAAAACCTAAATGATGAAATCCTTATTTCAACCTACCTCGCCAACCGACTCAATTTCAAATTAGGCGATCGGGTGAATACCTTTTTTTTACAAGAGGAGAGTCAGCAAAAAACACGAAGCCGAGGCTTTGAGATTGTTGGAATTTACGAGAGTGGATTCCAGGAATTTGACGAGCAATTTTTGATAGCGGATATTCGGCACATACAGCGCCTGAACCGCTGGAAAGAAGATGAGGTAGGCGCTTTTGAAGTCTTTGTTTCTGATTTCGAAGATATTACATTTGTGGGCAACCGGGTGTACGATGAAACCCCTAGTGACCTCAATAGCATGACCATTCGCGATAAGTATTACACCATTTTTGAATGGCTGGACTTGTTTGATTTTAATATCATACTCATCATCGGCATCATGATTCTCATTGCGGGCATCAATATGATTACCGCCTTGTTGGTGCTTATTTTAGAACGCACCCAAATGATTGGGATTATGAAGGCGCTGGGTAGCGGGGATTGGAGCGTTAGAAAAGTATTTTTATACAACGCTGCTTATATCATTTGTGTGGGCTTGTTTTGGGGTAATGTCATCGGAATTGGTTTGTTGCTACTTCAGAAATACGGGAAATTCATCAAACTAGATGCCGATACCTATTACGTCACCGAAGCCCCTATTTATATGGATGCGGGTTATATTTTATTACTGAATGCAGGCGTACTTGTATTGTGTTTGGTGATGTTGCTCATACCTTCGTATATCGTGACCAAAATCTCTCCTGTGAAAGCCATTCGATTTGAATAGCGGCTGTGACCTATTCTGAAGTCCATTTTTAAACCCTTGCACGACATTAACTGAAAACGTACCTTTGCGCCGCATTGAAAATATACTATGGAATACGCTAAAAATATCCTAGAAACCATCGGAAATACGCCCATGGTTAAAATCAACAAACTAGCTGAAGAGTTGCCGTGTTTGCTATTGGCGAAGTACGAAACTTTTAATCCGGGGAACTCGGTAAAAGATCGTATGGCACTCACTATGGTGGAAGATGCTGAAGCGGATGGACGTCTGCAACCAGGCGGAACTATTGTAGAAGGAACTAGTGGAAATACAGGGATGGGATTGGCGCTTGCGGCCGTAGTCAAAGGGTACAAAATGATCTGTGTCACCACAGACAAACAAAGTAAAGAAAAAGTGGATATTTTACGTGCAGTTGGCAGTGAAGTTGTGGTTTGCCCAACCGACGTTGAACCCACTGATCCTCGATCGTATTATTCGACCGCGGCACGATTGGCCAAGGAAACACCTAACAGCTGGTATGTCAACCAATATGACAACCCGAGTAATGCCAAAGCGCATTACCAAAGTACAGGTCCGGAAATCTGGAAACAAACCGACGGTAAGGTGACTCATTTTGTAGTAGGTGTGGGTACTGGAGGAACCATTAGTGGTGTCGGTAAGTACTTAAAAGAACAAAACCCAGACGTTAAGATTTGGGGTATTGACACCTACGGAAGTGTGTTCAAAAAGTACCACGAAACAGGTATCTTTGATGAAAAAGAGATCTATCCCTACGTAACGGAAGGAATTGGTGAAGATATACTTCCGAAGAACGTCAACTTCGATATCATTGACGGCTTTACCAAAGTAACCGATAAAGATGCTGCCGTATATACCCAAAGACTTGCCAAAGAAGAAGGTATGTTTTTAGGGAACTCGGCCGGTGCCGCCATGAAAGGGGTGCTGCAATTAAAGGAACATTTTACCAAAGACGATGTGGTGGTGGTATTATTCCACGATCATGGGAGTCGCTATGTGGGCAAGATGTTCAATGACGATTGGATGCGAAAAATGGGCTATATTGAATAGGGGGAGTTACGGCTTCCAATAGCGATTCATCTAACTTTCACTTTGTTAGCGTTTTAAAATGTGTATTTTTGTGCGTTCTTAATACGAAGCTCCCGCATTTTTTTGTCTTATGAATGAAGACTTTCTTCACTATGTGTGGAAATTTCAGAAATTTACTTCAACCCAATTACAAACCGTAGATCGTGACCCTATTCAGATTTTAGAAGTGGGGCAACATAATTTGGATGCGGGCCCTGATTTTTTCTTCGGAAAAGTAGTCATTGGGGGTCAAGTTTGGGTAGGCACGATTGAAATTCATCTGCAATCATCCCATTGGTATGGCCATCAGCATGAAAAGGATCCTCGTTATGACAGCGTCGTGCTTCATGTAGTTTGGGAGCACGATATGGACATCAAGCGAAGCGATGAAACTATCATTCCAACCTTAGCGCTCAAAGGGCTCGTTAGCGTACAAATTGTAAACAAATACCGAAAACTTTTTTCAAACGAACATCGCTGGATTCAGTGTGAAGCTGAATTTCCGGAGGTGGATTCTTTTGTGGTCGGGAATTGGTTGGACCGACTCTTTTTTGAGCGGTTGGAAAACAAATCCGAATCCATTTTAAAGCAATTAGCCGAATGCAAAACGAATTGGGAGGCGTTGTTGTTTGATAGGCTCTGTAAAAATTTTGGCTTAAAGGTGAATGCTGCTTCCTTTGAGAGTATTAGTGCATCCATACCCCACCGAGTGCTTCGAAAGGTACAGCGCAATTTTACCGAGTTGGAAGCATTGTTGCTGGGTCAAGCAGGCTTGCTTGAAGCAGACTACGTGGATCCCTACCAGCAGGAATTGAAGGAAAAGCACCTCTTTTTGTGTGCTAAATTTGGTATTTCTAACCAAGGGGTTGCAGTGCCAAAGTTCTTTCGATTACGCCCGCCTAATTTTCCGAGCATTCGTTTGGCGCAATTGGCAGCGCTCTTTTATAAGCGTCCTAGTCTGTTCTCTGAACTGCTTGAAGCGAGCAGTTTGACGGAGTATTATGAGCTATTTGACGTATGCGCAAGCTCGTATTGGGATACGCACTACAATTTTGGCGTGGTTTCAAAAAACCGAAGAAAACGACTTTCAAAACCCTTTGTTGACTTGTTGGTAATTAATACAGTACTCCCGCTGAAACATAGTCACGCGGTGTTTCATGGTAAAGATACTTCCGAAGAACTATTACAACTAGCGCAGTCGCTGCCAATGGAAAGCAATCGTGTAGTACATCGCTTTTTGAAATTCAGGAGTTTCGAAAATAACGCGACGGTGAGTCAGTCATTGCTCCAATTAAAACAACATTATTGCGATCGATATCGCTGCCTACATTGTGCCATCGGCAATGCCCTTTTAAAACAAACGTAGGAGAATCAGGGCCATCGATAAGGAGTTGTAATTTCTCTTTACATGTGAACAAAATTCAGTATTTTGCAGCATGCTTCAAATGGTATATCGCATTAGACATTTCTTTGAGAAACACGGTTATTATGTGTGCTCGCGTTTGGCCGATCGTTTGGGGATGCGCGCCAAGAGTGTCCGCTTGTTTTTTATTTATGTTTCCTTTGCAACAGCCGGAGTTGGGTTCGCTATTTACCTCACCTTGGCTTTTTGGTTGAAACTAAAAGATTTGGTCTATGCGAAGCGAACTTCAGTCTTTGATCTATGAGAAAATTACTATCGAATAATATTTTCGGAGCATTAGCACTATTGGTGATGGTGTTTTTTATGGGCGTTTTTGGGTTTCGCTTCGGCTACGCTTATGAATGGATTGACGCCATGTATATGACAGTCATTACCATCACGACAGTAGGATTTGGAGAATTACATCCCTTGTCTCCTTCAGAAAAGATATTTACCTCCGTACTAATTATTTCCAGTATTTTTATTGTGGGGTATTCGATTAAAGTTATTTCAGAATACATTTTAAGTAATAATAATATTGGTAACCTAAGACAGAAAAAAGTGCAAAAGAAAATTGATACTTTGGATAATCATATTGTAGTATGTGGTTTTGGTAGAAACGGGAAACAGGCAGTTCAAAAATTGCAGGCTTATAATCATGACTTTGTGGTAATTGAAGAAGATGAAGAGATTATTGAACGCTTTCAAGATGAGATCTTATTTGTACATGGAAATGCAAATGAAGATGATATCTTGATTATGGCGGGATTAGAAAGGGCCCACACGCTAATTTGTGCCCTTCCTAGTGATGCCGACAACCTATTTGTGGTGCTCTCCGCAAGACAAATGAAAAAAGACCTTAAAATTATTAGTCGGGCATCACAGGATACGAGTTATAAAAAACTAAAATTAGCTGGGGCCGATAATGTGATTATGCCGGCGAAAATTGGAGGGGATCATATGGCGTCTTTGGTAGTTGTCCCAGATTTGGTCGAATTTTTAGACAACCTAACGGTTTCTGGGGAGCAGGATAGTATTAACGTGGAGCAAATTGAATTTAACAAAATTTGCACGGATGGGAAGGAGCGTGCTATCACCGATTTGGATTTGCGTAAAAAGACGGGATGTTCTATTATTGGCTATAAAACCCCAGGTGGCGAATATGTCGTAAACCCTGAACCCTCCACAGTTATTGTGCCTGGTTCCAAGCTTATTCTCATTGGCAGACCCAATCAAATTGAAAAATTAAAAGAACTCTACAATGTTTAGATAAGGTTAAGAAATAAGGCTTCAAAAATTTGAATTCGCCATTTTTTTTACCATCTTGCTAGACCAAAAAAATAATATAACCAATCCAAAATTTGTTATGAAGAAATATCTTCTTTCGTTATTTGCACTTCTTATTCCTATTCTAACTTTTGCTCAAGAAGCAGAAGAATTAGGGCTAGATCAAAAAATCGATCAAGCGTTTCAGCCTATTTCACAATTTTTTAGTGAAACCATATTTTTTCTAGTGTGGAAGGATCCTGATATTCCTTTTGTTTTGGTTTTATTGGTGGCGAGTGCTGCCTTTTTTACCATATACTTTGGATTCCCAAACATTCGCTTTTTTGGCAAAGCCATTAATACCGTGCGAGGAAAGTACGAGGATATTGAAAAGTTTGGTGCTCGTGAACTATATGGAGAAGATGGAATTGCGCAAGGAAGGGACATAGCTAAAGTTGACGACATTGATAAACATTTGGAAACGGTAGATGAGCTTGCGATAGATGGGGATATTGTCGATACCATTCGTGATGAAAGTAGTGATGGAGAAGTAAGTCACTTTCAAGCTCTGGCAACGGCGGTTTCTGGCACCGTTGGAAACGGTAATATTGCCGGTGTGGCTTTGGCCATCGCTTTGGGAGGCCCAGGGGCCACCTTTTGGATGATTATCTGCGGTTTGCTAGGAATGTCAACAAAATTCGTAGAATGTACACTAGGGGTGCAATACCGAGATGTTGGAGAGGACGGGACTATCTATGGTGGTCCAATGTACTATATAAGTAAAGGTTTAAAAGAAAGAGGATTTGCTACCATAGGAAAGATTGCAGCAGTGTTGTTTGCCATCTTCTGTATTGGTGGCTCTTTCGGTGGTGGAAATGCCGCCCAATCCAATCAGGCTACCATTGTAATTAAAGAGCTATTTAATTGGGAGAGTACCGCTGCCGGGGCTATTGTAGGTCTGGTATTGGCTGTGTTAGTGGGTATCATCATCATAGGTGGGATCAAGAGAATTGCTTCTGTAACAGAAAAAGTTGTGCCTTTTATGGCTGTGATGTATATCGTAGCTTGTTTGTATATCATTTTTAGTAACTTTTCTTTTCTCGACGATGCGATTAGCTTAATTTTTTCTGAAGCGTTTACACCCAAGGCCGTTGGTGTTGGAGGATTTATTGGTGTGTTGTTAGTAGGTTTTAAACGTGCTGCCTTCTCGAACGAAGCAGGAGCAGGTTCTGCCTCTATTGCGCATTCAGCGGTACGCACCAAGTATTCCGCTAGTGAAGGATTGGTGGCTTTGTTAGAGCCATTTATCGATACAGTGGTTATTTGTACCATGACAGCTTTGGTTATTATCATCTTTAACTTTGGAGGATTCTTCGAGTATGGAGGAGATGGCCTAGGAGGAGTTATGATAGACGGAGTGTCTTATGAAGGTGCCGGAATTACGGCCAAGGCATTTGCCGAGTACATACCCTATTCGAATGTGTTTTTAACGATTGCGGTGGTCTTATTCGCTGTATCTACTATGATTTCATGGTCGTACTACGGACTCCAATCATGGAAGTTCTTATTTGGACGTGGTAAAACGGCAGATTTAGTATATAAATTATTGTTTTTAACCTTTGTTGTTATTGGAGCAGCGGCAAGTATGGGGTCCATTTGGGACTTCTCAGATGCGATGATCTTTGCGATGGTGTTCCCGAACATGGTTGGATTGTTCTTCCTGTTCCCTGTGGTTAAGAAACAGCTGAAAAGATATTTAGATGCTATTAAATTGAAGGCGGAAGCCTTAGAATAAAAAAGGAAGAGGCCTAGTTCTTGAATGTTAGGAATTATCGGCTCCCATGAAGTAACTATATACTAACTCCCCTGCATTAGCACTGCGGAGTTATGAAATTAAAAGAATTAAAATCCCAACTCGTTTTCAATCGGAGTCAGCGTGTTGGGATTTTGTTATTACTAGCTATTATTATTGGTTGCATGTATGTGCAGTTTTTTGTTTTTCCTGCGGAAGAATCCAACTTTACACTTTCTTCTGCGGAAGTGCAATCGTTGGAGCAACAAATGGACTCTTTGCGACGTCAAGATTCCTTATTGAAGCTTCCGAAGCGCTATCTGTTCAATCCAAACTTTTTAACGGATTATAAAGCATATACATTAGGAATAGCGCCTGATGAATTCGATAGGCTACAAGCCTTTAGAAGGAATAATCAGTGGGTGAATACGGCAGCACAATTTCAGAAAGTCACTGGTGTTTCCGATTCGTTGTTGCAAGCGATCCATCCCTATTTTAAGTTTCCAGATTGGGTGACTCAGCGTCAGTCCAGAAAGATTCAGCAACCCAAGAATCGAACTTGGACCGATTCAGAAAAAAAAGAACTAAATACAGCTACGGCGGAGGAGCTTCAAGTGGTCCATGGCATCGGCAAGGTGCTGAGTGCACGCATTGTCGCATTTCGAGAAAAGTTGGGCGGCTTTCATCACGAAGATCAATTGCATGCGGTTTGGGGTTTGCCTGATAGTGTGGTGGATCAACTTAAAAGGCAATTTAAATTGGAAACTCCCGTTGCCATAAAGCGCTATAATGTGAACGAAGTATCTGCTTCCGATTTGAGTACAATTCCCGGCATTTCCTTTGAACTTGGTAAAAAAATATGGGAGTTTGTACAAGTGAGAGATGGGGTTTTAGACCTTGCAGAATTGCAAAAAATTGAAGGGGTGAGCCCAAGTAAATTAAAGGGATTTAGATTATATTTGTATGCTGAATAAAACAACCTAACATGTTACTAATTCTAGTATTTGTTTCACATTCGGCTTAATAAAAATTGGATGAATAGCATATATTTTACGGAAGAACACGATTTTTTTAGAAGGAGTTTTCAAGATTTTTTACAGAAAGAAGTAGTCCCTCATATTGAAAAATGGGAGAAAACAGGATCTATTGACCGTTTTATTTGGGAGAAGATGGGGGAAATGGGTTATTTCGGAATTAATTATCCAGAAGCCTATGGTGGTTTGGACTTGGACCTTTTTTATACGGTTATTTTCTTAGAGGAATTACAGAAGATAAATTCTGGTGGATTTGCGGCGGCTATGTGGGCGCATGCGTATTTGGCAATGACGCATTTGGCAAAAGAAGGAAATCATGATCAGAAAGAGAAATACCTAACTCCAAGTATTACAGGAGAAAAAATTGGGTGTCTTTGTATTACAGAGCCATTTGGTGGAAGTGATGTTGGCGGAATGCGGTCTACCGCAGTAAAAAAAGGGGATAGCTACATTATCAATGGGTCAAAAACATTTATCACCAATGGGGTGTATAGTGATTACCTTATTGTTGCGGCGAAGACGAGCCCAGAACTAGGAAATAAAGGCATTAGTATTTTTATTATTGATAGAGAAGCCAAAGGGCTTTCTGCTACTAAGCTAGATAAACTAGGATGGCGCGCGAGCGATACGGGTGAAATTGCCTTTGATAATGTGGAAATACCTGTTTCCAATTTAATGGGAGAAGAAAACCAAGGTTTTCCATATATCATGCAGCATTTTGCCTTAGAGCGTTTAATCATGGGAATCAATGCGCATGCCAGAAGCGAATGGGCGTTGGAGTATACCATTCAGTACATGAAAGATCGTTTTGCTTTTGGGAAATCGATTTCTAAATTCCAAGCATTACGTCATAAGATAGCACAGCTGTCTGCGGAAGTAGAAGTGAGCAAGTCTTTTAACTACCAGACGACAAAGCGATTGGATCAAGGAGAATATGTGGTGAAAGAAGCAACCATGTCGAAATTAATTTCTACCAAAGTGGCCGATGACGTCGCTTACGAATGTCTGCAGCTACTTGGTGGCTATGGCTATATGGAAGAGTACCCAATGGCCAGATTGCTGCGCGATAGCCGTTTGGGGCCTATTGGTGGTGGAACTAGTGAGATCTTGCGTGAGATCATCGCGAAGATGGTGATCGACGGGAAAGACTATAAACCTGCCACATAATTAAATGAGGCAGTCTTCGCGAAAATTTTTTCAAAATTCGCGAAGATGGTGATCGACGGGAAAGACTATAAACCTGCCACATAATTAAATGAGGCAGTCTTCGCGAAAATTTTTTCAAAATTCGCGAAGATGGTGATCGACGGGAAAGACTATAAACCTGCCACTTAGGCGATTGTAGCTGCTTTGTTTTTTTGGCCTTAATTTTGCTTAGTAGGAACTATGAACTTAACTCGAAGTACGAAATGAAGTATCATTATGTAAAACAACTGTTCGCAGTAAGCATGGGGCTCTTTAGCTTGGCTGCTGTAGCTCAGACTGAAATTAGCAGCAAAATCGTAGATTTTCAAACCTACTTGCCCATTGAAAGCGCCAGTATTTACATCCAGAATACGACCGTTGGTACGGTGAGTAATTCGGATGGTAAATTTGTACTGCAAGTTCCGCGCGAATTTGAGAACGATACATTAGTAATTTCCTCCATAGGATTTAAGAGTTATAAAACTCCTTTGGAAGGTTTTGATCCGTCTATGGATATCTTTTTGGAAGAGGACATCGCTTCTTTGGATGAAATTTTGGTGGTGGCTTCTACGAGGCCTAAAACTGGCAATGATATTGTGCTCAGGGCGATTGAACGCTTGTCGTTTAACCTGCCAGAGCAACCCTATCTTCAGAAAGGATTTTTGCGTCATAAAGAGCGAAATAAGAAAGAATATAAATGGCTTATTGAAAGTGCACTTACCCTGTACGATTCTAGTTATGCGTCCGGTTCCGAAGACAATCTTAAAATAAACGTCGATGAGATTCGTAAAAGCTATGACTTGCGAGACGTAGATAGTTTGTTTGCGTATTCATCCTACCTGCGATATAATGCGAGGGGCGTAAAGCTGAAGTCGAGGAATTTAATTCGGGATACCATAAAAACAGCCTCTTTAATCAAAGCAATTAAATGGAATGACCGTCGGATCAACGGATTGGAGAACCTTTTTAAAGGACGTCTTAATCTGGTCCGAAATTCGAATATGCGGAAGGCTTTATTCGGTAAGGATATCCTAGAAAAGCATCAGTTTAAGTTGGACACTGTCTTGGTGGATGACGGAAGGAAAATTTATAAAATTGCAATTTCTAAAAGCGCAGATTATGTGGGGCTAAATACTCCCAATGTGTTTAATGAAGGTTTTGAGGCGAGTGGATGGCTCTATATTTATTGGGATACCTACGCCATTAAGAAAATTGAATATCAGTTAACGGCTGCTTCGGAAGCGCAAAGAAGAAGAACGAAGTCGTTGTTTGATACGGACGTAAATCATAAATTGATCATGACCTACAGGGAATATCAAGATAAAATGTATCCGAGTTATATTTATTATGAAACGCCGAAATTAGTAAATGCAGGGGATCGGTCTTCAGATAAAATAAAAAAGAACGAAGCCGAATTGCTCAAAGAAAAGGACGAACAGTTTTACTATACGGTTCAGGAAATTCTCTTTACAGAAGTGATACAGGATTCGACGGCAGTGAGCGAAGCACTAAAAAAGGAATGGTCTGAAGATATATTCTCACCACGACCCTACAACAAGAAATTCTGGAAAAACTACAACACGCTTTTGGAGAGCGAAGAAGAAGAGAAGCTGATTCAGGATCTAAGTAAACGAGCTACATTATTTAAGCAATAATTATTTTACGATTCCTTGTTGTCATTTGTAATTTAGTGTTTATATTTGCCACCCTAAAGAGAGGAGGTTAAGAACTATGTTAATTATACCAGTAAAAGACGGAGAAAATATCGATAGAGCATTAAAGCGTTTCAAGCGTAAGTTTGATAGAACGGGAACAATGCGTCAACTTCGAAAAAGACAAGCTTTTAGTAAGCCTTCAGTTACACGTAGAGCCGAAATTCAAAAAGCACAATACATACAAGGACTTAGAGACGCGGAAGAAATTTAATTTTCCCAGTACTCATAGCATATAAGAAAATCCGTTGAACCTAGTTCAGCGGATTTTTTGGTTTTGAGCTTATTTCAGTTATGTCCATTAAACTTTAATTTCTCTACATCATTGCTTGTGGCTAATTTTGTACATTTAACCTAGTGCAAATTATGTTTCATATCTAATAGTGACAATCGCCCTATGCCGTTCACTCCATTCATAGCATACCTCGAGTTTGAAAAGAAATACTCGCCTCATACGGTGTTGGCCTATCGGAGGGATTTGGAAACCTTCTTCGACTTTGCTTCGAACGGTTATGAATATTCAGAAATAAAGACAGTCAACTATGCCGTGATTAGAAGTTGGATTGTTTCTTTGGTGGAACAAGGAGTTTCTAACCGAAGTATCAATCGTAAAATATCTTCTCTACGCTCGTACTATAAATTTTTGTTGAAGACGAAGCAAATAGAGGTGCATCCTTTAGCTAAACATAAGGCATTAAAAACCAGTAAAAAATTACAGGTTCCTTTTTCTGAAAAAGAGATTGATGACGTCATTAAGTTGCTAAGTGAAGAAAAAGGTTTTGAAGGGCTTCGAAATAGGCTAATCGTGGAATTATTTTATGCCACAGGAATGCGACGAGCAGAATTGGTAAGTTTGAAGCTCTCTCAGGTGTCTTTGCAGACTAAGACCATCAAAGTGTTGGGTAAGCGAAATAAGGAGCGCGTTATTCCTTTATTATCTTCTGTCGCGCTTACCATCGATGCATATTTAAAGGAGAGAGCACAATTGCCAATAATTGTCGATGAGCCTTATTTACTGCTTTCTGAAAAAGGAGTTAAAATATATGAAACGCTTGTGTATCGCGTGATAAATTCTTACTTTAGTAAGGCATCAGAAAAAGTAAAGAAAAGCCCACATATTTTGCGACATTCTTTTGCAACGCATCTCTTGAATGACGGTGCCGATTTAAATGCAGTTAAAGAACTGTTAGGACATGCGAGTTTGGCCTCAACTCAAGTTTACACCCATACTAGTATGGCGCAATTGAAACAGGTTTATAAAAATTCCCATCCTAGAAATTCAAAATAACTACTAACTTTTAAACTATTGTGTATGAAGGTAAATGTACAGACTCCCAATTTTGTACCAGATGACAAGCTTATTAATTTTATCGAAAAGAAACTTTCTAAGCTGGAGCAATTTTACGACAAGATAATATATGCCGATGTATTTTTAAAGGTTCAAAAAACTAGCGAAAAACAAAACAAAATCACAGAAATTTTATTGAGCGTCCCTGGCGGGGATTTAATCGTTAAGAAAGATGCTCGTACCTTCGAAGCAGGTGCAGATGAATGTGTTCAATCACTAGAAAGACAACTTAAAAAAAGAAAAGAGAAACAAAGAGCGAATGCTTGATGAAATTTTATTAAAAAACATTTTTTAAAAAAGATAATTTATATACATTTGCAGTCCGTTAGAAATAGCGGACTTTTTTATGCTAAAATTTTAGTGTTAAAAAGATCAAAAAGCCGATGTAGCTCAGCTGGCTAGAGCAGCTGATTTGTAATCAGCAGGTCGTGGGTTCGAGTCCCTCCATCGGCTCTTTAAAATAAAAGAGATTAGTTCTTTAAAATAGTGTAAAAAATAACGTTCGGGGAGATACTCAAGCGGCCAACGAGGGCAGACTGTAAATCTGCTGACTACGTCTTCGCAGGTTCGAATCCTGCTCTCCCCACTTTTATTTTTTATAGGATATTGCTAAAAGCAATTCTTATAAGGGTAATGTTGAAAAATTATTGATCGATTCTGTCGATCTCACATTTGGAGACAAGAAAAAAAATAGTTATCTTTGCACGCCTTTTTGGGTCATGGAGCCCAAAATTATTTGACATATTGATTACCATTTTCTGAAGCAATTCAGAAATAA
>Ga0316204_10009878_pt1 | contig 12536 bp, 11 predicted proteins | sample 6monrhotite_MG_2_FD_205661 | JGI IMG/M metagenome (GOLD analysis project Ga0316204, IMG submission 205661) | Microbial mat bacterial communities from mineral coupon in-situ incubated in ocean water Damariscotta River, Maine, United States -... | ecosystem: Environmental > Aquatic > Marine >...
TCTGAATTCGCCCCATGGCGGCCCTCGGACTCCTCCACACAGTCCCAAAAATCGTGGTCGCCAAGGGGTGAGCCAGTTGTCAGCCAAAGATCTGTCGCGTCACTTTGTCCGCGCGCTATAAGCGAACGATCATAGATCGCTTCGGCATCGCCCGTGTAAGAATTTTGTCGGCCCACATTAGAGCATTGCGGATAGATCGGCTCGGAAACTAGGTCGACATGAAAATCGTAGAACTCGAAATTCAAGGTTGGTGCAACATTCGAACTCCACCAACGCGCATCTGCACTTCCAAAGCGTTCGGCCTGAATTATGGCGCCGAGCGCTCTGTTGCGGACATGTTCATCATTAGACTCAATATATTCAAGCCCAAGCTCATAGAGACGACCGGCGCACGAATTTCGAAATTCGCCCCGCGCTAATTGGACATCACGAAAAGATGTAAAGTCATCCAGTCTGCTGCGGTCCGGCTCGAAGATGAAAGGGGGGCGTTCAAGAAGCTGACATTGATCAAGATCGTGATAAAGCCGCCAGAACCGTGTATCGCCTGTCACGCCGCTTAGATGGAGGAGGCGACTGCGATAGTAGTCCAGCCGGTCGGCAACATCTGGCGTCTCCCGAGACGACACCTGATTCATCAAAAGACCGAATTCGGCATCGCCCCCGTCAATATCGCCGCAATCTCCGGCCTCATCAAGCGCCAACGCCGCGATATAAGCCGTCCCCGACCCCAGGGCGGCATATCGATTGAGGTTTGCAACAAGATCGTCACATGACACCCCATCATACTCTAACGATTCAAGAGAATAAAAGACGTCTGCATTGAGGTCCGTGATGAGGCTTCGAGTATCTGGATAAACGCGTCTAACCTCCTGCCAGATAACAATGGTGGAGATCAAAAGGCCCAAGCCAACCAGCGCGAACGTCCAGACAGTCATCCGCAGTATCATTCGAAACAGAAACGCGATTATTCCCATACTTGCACTCTAGCAAAGCGTGTAGAGCCTTTCTAGTGGGATAATGGCCCGACCCTTCTCCCCGCCCGAGCCATCGCGCTTACACTTACGCGGGCAGGAAAGGTAGAATCGATGAACGCCGGAACAAGTGTCAGAGTAGTAGTAGTAGGAGTAGTAGGAGACGAAATCGCAAAAACTGGAGACTTTATCCACGCTGGTTGCTGTCTGGCTGCGCAGCACAGACGATCAGTCGCCAGAGGCCATGATCAGATTGGACCGGAGCGCCGGGTCAAGTCTCATGCCGGATTGCGGTTCGACATGACGGCGCGAATGATCGACGCAGACATAGGCCGCCGCGCTCTCTTTGAGCGACTGGGCATAGTCGGCTTGCCCGGTCTCGATCAGGAAATCGTGGAAGAGCGGCTCCGCCAGAACACTTTCAGACATGGCTTCACATGCGGCTTCAAACCCGCTGATGGCACCATCGGACAACAAATTATAGGCGGCATTTTGCAATTCCGGCGGGCGCATCCGCAATTTTGGATCCGCCCAATCCATCGGATCACACACCGCCGCCGCCAGTTCGGACGCGATGAAAGCATCCGCCGCCGCCGCGTATGCGCGCGCCGGTGCTTCTTCCAGCAAACGTTCCGCCGACAAGGTTGCCGAAACCGCAAGCGCCTGAAAGGCTTCGCAGGGTTCGGCGGGCTGAGAGATCAAGATTGGAATATCTGCGGCAACATCCGCCTGGTTTTGCCAGGCAATGACCAACCAGAGACCCGCTATGATCGCGGGAAGCGCCGCCGCAGCGCAAAGAAATCGTACCCATCCCATAGATGTTAGATTGTAGCCGGAATACGGCCAGAACGTGGCGGGCTAGATCGAGGCTGGATCGCGGAACGTTTCCTCGTCCAGCTCCCCTTCCCATTTGGCCACCGACGTTGCAACCGCGGCATCACCCGTCACATTCACAACCGTCCGTGCCATATCCATGATCCGGTCAACCGGCAGGATGAAGCCAACAACCAGTGCAATCTGCTCAGGTGTCGCTCCGAACGTGCTGAGCACCGTGGCCAGCAGGAAAAGTGAGGCCGAAGGAATGCCCGCCGCACCGATGGAAACAATCGCTGCCGTCAGCGCAATCATCACATAGTTCATCAGCGTCAATTCAATGCCGAACGCTTGTGATGCAAAGAGAGCGAGAATACCAAGATACAGTGCCGTGCCATCCATATTGATGGTCGCGCCCAGAGGCAAAACCGAACCAGCCACACTTTTCGGCACGCCCAGGTTTCGCCGCGCATTGGTAATGGTCACGGGCAGTGTCGCTGAGCTGGACGCTGTTGAATAGGCCACCGCCTGCGCATCAAAAATGCCGCGGAAAAAACGGATCGCCGGAAGGCGGAGAATGACTTTGATCAACCCGCCATAGATCAGGATCATATGCGTGAAGAGCCCAAGATAGACCGTCAGGATCAGCCAGAAAATCGACTGGAAAGCCTCTATGCCGTAGGCGACCGTCGTGTAGGAAATCAAAGCGAAGACACCAAATGGCGCGACTTCCATCACTATGCCGGTGACTTTCAATACCGCCTCTGAGGCGCTTTCGAAGAATTTTCCGACAATTTCACCCTTCTCACCCGCGAGAAGAATGCCAATTCCGAACAGTAGAGCAAACAGGATGATGGCCAGAATATTGGCATCGGCCATGGCCGCGGCAGGATTCTGGATGATTTCAAGAATACGATCCCAACCCGAGGGAGCCTGCTGGGAAATGGCCTCAGGCGTTGCGTTGGCAAGCACTTCCGATGCGCCAGCGCCAGGGCGCATAATGGTGCCGAAGATCAACCCGATCACATTGGCGAAGAATGTCGTGACGAGATAAAGCCCGACCGTCATCAGGCCCAAAGTGCCAAGTTTTGCGGGGTTCTTCATAGCCACGACACCGGCGACCAGCGTTGTGAATATCAGCGGTACAATCATCATTCGGATCAGAGCGATGAAAATATCGCCATAAGGCCGAATATAGTTTTCAAGAAAACCTTCCGCCCGGTCGCCCATGATCTGCTGGATGGCCAATCCAAAGCCGATTCCCAATACGAGCGCGCCAAGAACCCGCATCCAAAGGACAATTCCAAACCACCATTTGAACATGAACATCGACTCCCAGCCTGTCTGTCAATTCGATGGGCAGACTAGGCGGAAGGTGGGCCGCGTCAACGGCGGCGTGTTGCGTCGAGAAGTTTGGCTAAGCCCACATAGGCAGTCACGCCTGCCAGCGACGCTCCGGCGATGAGCGCAAACGGCCCGAGATCGCCCACAGAATCAATCAATGGCACGGACATTAACGGCAGAGCCATCAACATCTGAACTCCAAGGCGACGCCAACTGACGTCGCGATAACCCATCGCCCGACGCATGGTCCCAGCAGAAAAATAGTGACTGGAACGCGCTGCTTCTCCGCCATCATGGCCATCACGATCGTGCGAAACCAGAGCTTCATATGGGTTTTGGAACATCGCCATAAAAGTGACTATACGGACTTTATTTTGAAAGTCAAAACGCTCTGGATAACTGCCAAAAGAATCGTAATAAGAAGAACTTGATTCAAAGCGGTTACACACACTAATTCCTAACGAAAAGTGAAAAGACCACCGACACTCGACCGTCTCTTTTAGGTGTTCGTAAATCCGTATACTGACATTAACTCTTAATGGCGTCCTCGGCGGCTAGAACAGCACCGATTGCATTCACCGTTGATGCTATCCTCACAGCTGTCTGAATTTGCTCCGCGGACACGCCGTGTTTGCGCAATTCCGCATCATGGCTGTCGATACACAAACCGCATCCATTGATGGCCGACACGGCCAGTGACCACAGCTCAAAATCGACTTTTTCGACACCGGGATTGGCAATGACATTCATCCGGAGCTTGGCGGGAAGGGATTTATATTCCTTGGCGGAAGACAGGTGCACAAAGCGATAGTAGATATTATTCATTCCCATAATCGCGGCGGCAGATTTGGCGGCAGTCATCGCGTCGGCGGGCAGCTTGTCGGACACTTCTGCCTCGATCGCACGGACGACAGCCGGGACACCGATCGCGTATGCAGAGGCGAGAAATGTGCCCCATTTAGCTTGATCGTCCAGTACAGTTTCTCGGGCAAGGCTCGACAGATTGAGCTTCAAATCCTTGGCATAGTCCGGAATTGCGGACTTGAGTGTTTCAAGACTCATTGAGCTTCTCCATTTAAAAAAGAGGGGGGAAACGCGCCCGCCCCCAGGGGAGGAAGGCGAGCGCGCCTCTGACAAAATCGCGATAGGTTACGCGGCCAATGTCTCGCCACCGACGGCGCGGTTGCAGGGACAAAGCTCATCGGTTTGCAGCGCGTCGAGAACGCGCAATGTGTCTTCCGGATTACGTCCGACATTGAGATTGGTGACGTAGACGTGCTGGATCACATTGTCGGGGTCGACGATAAAGGTTGCGCGAAACGGAACGCCCTCAGCCGAGCGGATACCCAGCGCGTCAATCAACGAGCCGGTTGTGTCGGCAAACTGCCAGATGGCGAGTTTTTCGAGATCCGGGTGATCACGACGCCAGGCCAGCTTACAAAATTCATTGTCCGCAGAACCGCCCAGCACGACCGTGTCGCGATCCGCGAATTCTTCATTCAGGTCGGCAAAAGCCTTGATCTCGGTCGGGCAGACAAAGGTGAAATCTTTTGGATAGAAGAAGATGACCTTCCATTTACCTTCAAAACTGTCCCGATTGACGGCTTCAAATGCACTCTCGCCATTTTCTTCATGTTCCATGAAGCGTGGTTTCACGCCGGTGATTTCAAATTCGGGGAGCTGTTCGCCAATGCCCATCATAATGACTGACCTCATATTCTTGTGTTCAAAGTGGCTGGGCACATCGCCCAATCGGTGAAGCGGATATGTGGCTCTGCGTTACATTAATCCAATGAATTGTTTTTCGGTTTGATATAGGTTATTTCAATATCTCTATGAATATTGCTCTACCCACTCTCCGCCAGCTCCGATTTCTCGTGACTCTCGCCGACGAAGGAAATTTTTCCCGCGCTGCTGAGATTTGTCACGTCACCCAGCCCACACTGTCGGCGGCCATCAAGGAATTGGAAGCGATACTTGGCGTCACCCTTGTCGAGCGCGGCGCGAGGGGCGCAACGCTAACGCCAGCGGGTGAAGCAGCGCTGGATCGCGCTCGATCCACCCTCGCCGAAGCAGAGGACCTGGTTCAAGCCGCCCGCGCTGCAGGTGAGCCATTGAACGGCCCCTTCCGGCTGGGCGTCATCCCGACAATCGCACCCTTTCTCCTGCCAAAGCTTCTGCCATTATTGTCTGGCGCGCACCCCAAGCTGAAACTCTATCTGCGTGAGGACCTGACCGACCGACTGTTGGATGGCCTGCGCTCGCGCAATCTCGATGCGGCGCTGATTGCCTTGCCCTATGATGCTGCCGGGATCGATGCCGTCAGTGTCGGCTCGGATGAATTTCTGTTTGCCGCTGCGCCTGATCATCCATTGGCGCAAAAAGCGACGATTTCGGCGAGCGATCTCGGCGATGAAAAACTGCTGATGCTGGAAGACGGTCATTGCTTGCGGGATCATGCGCTGGCGGTGTGTACAGCCGCCGCATCACGCACCGACTTTGCCGCCACCAGCCTGCACACACTGGCGCAAATGGTGAAGTCCGGTCTTGGGGCCACGTTACTGCCACGCCTTGCGGTCGAAGGCGGCGTCACTGACGGGTTGGGCCTCGTGGTCAAACCCTTCACGCCGGCCATTGTCGGTCGTGAAATCGGCATTGCCTGGCGAAAAGGGTCCGCACGCGAAGCCGAAGCCCGGCTGATCGCCAAGACGCTGGATGGGCTGATTTAGAAATAAAAAGCCCCGGAATTGCTTCCGGGGCTCTTCGCTTTCATTCCATTAGGCTTATTCCATCGACGGCTCATCCTCATCCATCAATTGCTGACTGAGGAAGGTATAGAGAAGCGCATCTCGCCGCGCACTTTCAGCCAGATTAGCCGCTGAAGAGTGGCCGCCTTCTGTGTTTTCATAATAGAGATAGGGGTGTCCCAGCTCTTCGAGAAGATGCGCCATTTTACGGGCATGACCCGGATGAACGCGGTCATCCTTGGTCGAGGTATAGAGGTAGATTTCGGGATAATCTCCGTCCGCATCGACATTGTGGTAGGGCGAGATCGAGCGCAGGAAACCACCCTCGTCCGGATCGCTCGGATCACCGTATTCGCCCATCCATGATGCGCCTGCCAAAAGCTGGTTGAAGCGCAGCATATCGAGCAGCGGCACTGCCGAAATGACAGCATTCCAGAGATCTGGACGCTGCGTGTACATCACGCCCGTCAGAAGGCCGCCATTGGACCCACCATAAACGCCCAGATGGCGCGGCGTTGTCAGGCCTGTATCGATCATGGTTTCAGCGACCGAAATCAGGTCGTCATAAATGCGCTGGCGATCCATTTTCAGACCCGCCTGGTGCCAGGCCGGACCGAACTCGCCGCCACCTCGGATATTGGCCACCACATAAGCTCCGCCACGCTCCAGCCACAAGCGTCCACGGACGCCGGAATAACTTGGCTGGATCGAGACCTGAAACCCGCCATAGGCGTAAAGCAGGGTTGGTGTGGTGCCATCCATCACAGTGTCACGATGACGGACCACAAAATACGGGATCATCGTTCCGTCTGTGGATTCCGCTTCCAGCTGTTCGACGACAAGGTCTTCAGCATCAAACCAGCTCGGCGTAGAGGCCGCGACCTCAACTGTGCCCGCCTCGATGTCCACGAGATACATTGAGTCTGGTGTCAGAAATCCTTCCGCATTGAGAAAGGCCAATTCGTGATGAGTACTGGTCCCAAAGAGGCCCAGCGTCAGGTTTTCCGGCGTTTCAATTTGCGCGGAAGTCCAGGCACTGCCGTCAAAATCAAAGCGCCAGAGCTGACCGGTGACATTATCGTCAATCTGAATCAGCACCGTGTTTTGTGAAACGCCGACACTGCCAATCGATTGACGCGCGCCCGGCACAAACACGATTGCGACATCGTCGATTTCACCTGTGGACGCAAATTCACCCATATCAAAAGACAGGAGAGCGCCCTGTGGGAAGCTGTCGCCATTTTCTCGGGTCCAGTCTTCCTCAAGTGTGAAGAGGAGTTGGTTATCAAACAGACCGGAAAGCGAGGTTTTCGCGGGGATCGGCAATGATACCGGATCAGCATCACTTGGCAGGTACCACCAAGTCGTTTCAAAGAAAGTGTCGGCTTCCGACGCCATCATATAGGCGTTCCCGGCATTGTCCTCGGTTCGGAAGCCAAACAGGCCAACGTCTTCACGGTCTCCGCGCAGGATCTCGGTCGCTGACTCAATGGGTGTTCCACGTTCCCAACGATAAACGATCGACGGATAACCCGATGTCGTGGAGTTCTCTTCGCTGGTGGCAAAACCGAAAAGCACAGTGTTTTCATCCACCCAACTCATGCCACCTTTGGCTTCTGGTGAAATAAAGCCGTCTTCGACAAATGTGCGGCTTTCCATGTCAAATTCACGGCGGACAGACGCGTCCTGGCCGCCATCCGAAAGCGTGATGATACAGCGATTATAATCCGGGCTCAGGCAGTTGGAGCCTTGCCAGACCCAGTTGATACCCTCTTCTTCCACAATCGCATCAAGGTCGAGCACTGTATCCCATTCGGTATTATCCGAGAGATAGCTTTCCAGACTCGTTCGGCGCCATAGGCCATGAGTATTTGTGGCGTCGCGCCAAAAATTCCAGATATAGCCGTTCTGATAGGAGCCATACGGAATACGATCATTGCTCTGGTAAACTTCCAGTGCGGCATCGAATAATTCCTGATAGCGAGCATCGCCCTGCAGTCGATCAAATGTGCGGGTGTTCTGACCTTCAACCCATTCCAGCGAGCGCTCGCCTTCAACCTCTTCCAGCCAGACTCGCGGATCATTTTCCGGATCAATCTGAACGATGTTTCTGGTTTCGGCGCTATCGCCGGACTCCATTGTCTCTGTGGCGTCCGTCATATCTGTTTCAGTATCCGTCGAATTGGTATCAGGTGTCGGTGCAGAACAGGCAACCAGAAGGGCTCCGGCGGCCGTAGCAGTCAAAAGGCGTTGCAGCATATGGATCGCTCCCCAAATAATGTCGGTGTAATCCCTAGCGTGTGGGCGCGCGGATTCAAGTTAAACCCTGCTAGGATGCTGCAATGCGCGCCTTGAAAATGAATGGAACCGGGAATGCCTTCCTCCTGATCGACGGGAGAGAGCACGCTATTCTGGTCACCACCGACAAAATAGCGCGTTGGGGCGAGGCGCATAATTTTGATCAGGTATTATTGCTGGAACCCAGCAATGCTGGTGATGCTCGCTATCGAATCTGGAATCGGGACGGCGGCGAAGTTGGTGCATGCGGAAACGGCGCACGCTGCACTGGTTGGTATCTGATGGAGCAATTGGGCCGTGACACAGCGCTGCTCGATACCGCTTATGGCCTGACCGAGGCCAAACGAACGGGCGAATATCGCGTTTCAGTAGATCTCGGTCCGGCGCAAACCGGCTGGCAGGACATTCCGCTCGCCTTTGAGATGAACACGATGTCTCTGGACTTCACATTGGCGGAAGGCGACGTTCAGCTCTCACGCCCCGGGGCGGCCTCAATGGGCAATCCGCATATTGTATTTGAAGTGCCCGACCTCGATAACGTGCCGGTTGAAACGCTGGGGTCACTGGCAGAACACGATCCGCTTTTCCCCGAAGGTGTGAATGTCGGTTTCATGCAAGTGATCGACGCGACCCACATCCGTCTGCGCGTCTGGGAACGCGGAGCCGGCCTGACCAAGGCTTGCGGTACAGGCGCGGCGGCGGCCGTCGTTGCCGGGCATCGAATGGGCTTGCTTGACCGCCGCTGTCATGTCGCGGTGGATGGCGGGGATCTCGTCATAGACTGGCGAAACAATAATCACGTCTGGCTCGAAGGGCCGATTGAATTGGAAGAAGAAGTGGAACTCCCCGAATGACCGAAGCTGTCTGGACTGTCTATCTGTCAGGTGAAATCCACACCGATTGGCGCGAACAAATCATCGCTGCCGCCGACAAAAAGGGATTGCCGGTCGAGTTTCTCTCACCGGTCACCACTCATGCTGACTCTGATGATTGCGGGGGTGCGATCCTCGGTGAAGAAGACAAGCCGTTCTGGCGCGACAATAAGGGCGCTAAAATCAACGCCATACGAACTCGAACTCTGATCGAACGCTCCGACATCGTCGTCGTCCGCTTCGGCGACAAATACCGGCAATGGAACGCCGCTTTCGATGCCGGGTATGCAACGGCATTGGGAACGCCTCTGATCACCTTGCGGGACGACGCCCTCACCCACGCCATGAAAGAGGTCGATGCAGCTGCGCTCGCCACCTGTACCGCTCCGGGTCAGGTCGCGGACATTCTCGACTATGTCATCACCGGGAAATTGGCGCGCTAGCTCGGCTTGACCGCAACGCGCCTTTCCACCACTTAAGCAGGCTTATGTCTGATCAGGATGTCCATACCTCTCCGCCGGAATCCCCGGCGGACGAAGGCGGGAATGAAATTCTCACCTTTGGCTGCCGGCTCAATAGCTGGGAGAGCGAGGTCATGCGCGGCCATGCCAAGTCCGCAGGGCTCAACGGCGCCATCATCGTCAATACCTGCGCTGTTACCAACGAAGCCGTTCGTAGCGCTCGGCAGGCCATTCGCAAGGCACGGCGAGCCAACCCCGACGCGCCCATCATCGTCACGGGTTGCGCCGCGCAGATAAATCCGGATGAATTTGCAGATATGCCGGAAGTGACTCGCGTCATTGGCAATGCGGACAAAATGAAGGCGGAGACCTATCAGCCGCATATCCTGTTGGGTGGTAATAACAAGAAATCGGTCTCAGACATCATGCAGGTGAAGGACGTCGCGGGTCATCTCGTCGACGGTCTCGATGGCCGTGCCCGCGCCTATGTCCAGATCCAGACCGGCTGTGATCATCGTTGCACCTTCTGTATCATCCCTTATGGCCGCGGCGACAGCCGCTCCGTGCCAGCCGGCGATGTCGTCGAGCAGGTGAAAACATTGGTCGGAACCGGCCATCAGGAAATCGTGCTGACGGGCGTTGATCTGACCAGTTGGGGCAGCGATCTGCCCGGTGAACCCAATCTGGGCCGTTTGGTTCAGGCCATCCTCAATAATGTGCCCGACCTGCCCCAGCTGCGCCTCTCCTCCATCGACGCGATAGAGATTGATGAGGCTCTATTCGACGCGCTGATATCCCAGGAACGCATCGCCCCCCACCTGCACTTATCGCTTCAGGCGGGCGCCGATATGATCCTGAAACGAATGAAGCGCCGCCACCTCCGCGCCGACGCCATTAAACTGTGCCAACGCCTTAAAGCGGCGCGCCCTGACTTGGCATTTGGCGCTGATATCATTGCCGGCTTTCCGACCGAGACAGAAGAGATGTTCGAAGATTCTCTAAATCTAGTCGATGAATGCGATCTCGCCTATCTCCACGTCTTTCCGTATTCGCCCCGCCCCGGCACGCCTGCCGCCCGAATGCCGCAAGTAGACCGGGCCGTCATCAAGCAGCGCGCGGCTCGTCTGCGAAAAAAGGCGGACGCAATGCTGGTCAAGCACCTCGCCGGCATGGTCGGGTCGGTCCAAAATGGGTTGGTCGAAAAGCCGGGTTTTGCCCGCGCTCCAAATTTTGCGGGCATCCGGCTGACAGATAAAGCGCCGCGAACCGGGGCGATACTGCCGATCCGTATGACCGGCCATGATGGCAAGGTACTCGAGGGAGAACCCGCATGAGTGAAGGCGAAAATCAGGAAAAGAAGAAAGGCTTCTTCTCCCGGCTGGCGGCTGGCCTGCGCCGTTCATCCAGCGGCATCACCGAAAGCGTCGCCGCGGTCTTCACCAAGAAGAGGCTGGATGCCGAAACACTCGAAGCGCTCGAAGATGCCCTGATCGCGGCAGATCTCGGCGCGCCCATCGCATCACGCGTAACCCAGCGCTTGGCCAAAGACCGCTTCGACAAAGAGGTGACCGACGAAGAGGTCCGAACCGCTCTCGCAGAAACAATTGCGGAAACACTTCTACCTTTGGAAGCGCCGCTTGAAATCGGCCGGGATACCAAACCGGAGATCGTTTTGTTTGTCGGGGTTAATGGCTCGGGGAAAACAACCACGCTGGGCAAGATTGCAGCCAGCATGACGCGTGGCGGCCAAACCCCTTTGCTGGTCGCGGCTGACACCTTCCGCGCTGCCGCCGTTGAACAAATTGCCGTTTGGGGTGAGCGCGCGAACGCTCCCGTTGAACGTCGGGATTTGGGCGCGGACGCCGCGGGTCTCGCCTTTGATGCGGTCCAGCGCGCCATCCGTGAGAATAAGGACGCTGTTCTGATCGATACAGCCGGCCGCCTTCAAAACCGCACGGAGTTGATGGACGAATTGCGCAAAATCGTTCGCGTTCTAGGTAAAATTGACGAAACGTCCCCGCACAAAGTTATCCTTGTGCTCGATGGCACGGTTGGCTCGAACGCGATGTCCCAGGCCGAGGCTTTCCTTGAAGCCTCCCACGTCACCGGCCTGATCATGACCAAGCTGGATGGCACAGCCAAAGGCGGCGCTCTGGTTCAGGTTGCCGAGAAGTTTGCCCTGCCTATCCACGCCATCGGTATTGGTGAAGGTATTGACGACCTTCAGCCTTTTGATGCGCGAGCCTTTGCGCGAGCGCTGGCAGGACTGGACGACGAATGACGCCTGAGCTTGTAGGAGCTGCCGCCATGCTGGGCTCAGCCATGACCCACGCCGTCATGGGAATGCTCACCAAATCATCCTCCGACAAGTTGGTTTTTCGTTCCGTCATGATGTTGACGAGTGCGCTTCTGTTTTCCCCCGTCTTATTTCTGTTGCCACCACCTCCGCCTGAGGCATGGCCCTTCCTGATCTTGGGTATGGGTCTGCATTTCGTGTTTCAGATGGCGATGATTGCGGCGTTTGATCGCGGCGAAATGAATCTCGTCTATCCGGTCATGCGCGGAGCCGCGCCTGCAATGGCCGCCTTCTTCGCCTTCCTTATTTTGGGTGAAACGCTCAGTCTTTTACAGATTGGTGGTTTGGCGCTGGCCTCAGCGATGCTCATTGGCTTTGCATGGCCCGACAAAAGCAAGGCTCCCAAGGTTACAGCCTTGGCTTTTGCGATGCTGGCCGCGGTCATGACAGCTCTATACTCGGTGAATGATGCCTCTGGCGTTCGCGCGACCGGCGATCCCATCACCTATCTGGCATGGTTCTTTGTGCTGACATCGCTGCCAATCACCGTCATGGCTCTTATTCGGAGGGGCCGGCACTGGCCGAAGATCGCGCGGGCTGAATTTAGAGGTGCAGGTCCATCGGCCATTCTGGGCGCAATGTCTTATGGGTTTGCTCTCTTCGCATTCTCGATCGCTGCGGTCGCGCCTATGGCAGCCATGCGGGAGACCTCGGTTGTTTTCGGTGCGATACTG
>Ga0316204_10009879_pt1 | contig 12535 bp, 10 predicted proteins | sample 6monrhotite_MG_2_FD_205661 | JGI IMG/M metagenome (GOLD analysis project Ga0316204, IMG submission 205661) | Microbial mat bacterial communities from mineral coupon in-situ incubated in ocean water Damariscotta River, Maine, United States -... | ecosystem: Environmental > Aquatic > Marine >...
AAGCAGGTCCGCTATAGGGAATGCACAGATTTCAGCGACATCTACACACTGGAAATCTGTTTCTGGGAGGTTTGTTTCATATGTCTGCTGTGCATAAGGCAGAACGTCATTTGCCATTAGAACGCTAAAGCCAGCTCGATGAAGGCCTGAGTCTGAACCTCCACATCCCGAAAATAATGAAACTGCCGTTTTCATAGTTTAAAAATGCCTCTAGGTGTGCTCAGAGGTTGATATTCTCTCAGCCTCGTTAATAAATAATGACCATAGAGCGCAATACTCTGCTAACGGTGATCCCAAGACGACATTCTGTCGCGACACTGAAAATGTTGCCACCGGACGCCGTATTCCTACCCCGCCAACGCATCCAGCAACGGTCGGGTATCATTCCGTCGGCTTTTCCACAGTCCCCGGTCTTCGGCCTCTTTCAGGCGTTCGGCCATTTCTTTCAGGGCCGCCGGGTTGTGATCTTGCAGAAACTTGCGGACGTCTTCGTCGTTCAGGTAGGCGTCGAATACCGCATCGAAGTGGTGGTCGCGGACACAATGGGCCGTGGCGGCGAAGGCGAACAGGTAGTCTACCGTGGCGGCCATTTCGAACGCCCCCTTGTAGCCGTGACGCATGACGCCGGCGATCCATTTGGGGTTGACGACGCGGGCCCGGACGACTCGGGCGATTTCCTCCTCCAAAGTACGTATGCGCGGCGTTTCGGGGCGCGAATGATCGTTGTGATAGACGATGGGCTGATCACCGGACAGGTTGCGCACCGCCGCCGTCATGCCGCCTTCGAACTGGTAATAGTCATCGGAATCGAGCAGATCATGTTCGCGGTTATCCTGATTGTGAACAACCGCTTCGACCCGTTTCAGACGGTTTTCAAATAATGCATGTTCGGCTTGGCCCTCGGTTCCAGCACCGTAGGCATAACCGCCCCATGCGACGTAGGCCTTGGCAAGGTCGGCATCGGTCTGCCAGCCGCGCTCATCGATCAGGGCCTGAAGGCCCGCACCATAAGCCCCCGGTTTGGAGCCAAACACCCGATAACCCGAGCGCCGCCGGGCTTCGTCTTCCGGCACGCCGTCATCAATAAGAGCTGCGACCTCCGCCGCAATGCGGGCGCGCACCGGGTTCTGTCCCTCGGGTTCATCGGCATCGGCGACGGCACGGACGGCGGAATCAAACAGGTCGATCAAGGCCGGAAAGGCGTCGCGGAAAAAGCCCGAGATACGCAGCGTCACATCGACCCGCGGCCGCCCCAGAACCGAGGCGGGCAATACCTCAAACCCGGTGACCCGGCGCGACGCCGCATCCCATGTGGGTTTGACCCCCATCAGCGCCAGCGCCTGGGCGATATCGTCGCCGCCGGTGCGCATGTTCGAGGTGCCCCAGGCGCTCAAGGCCATGGTTTTGGGCCAGGCGCCGTGATCCTGCATGTAGCGTTCGATCATGAGCGTCGCCGATTTCCAGCCCAGCGTCCACGCCGCCGGGGTCGGCACGGTCCGGGTATCGACGGAATAGAAGTTTTTACCGGTGGGTAGAACATCGGGGCGACCGCGGGTCGGCGCACCCGAGGTGCCGGGTTCGACAAACCGCCCCTCCAGCCCGGTCAACAGGCCGGTGATTTCGCTCTGCCCGCAGCTTTCGACGGCGGGGCGCAGGGTGGTGTCCAGCTCATCCAAAACGGCAACCGTCCGGGACCAGTCGGGATCAACGGCGAGCCGCCCACTGACCAGTTCGCTGGCGAGCAGCTCAAGCCGTTCGACCGTGTCGCCGTTGCTGCGCCACGGGTCCACACTTAACCCGGCCAGGGCCTCGGGGCGGGACCCGGTCCACAGCTCGCCGAGATCACAATTCAGCGGATCAAACTCAAACCCGAGATCAGTGGCAAGGGCGCGGTGCAATGAAGCATCGCCACCGTCGCTCTGGCCGCGTGGCACGCGGACCAGCGCCACCAGCAGATCGTCCAACAGGCGGTCCGTCGGGGCAGCGCCAAAGATATGCAGACCGTCCCTGATCTGCATTTCCTTGAGCTCACAAAGGTAGCTATCCAACTTGGCCAGGGCCTGATCCTCATCGTCATCGCCCTCGATGCCGCAATCGGTGTCGAGCCCGGCGGCCTGACAGAGTGTGAGGATATCTTTTTTCAGGACTTTCAGGCGGCGCGGATCAACACCGCTGGCTTCGTAATATTCATCGACCAGCTGTTCGAGATCGCGCAGCGGCCCGTAACTCTCGGCCCGGGTCAATGGCGGGGTCAGGTGATCGATGATGACGGCGGCGGCGCGGCGTTTGGCCTGTGTGCCTTCGCCGGGATCATTGACGATAAACGGATAGAGGTGCGGCAGTGGACCTAAAGCTGCCTCCGGGTAACAGTCTTCCGACAGCGCCAGCGCCTTGCCCGGCAGCCATTCCAGATTGCCGTGTTTGCCCATGTGAACGATGGCGTGGACGCCGACGTCACGGCGCAACCAGGCATAAAAGGCAAAATAGCTGTGGGGCGGGACGAGGGCCGGATCATGATAGGTTTCGGTCGGATCGACGTTGTATCCGCGTGCCGGTTGCAGGCCGATGATGACATTGCCCAGACGGTAGGCCGGGATGGCAAAACGCCCGCAGTCGACCTCCCCCGGCAGATAAAACGGATCGGCTTCCGGTGCGCCCCAGCGCTCTTGCACGCCCTGCTGCACGGCGTCCGGCAGCCCGGCAAAAAATTGTTGGTAGTCGGCCATGGAAAAGGTCTCGACGATCTGGCGACTGGCGAGGGCCTTGAAGTCATTGGTCGGACCTGCCTGTAGCCGGGTAATCAGCTGGTCGCCGTCTTCGGGGATATCCCGGACGTCATACCCGGCGTCGGCCATGGCGTTGAGCACATTGATGGTCCCCGCCGGCGTATCGAGCCCGACACCGTTACCGAGGCGGCCGTCCTGGTTGGGATAATTGGCCAGCACCAGGGCGACTTTTCGCTCGCCCGTCGGCGTCCGACGTAATTTTGCCCAGGCGGCGGCCAACTCGGCGACAAAAGCCACCCGGTCCGGCACCGGCTCATAACAGACGATGTCGGATTGGGTCAACTCGTCGCGGCGCGCCAGTCCTTTGAACGACACGGCGCGACTGAACACCCGCCCGTCAACTTCCGGCAGGGCGACATTCATGGCGATATCTCGCGGCGCCAGACCCCGGGTGCCGTCCTGCCAACCGACCAGATTGCCGCCTGAAAACACGGCTTGCAAAATGACCGGCGGGTCCTGTTCGCGCCCGGCCTCAAACACTGTCGGGGTGCGCGCCACCCCCGGTGCGGACACGGCAAAGCCGGTTGCGTTGACGATCACATCGGGGGGGGCGTCGGCAAACAGGGTTTCCAGAATCGCCGCGGCGACCGGATCTTTCAGGCTTTGGGTGAACACCGGCAGGGGGTTGAGGCCAGACTGTTGCAGACTTTCGACCAAGGCATCAACGGCGCCCATGTTGGCGGCCTGCACGAGGGCCCGGTAAAACACCAACGCCACGACGGGAGCACCGTCGATCCATTTGGATTTCAAGTCGTTCAGGTCGGGCAGCGTCAGGTTTGGCCAGTGCAGCCCGGCGCGGACCAGCGGACGGGGCTCCTGCCACCCGTGATCCAAGGGGGCCTGTTCAAAACCAATCAGATGGGCGGCGTAACGCAACAGCTGTTCGGCATTTTCCGGGCCACCGTGAACCCCGTATTGCCATAACCGATGCAGCGCATCAGAGGGCAGCGACGACAGTTCGGCCAGCTCGGCATCGGGCTGATCGTCACCCGGCAACAGGGCCAGCGGAATGTTTCCTGCCCGGCACGCCGCCGCCACCTCATCGACACCATAAGTCCAATACCCACGCCCACCTAAGACCCGGACAATCACCAGCCGGGCGCTGGCGACGACACCATCCACATAGAGATCAACGGACATGTTATGGCCGAGATGCATCAGGTTGGCGAGACGCAGACTGGGGACACCGGGGTTATCGGCGTTCAGCCGCCCCTGCGCCAGAGACAGCGAGGCGAGTTCGGTATCGGCCGCCGAGATATAAACGATGTCACCGGGCGATTGCCCAAGGTCTATCGCTTCGGAGCCGTCCGAAACACCGCCGGGCGTGGCCGCCAGCAGGTGCATGTCAGGCTGCGGGCTCCAGAACGGCGCGGATGGCGGCTTCGTCCATGCCTTTCTCTCCAATAATCACCAGGGCCGAGCGGCGTTCTTCATCGACAGCCCAGGGGCGGTCATAGTAGCGCTGGATACGCGGGCCGACGCCCTGAATGACGTGGCGCATGTCTTTGCCGGGGATGTGGGCGAAACCCTTGATGCGCAGAATATCGTGATCCTGCGTCGCCTGTTTGATGCGCCCTTCCAGCTCTTCCGGATCATGGATATCGCCAAGCCCGACGACAAACGTATCGAAATCGTCATGATCATGGTCGTCTTCACCATCGTGATGGGAGCGACGGTTTTCGATGACATCCTCGACGGCGGCGCCGATACCCAGCAGGATCGCCGGGTCGATCTGACCGTGACGGGTATGGAGCACCTTGGCCCCGGCTTCCATGTCACCGACAACGCTGCCCTCAACGGCCTCAAGCGCCGCCGCATCGAGCAGATCACTTTTGTTGAGCAGCACCAGATCGGCGGACAGCAGCTGGTCTTCAAACACTTCTTCCAGTGGCGAGTCATGGTCCAGCGCCTCATCGGCCTCACGCGCCGCCTGCACGGCCGCCGGGTCGTCGGCGAAACGCCCGTCATGCACGGCATGGGCGTCAACAACGGCAACCACCCCGTCGACCGTCACCCGGGATTTGATCTCCGGCCAGTTGAAAGCCTTGACCAGGGGTTTGGGCAGGGCCAACCCAGATGTTTCGATTACGATATGATCAGGTGGTACGTCCAGGTTCAACAAGGTTTCCATAGCCGGCAGAAAATCATCGGCGACGGTGCAGCAAATACAGCCATTGGCCAGTTCGACAACGGCGTCATCGTCGCAGTCTTCGATGCCACAACCGGTCAGCATTTCTCTGTCCACGCCAAGGTCACCAAATTCGTTAATTACAAGAGCGATACGTTTTCCGTTGGCGTTCTCGAGCAGATGGCGGATCAGGGTGGTTTTACCCGCCCCCAAAAAGCCGGTGATGACGGTCGCAGGTATTTTCATTTGGTTTCGTCCTTCATAATCAGCGGCAATCCAGCCGCCATAAACACAACGCGGTCGCAGGCTGCCGCCACGACCTGATTCATGATCCCGGCTTTATCCCTGAACTCTCTGGCCAGGGCATTTTCCGGAACAATGCCGAGGCCAACTTCGTTGGAAACCAGCACGACCGGCCCTTTTGATTTCTCCAGAGCCGCGACCAGTTCTGTTGTCACCGCGTCGATGTCACGCTTGGCAAACATCAGATTGGACAGCCACAGCGTCAGGCAATCAACCAGAATGGGACGATCCGCCATCGACTGGCTGGAGATTATATTGGCGACGTCCAGCGGTTCTTCAATGGTTTTCCAGACATCGCCGCGACGTTCTTGATGTTTGGCGATGCGTGCCGCCATTTCCGTGTCGTCACTGAGCGCTTCCGCCGTCGCCAGATAGAGGCCTTTATCATAGGCCTCGACCTGTTCTTCGGCATATCGGCTTTTGCCGGAGCGAGCCCCACCGAGAACCAGTGTTGAGCGCGGCAGGATCATCATTTGGCCGGCCTGTTGATGCAGACGACCCGCCAGGCCTCACCTTTGCCGCGCAGCAACCCGCCCTCGACATGTTCCAGACAGGTCATTGACAGATTGTCGGTGGCGAACGACATACCGGCTTCCGGGGTCAATCCAAGCGCATGGGAGATGGCGGCGCGGATGGTGCCGCCGTGGGCGACGGCGACGATGGTTGTCCCCGTTCGCTCTGCCGTGACGCGATCAATGACCGCCGCCGTGCGTTTGATCTGATCCTCAAAACTTTCGCCATTGGGTGGACGGTTGCGCGCCGGACCCTGCCAGAAGGCCTTATAAATTTCGGGATCAAGTTGCTCCATTTCGCTCCACTTGCGGCCCTGCCAGTCGCCGAAGTTCTGTTCCCCCAGATGTTCTTCAATGACGGGTTCAGGGAAATTCAATCCGGCGTCGCGGATCGCCCTGGCCGTATGGTGGGTCCGCGACAGGTGGCTGGTCATCCAGTAGGCGTCGGCAGGCAGGACGGCGGCGAGATTTTCGTATGACTGATAATCCGAGGTGTCGCAGGGCACGTCGTCCGATCCATACAAAACCCCTTCCATGTCCGGCACGGGCGCGTGGCGGACCCACCACCAACGGGTTGTTGTACTGCTCATAAGGCGAAAGCTCCGACGATCATTAAGACAGCGATTTCCGCAAGCTGCTGTGCGCTGCCCAGAACATCCCCTGTATATCCACCGATCTGACGCTGCGCAACCAGGCCGAGAAGGGCGGCGGCACCCAAGGCAGCCAAGCCACCTACCAGGGTCGCTGTGATACCGATAAAGGGCGCGGCCAGCACAATCCCGACAATCAAGGCAAGCACCAGGGTCATGGTCTCAGGCCGTCCGGCATTGGCGGCCAGCCCGTCAGTTCGGGCCAACGGGAAAAATACCATGAGTGCCGGCAGCACGGCTCTCGACAGGACGGCCGCACCGACAAACGTCGCCGCCGCCATGCCGGGCCCGGGTAACCCTGAAAGAATGGCGGCGCGGATGCCGACGCTGAAAATCAGGGCGAGCACACCGAAGGCACCAATGCGGCTATCTCGCATGATCCGCATTTTACTTTCCCGGTCATGGCCGCCGCCAAAACCATCGGCGACGTCGGCCAGGCCGTCTTCATGCAGCCCGCCGGTGACCAGCGCCGCCAGTGCCAAACCGATAAACGCACAGGCCAGGGGATGGAGATTAAGCTCGGACGCCAACATCAGCGCGGTGCCCGCAAAGGCCCCAACCAAAAGTCCTATGACCGGATAGGCCCGACCGGCATCGGCCAAATCATTGGGGCCCGCTCCGCCGTTCGGACGGAACGGCAGACGTGTCAGAAACAGGCCAGCGACGGCCACATCCCTGATCCATCCTGTAACCAGCCCGGACCCTGAATTTGGACCCATTCCAATGTTACCCATCTATCCGACCTTTATTGAAAATACCGCGTGCGCCGGACGCGATTTGGTTATAGGTGAGGATGACCGGAAAGAAAACCAGTGGATGATATGACCGACATCACCTCTCTCAACGACATCCGTCGACGGCTCGCCGACCTGAACGGCCCCGACGAACAGGCCCGCGACGCGGCCCGGGCGCGTGAACCGCAACTGACCAAACCCCCCGGCTCGCTGGGGCGTCTGGAGCAGGTCTCGGAATGGCTGGCCATGTGGCAGGGCGCCCATCCGCCAAAAATGAACTCCCCGCGGGCCCGGGTGTTCGCCGGAAATCACGGTGTTGTCGCCAGGGGTGTGTCGGCCTTCCCCGCCGAAGTCACCCAACAGATGGTATATAATTTCGAAGCCGGGGGTGCTGCCATCAATCAGTTGTGTAAAACCTTCGGCACGGAACTGAAAGTCGAGGCCATCAAACTCGATCAGCCAACCGCTGACTTCACTGAAGCCCCGGCAATGAGTGAAGACGAGTGCATCGAGGCGATGATCATCGGCATGAACGCGGTGCCCGAGGATACGGACATTCTGTGTCTCGGCGAGATGGGCATCGGCAACACCACGTCGGCGGCGGCCATTTGCCTGGCGTTGTTCGGTGACGTTGCGGAAACTTGGACCGGCGCTGGCACCGGCGTTGAAGGCGACGCCTTGGCGACCAAAATCTCCGTCGTCCGTGACGGCGTGACCCGCCATAAACCGGCGATCACCGACGGCCTAGATGCGTTGATGTTGTTGGGTGGTCGCGAGCTTGCGGCCATCGCCGGTGCCGTCATCGCGGCTCGGCAAAATCGGGTGCCGGTGCTGCTTGACGGCTACATTTCGACGGCGGCAGCGGCGACACTGGAGGCCACATCAAAAGGTGCACTGGATCACTGTATGGTTTCGCACACCTCCATGGAACCCGGGCACCGGCGTCTGGTCACGGCGATCAATCAGCGCCCGCTGCTGGAAATGGACATGCGCCTGGGCGAGGCCTCGGGCGCGGCGCTGGCGGTCGGCATCCTGAAGGGTGCCGTCGCTTGCCACACCGGCATGGCGACCTTCGCCGAAGCCGGGGTTAGCGATAAGGGTTAAGGCAGACACCAACCTCAGCTTCGCACCCCGATTGACCTACCGCCCGATTGGGCTACCCGTTTTAGGAAGGTTATGCTTAAAGATTTTGTATCAATGACTTAACGGATTCCCGTTAGGTCATTTTTGGCTTGAGAGTAGCCAAAATCGGGAATACCTCAGATCAGTTGACAGCTGGTTCTCACTTATAGGAATATTCAGATAAGTTCGTCGACATTCTTAACCGCGGAAACAGAAAAGATGTGCAGATGACGATCACCGCTCAGGGGCTGAACGAAGCCATCCGGGATTTTAAGCACGTCCAGGCAGATTTATCTGATGATTTTCTTGAGCTCTTGGCGACAAACATACGCATTTCTCAGGAAGGTAAAAAATCGGATTATGAGGACGGCTGGAGCGTTGCCAACACACACCTAAACAATATGATTTCCAAAGGGCAGGATTTTGGCACTATTGTTCGCAGAATGATAAACCCCGCTGCTGCCGGAGGTTTGCTGGACCCGGCAATTACCAGCAACTGCATCAATGTAGATTATGGGGAATTCGAAAACGTCCCGGGACAAAGGCTTTGTGCATTCGACGGTAAGTATCGTCTCATAGATGAAAGTTATGTCGATCTTCGGTTGATCGACTGCCTCAAGGAACATCTGGTATCCGACGTCGATTGTGTCGTCGAATTTGGGTCCGGTTGGGGGAAAAATCTTTCCTTATTGCTGATGAGCTCTGGGCGATCAGACGTGGAATATATAGCTTGCGAACAATCGGCCAGCGGTCGGCGCTGTTTCGAAAATCTGTTCAGCCAGGTGGACGGCGTAGAGTTCTCCAGCTATCCGTTTGATTTTAGCGTATCGGACCTCGATATGGTTGGCGAACGAAAGCATGTTCTGGCGTATACCTGCGCGGCGATCGAGCAGGTAATGTTTCTACCGCGTTCCTTCATGGAAGGCCTGTTAAGCTTGGCGGAAAAAGTGACAATCGTGTTCCTCGAACCCATTGGCTGGCAACGTTCAATGGATCACTTGAATCTCGTGTTATCAACTGTCCTTGACGAATATAGTGGGAAATCTGCGCCGGGCACATATAAGGATAATTTCACGTTTAAGTTTCGTGATGAACACTTCCTTGACAATGCTTCGGCATGGTCAATTGCATCAAAATACAACATTAATTTATTAAATACCCTGTCCTCTTATATCGACGAGAAAAAGGCCTCGTTGTTAGACATCAAGTACGATATTTATTCTATCAATCCCCTGAACCCTTACAGTCTCGTGGTTCTGAAAAAAAACTGACCCCGACAAGGCCTCATGAACCGGCTCGCCACCGTGCGAACATCCGGTATGGCAACCTTCGCCGAAGCCGGGGTTAGTGATAAGGATTAAGACGGAGTTCAATCTGACCTTAAGGGCGCCAGACATTTCCCTCATCGTCGTGGCCGGACCTGATGCCTGAAGAGACATCGAGCCTAACTGCTCCTGACAGCCGCTTATCACCCAAAGCCGCCCATCGTGCGCTATGCGCGGAGGTTTGAATAGGGCCTAAGCTTGGCGTTGTGTTGCGGTGCTGGTAGTTTTTGTGGATGTAAATGCAAGCCGGAGAGCTTGGTCGTGGAAGAGCAAATGCAACAAGATGGGAATTTGTTTGGGCCGCTAAAACTGCCCTGCGGTGTAACCTTGAAAAACCGGATTGCGAAATCCGCGATGTCGGATTCCTTGGGTGATGGAACCGGCCATCCGACAGCTGAACAGATCAGGTTGTATCAGCGTTGGGCTGGAGGCGGGTTGGCCGTATCCATAATCGGCGAGGTGCAAGGCAACGCAGGTTATGCCGAGAAGCCCGGAAACCTGGTGCTCAACGAAGCCTCCGACCTTGACCGATTCCGGGATCTCGCCCGACAGGGCAGCGCAAACGGCACTCAGCTTTGGTTGCAACTCGGTCACGCCGGGGCGCTTGCTTACGCGCCGACCAGTAGCCCCAAAGGCCCTAGCGCACTCGAACTGCCGGGTCTGCACTGCGCGGAATTGACAATAGATGAGATTAATCAATTGCCCTCGGCGTTTGCGCGGACAGCCCGGTTAGCACGGCAGGCTGGTTTCGGCGGCGTGCAAGTTCACGCGGCGCATGGATTTCTGCTCAGTCAATTCCTTTCGCCACTGTTCAACAAGCGAAGCGACCAATACGGGGGGACAATTGCCAATCGTATGAGGCTTCTGCTGGAAACTATTGAAACCATCCGCGCCGCCGTCGGGCAGAGTTTCCCAATCGCTGTGAAACTCAATTCCACAGACCAGCTCGAGGGTGGGCTCAATCAGGAAGACGCGCTCGAAGTGGTGGCGGCGCTGGACCGATCTTCGGTCGACCTGATAGACATTAGCGGCGGGACTTACTTTCCCGGCGCAAAGTCCGCTTCCGACGGGGCTGGAAAAGGGCCCTATTTCATTGAATTTGCAAAGCGTGCCCGCGCGGTGACAGCCAAGCCACTGATGCTAACAGGCGGCTTCAAAACGCGCACGCAGGCCGAGCGTGCGGTGGCCAGCGGCGCGGTCGATATCGTCGGTCTTGCCCGTGCGCTCGTCCTGGAGCCTTCACTTCCTGACCTCTGGAACACGGATCAGAAACCGGAGCCGGTTTTCCCCAGATTCTCCGATGCCCCGGAGGGCGGGATAACCGCTTGGTATACAATGCGATTGACCGAGATCGGCGCTGACATAGAAACGCAGGATTTCGGCGACCTCGGACAGGCAATCGGAGACTATGAAGCGCGCGACAAAACTCGAACGGAAGTTTGGTTGCGTCACTTTGCCAATGATGGCGTGGGACAAACTTAAAACAGTATCCGCATCTGTGTCCGCTTTGTCCGCATGGTGGACAAACGCGCAGCCATACTCAAAGTCCACCTCTGGCTAAACTGCGCCGTCAAATGCCCTTCGGCTTCACGACCCTATCTGAGATGAGAGCGGGCTTCGTATTCACTCTTTCTGTGCCTCCCACGGCGCTCGGTGGCGCTCCCTCACAACAGATAAACCTAATTCCGCTCGATCCGTCGCTTGAGGCGCAGCAGTTCGCGACGCCGGCCATCCTCGGCGATCAGGTTTTCCACATACCGGCCCTGATAGTGGGTGATGCCTACGGATCGGCCGAAATCCACGGCTTCACGATTATCGCACCGACACAGAATAATGGTGCGCTCACCCATTTTCTTGACCAGACGCGACAAGGCTTCATGAACCGGCTCGCCACCGTCAACCAGATCCGGGTGCCAGACCAGCTTGCACATATCGACACCCAGGCGCTCCAGATTGATCATCTGGATGGCCTCCAGAGACAGGCCGTCAAGCAGCACCCGATAGCCTTTTTCCTGAAGGAACTCACGGGCGAACAGATACGAGGTTAAGTTGACGAACAGGTCCTCCTTTTGCAGCTCGATGATCATCGAGCCGCGGCGTGACGCCGCAATGTTATCGTCAAAGGCCTGAAATTCCTTCGATAAGACAACAGCAATATTGACGTTAAAACTGATTTCACCGGAGATCGAAATGCTGTCGGTTTTGGTCAGCATGGACAGCATCCGCTTATCAAGCGTCTCGGTCAGATGCTGGAACAGCCAGCGGTTGGCGGTCACGTTAACACCGGGCAATATGGTCTCGCGCAGGTCCTTGATCGAGATAAAAAGCTCACTGAATTCCTGGGTCGGGACCAACTTGGAATCAACGCTGCAAATGAACTGGCGGCGCACCAGGTTGGAAAGATCGGCGCGAATCAGGGCAGATTCCAAACGCGCCAGAACATCCGGGGTCATGGGCTCGCCCTGTTCCTGTTTGGCTTTCAGGGCGGCACGGGCATCCATGCGGGCACGGACGACCGATTGGCGTTTCTGTTCCGCCTGCGCCAAGTTCTGCACCAGTCCCAGTATTGTATCAAAATCCGAATCTGCGTCGTACCAGGTGGCGAAGGGGGGGGCGTTCGGCCCTTCTTCCGTGGCCAGCGGGTCATCGCTGAACAGGAAGCGAATCTTCTGAACCATGGTTTCCGTCTCCGGCAGGAATTCCTTTTTGAAGACAAACAGGATATCGGAGTTCTTGAGGGTAAAAATCTGGCCGTGGAGTTCCGAGACCAGGGGGTCGAAATTCCCGGCGGCGGCGCGAACATGCTGGTCGCGACGGTTAAAAGGCCGCAGACCCGAGAGGTGGATATGCACCACCTTACGGTCCCGCTTATGGCTTTCCAGACGATGAATATAGTCGAGCAGCAGGTTTTCCTGACTCGGCATATTACGTTGGCTGTCGGCTGCTAGCGCCATGGTCCCCCGTCCTGACCCTTA
>Ga0316204_10009880_pt1 | contig 12535 bp, 10 predicted proteins | sample 6monrhotite_MG_2_FD_205661 | JGI IMG/M metagenome (GOLD analysis project Ga0316204, IMG submission 205661) | Microbial mat bacterial communities from mineral coupon in-situ incubated in ocean water Damariscotta River, Maine, United States -... | ecosystem: Environmental > Aquatic > Marine >...
ACGTCCAGATTCTCAAAAAGGGTTTGCCGTCATCGCCAAGCGCTGGGTGGTGGAGCGGACATTGGCCTGGATCAGTCGCAACCGACGGCTTGCCAGGGGTTTTGAAAACCTTGCCAGGACTGCAACCGCATTGGTCCGCCTCGCCATGATCAAGCTTATGGTAAGACGTTTAGCGAGAATGTAAACTTTTCGGACGGACTCTGAGCAGGTATCATGTTTTCGGGTTTCTCGACAGGCGTCAAGTTCGGCTTGTTTTCGTCGCCCGCAGGGTATCGGCGTGTTTCGCCCCCGACGGAACGGGTAAAGACAAGGATGCTGTCTTGTGTGCTTCTCACAAGAGCTATGTCAGGCGTCTCGTCAACGAACATCGCGGGCCATCCGTCGGTGAACGACAGATCGACCTGGTGGTTGAAGCCGCGTTGGATATGAAAGGGAATGCCCCGCCACACGCCTGAGATGGGGCGATGAACGTGTCCAAAAACCATCATATCGGGTTTGCGACGCTGAAGAACTTCCCACAGCGCTTCGCTGTCGGCGAGCTTGATGCGATCCATGTTCGGCATGCCCAGTTCGAACGGCGGGTGGTGGTTGGCGACGACCAGCTTTTTGTCTGCCGGTGTTGCGGCAATTTCAGCGTCGAGCCAACGCAAGCGCGTCTCGCACAACTGACCTATATGATCACCGGGAGTGTCGTTTAAGGAATCCAGACACAAAACCCGCATGTCGTCGGTTTCCAGCGCGAACTGAAAAAATCCACCGTCGATTTCGGGGGTGTCGGGAAACACCGCGCGAAACGGCGCGCGGCTGTCGTGGTTGCCCATCAGCAAATAGACCGGCACTTCCAGCGGTTCTAGCGCTTCCTTCAACGTTTCATAAGCGGCTTTTTCACCGAAATGCGCCAGATCGCCCGTAGCAATAACGAAATCGGCGTCGTGGTGATCGTCATTGATCAACTGAACGCCAGCGCTGAGGCGCGCGGCCGGGCTCATGCCGTAGAGAAGTTTGCACCCCGGCACAAAGTGGGTGTCGGTGATCTGGATGAAGCTCATGGGGATGTGTCCTTAGGTGTGGGCTTACGTCTGTAAAATAACGGGGGGAGGTTTGAGCCTCCCCCCGCATCAGGTGAGCCGATTATTTCTTCGGCAACAAATCGGTGACTTCCGCCACCAGATCGGTTTGGACCTCTTTCATGTCGTCGTTGTCACCGACGACGATGCCCTCGATACCGTCATAGATGACCTGGGTGATGGCCAAGCCGTTGTCGCCCGGATAGGCGAGCCAGTCGCGCAACAGCGGCAACTGACGCACAGCCGTTTCCTTGTTCGGGTTGCGCTTGTAAAAGTCCGCCAAGATGACTTCGTTGGCGGCCTTGTTCGGCGGCATGTAGCCGGTGGTTTCCGCAACCGCGGCCGCACCCGTGCCTGAGGTGATGAACTTCAAGAACGTCCACGCAGCCTGAAGGCGTTCGGGATCTTTCGATGTGGATACCAGCAACGCGGCGTTGCCGCCGGCGGGCAGACCCATCGGCTTGCCTTTGATGCCGGGGAATTCGTTGGTTTTGAGTTCGAAGTCGCCCTTGGCGCGTTCCACGGCGCCCAGCGCGGACGTGGACCAGAACATCATGCCGATTTCACCGGCAGAGAACGATGCCAACGCGTCTTTCCACGACAGGTTCTTCATTTCACAGCCACGGAACACTTTCTTCATGGTCTCAAGCGCGGTGAGACCTGCGGGACCGTCGAAGTTGACCTTACCGTCTTTGACGATCGGCGTGTCTTGGCTCCACAACAACGCCTGCATGAACCAATTGCCGGTGATGTTCCAGCCCCAGAACACCGGGTTCTTAATGCCGCTGGCTTTCATCTTGTGACATGCATCGACCACTTGGTCCCAATTCTGAGGCATCGTCTCGATGCCAGCTTTGCGCATCATGTCCATGTTGTAATAACCAACCGGAAGCGAGATCGAAAACGGCAGGCCGTAGACCTCATTGTCAAACGTCGACAAAGACAGCATGGCCTTGTGGTAACCGTCTTTGGCGAAGTTCGATTCCTTGGCGATGAACGGCTCCAGCGATTTGGCGATACCCTTTTCCACCAAAATGGCTTGGCGGTTGAGGCCCTGCATGGTCACATCGGGCAGATTGCCGGAAGCGGCTTCTCGCAAGATTACGTTGGTGGCGTCTTCATAGCTTTCGTACGTCGAACGGAATTTCACGTCGATGTCGGGGTGAGCTTTTTTAAAATCCTTCATGATCTTTTCGTACGTCACGTCGAAGAGATGGCTGTAGGGATAGCCGACTTCAATTTCAACGGCGGATGCCGCAGTCGAATATAAAACCGCCGCCGCGGCCAGGGAAAAAATGCGTTTCATTGATATCTGCTCCATTGTTGAACGAAGGATGAGAACCGTTCCACCACTTCTCATCCTCTACTTGCCCCCTCCGGGGGATTGAGGCGCATGCTTTTGCGAACGCCCGAAATCCTGTTTGAGCTATTTCATGCCTGTCAGGGTGATGCCTTCGATAAAGCGCTTCTGCGCCAGTAAAAATGCAACGATCAGGGGCGTGACGATGATCGTCGCGGTGGCCATCATTGGCCCCCAATCGGAACCGTCCGAACCGCCGCGAAATTCGCGTAAACCCAATGGCGGCGTGTAAAGGTCACGCATCCCGGTGATGGCGAAGCGCGGCCAGAAATAATCGTTCCAGTGCGCCACCACCGAGAAAATGGCAAACGCCAGCAGCGCCGGGATTGCGGTCGGCAACATGACTTTCCAGATGATCGCGAACTCCGACATCCCATCCATGCGCGCGGCGTCGATCAGATCGTCCGGGACGGTCATGAAGAACTGGCGCATGAGAAAAATGCCGAAAACCGATATCACCCAAGGAATGATCAGCGACGCATAGGTGTTGGTCAGCCCCACCTTTGACAACATGATGTAGATGGGCAGCGCAATGGCGTGCACCGGGATCAGCAAGCAGAACATCACCAGTCCAAAGACGACATCCCGACCCCAAAATCGCAACTTCGACAGCGCATAGGCACACGGCAGTGCAATGACCACTTGGATCAGAAAAATCGACGCCGTGACGATCACCCCGTTGAGCAAATAGCGTAGCAACGGGGCTTTCTTGAACGCTTGGGTGTAATTGAAGATGGCTGGCGTGACTTCGCATTCGGAGCGTGAGTTGCCGAGCTTGACGCAGTACTCATCGACGACCTTGTCTTGAGTGCCGAAGAATCCACCTGTGTTGGTGGTGATTTCCGATTGCGACTTCAGCGAATAGCTGGTCATCACGTAAAACGGCAAGATTACGATCAGCGCCCCGATGATCAGGACCGCGTGCTTGAACGCTTCGCGAAAGGGAAAGGATTGACCGATCATGCGTAATGAACCTTTCGTTCAACCAGATGGCGTTGCACCAGCGTGAGGATCAGAACGAACGCCATGAACGCCACTGTGATCGCCGACCCCATGCCGATCAGGTTCTGCTTCACGCCTTTTTCAAAAATGGCGTACATCATCACGTAGGTGCTTTTGGACGGTCCGCCCTGGGTGATGGCTTCGACCGTGTCGAAAACCTGAAAGGAGCGGATGGTCGAAATGGTCACGACAAAAACGGTGGTCGGGCCGAGCATCGGCCACGTCACGAGGCGAAACTGGTCCCAGCCCGAAACCGCGCCGTCCATTTCCGCCGCGTGATAGAGCTCGCGCGGCACCGATGTCAGACCCGCGAGATACAACACCATGTTGAAACCGAACGCTTGCCAAATGCCGATGAAGCAAATGGTCCACATGGTGTACGTCTTGTCACCGAACCACAGCGGAAAGCCCTCTTGGCAACTGGTGGCGTACCAACTTTGCGCACCATCCACCCATGGCAGCCATCCCCAGCTGAAGACGGCTTCCATCCACCCGCCGCAGCCCGACGCCAAGGTCTTGTTGACGATGCCGATGGTCGGATGAAGCGAGAATTCCCACACGATGGCCATGGCCAAAAGAGCCGCCATCACCGGCAAGAAATATATGGTTTTGTAGATGTCGCCGAAGCGCTTGACGGAATTGATCAACAGCGCCGCGCCCAGGCCCAATCCGATCGACACCGGCACCACGATCAACACGTACGTGCCACTCGCCCACAGCATCTTGGTGTAGGTCGAACGGCTCACCATCTTGGCGTAGTTTTCAAACCCGACCCAAGTGAAGCTCTGATTGCCGAGAGAAAAATCCGTAAACGATAACCCCGCTGCAATGAGCACCGGCGCGATCAAGATGAGCACCATCAAGATGATCGCGGGCGCGATAAACCAATAGCCAGCCTTGCTGTAATGGGTCGACATCACAGCGCCCCTTCATGGAAATGGATGCGTCGATTGTCTTCGCCGAAAATCATCGCGGCGTCCGGCGCGGGGCGAAGAAATATTTCCGCGCCGATGGAGATGCTGGCGACCGCACTTGGGGTTGCGCGGGCGACCGTACGCTGTTTCGAGCCGTTGATGTGACCGTGCAAAAAGAAATCGGAACCGAGGTTTTCCTTGTGAGTGACCGTGAAGGGCCAGCGTTCATTGTCGCTGTGGTCTTCGACCAGTTGAAAGTGTTCGGGCCGTACGCCAACGGACACTTTGCCGGCACCGCTGGGTACGCGCCGTTTCAAAGGCACGCCGAATGCGGTGATGCGCCCAGACGAATCGACCTCGCCCGCAAACAAATTGATTTTGGGGCTGCCGATAAATTCTGCGACACGGCGGTCTTGCGGATTTTTGTAAATTTCATCTGGCGCGCCAAGCTGCAAGATCTCTCCGTCCATCATCACCGCCATGCGGTCCGACATGGTCAGCGCTTCGGCTTGATCGTGAGTAACATAAACAAAGGTCACGCCCAGGCTGCGATGCAGCTCCGCCAGTTCGGCGCGCATGTGGACGCGCAAGGCGGCATCGAGATTGGAAAGCGGCTCATCCATTAAGAACGCGGCCGGCTTGCGCACCATCGCACGGCCCAAGGCAACGCGCTGACGTTGTCCGCCGGACAACTGACCGGGCTTGCGCGCCAAAAGATGATCGATCTTTAAGGTTTCGGATATGTCCGAGACAACGCCGTTGAGTGCGCTGAGCTTATCGCGACGTCCCGGCATCATGGCACCCAACATCGGCAACCGTTCCCAGAAATTCAGGTCCCGCAGCCGCAACGGCGTTTCCATGTTTTGACGCACGGTGAGGTGCGGATACAGGGCGTACGACTGAAACACCATCGCCAAATCGCGCTTGCAAGCGCGCACCGCATTGACCGATGCGCCGTCAATGGCGACATTCCCGCCGTCTTGGCTTTCAAGCCCGGCGATGATGCGCAGCAACGTCGATTTGCCGCACCCCGACGGGCCAACCAAGGTGAGGAACTCACCATCGGCAATGTCGATGTCGATACCTTTGAGCACTTCGGTATCGCCAAAACTTTTCGCAATCTGATTGAGGGTGATGCCCGCCATGTCTCTCTCCTGACTGGGGTCCGGGCATAAAGGTAAAAATTGACTTCTCTGTTACATATAAAGGTAACGCTTATGGGCTAGATAACGACTGCCATGAGAGAAACAAAAGCTTCACTTACATCCGCGCGCATTCGCGCTCTCAACGCTGTTTACGATGAGGGCAGCTACTCGGCTGCGGCGCGGCGTCTAAATATGAGCCAGCCCGCCGTCAGTCAGGCGGTTCAGGATTTGGAAAAAGCCTTCAGCGTGCAGCTGTTTGAGCGTCGTGGGCGCAGATTGACGCCGACCGACTTTTGCATGGAGCTGGCGCCTTTGATGGAAGAAATGCGCCGCCTCGAAGACACCGCCTTGTTGCTGCTGCAAAGGGGCGAACGTTTGGAAACGGGCATTTTACGTGTGGGGATTGGCAACCTGATGCCGGGCATGGCGTTGATCGGCACCTTCCAACAGCGTTTTCCCAATATCCAGGTTCAGGTCCACTACGCTGTGTTTTCCGATATCATAGATGCCGTACTGGAACGCCGTGTAGACGTGGGCATCCTTCCCAATTTGCCCAAAGACGGGCGTTTCCATTCTCAAATCTGCTTGAGCCAAGATATCGTCGCACTTGTGCCTTTAGGTCACCCGCTTGCCGCGTCAAAGAAAATCAATGTTGGGGAACTGATGGGCGAAAGGCTGATCTTCCAAAAAAAGGGATCGGTCACCCAGAAATTGGTTGATGCCGCGTTCAAAAATGCCAACTTGTCGCCGCGTGCATCTCTGGTGCTTGAAACCGGGGGGGAAGTCTTTGAGGCCGTTACAAACGGCTTAGGGATCGGTTTCATGTGGCGTCACGGTACCAGCCGCAAGGATGGTGCACGGCGTATTCCGATCGCGGAAATCGACGCTTTATTTGATGAAGTCGTGTTTCGCCGCACCGACACCGCCAATCCGATTGTGAACATATTTTTTTCGACCATCGACGCCTTCAATCCGTGAAGGTCACAATATTGTTTGCTTCTGGTTGAGGCTGTTGAAAAATTCCGGCCAGTGGTCGTTCTTAATGTCTGCCTTCGTTTAGTGGCGGACATTTCCTTTCCGCCCCTCGGCTGGTACCGGGGCGGGTTTTTCTTTTACGGCCTGCTCGGCTGTCGTTTTTACATATGGATCAGGCTCATACAGGCCTTGGCGGTAGCCTTGAGATGAGTTTAGCCAAGCGTTTCAAGTCCTATAGTTCATGAAGCGGATATCTCTAACCAAAAAACAACCCAATTTACAGGGAGCGCTTCAAATCCACTCAATTGCGGCCGTAGACATCCTCAAAACGTTCGATGTCATCTTCTCCTAGGTAATGTCCAGACTGCACCTCTATAATGCACAAGGGTTTTTCGCCTTTGTTTTCCAAGCGATGCCTCATTCCCGCTGGGATGTACGTCGACTCATTGACGTCAAGCGTCACAACCTCATCACCGCGTGTCACTTCCGCCTGCCCTGATACCACAACCCAATGTTCGGAACGGTGTTTATGGCTTTGTAAGCTCAACACGCCACCTGCACGAATGGTGAGCTGTTTGACCTGATAGTGATTGGTTGCCTTCATGCTTTGATACCAGCCCCATGGGCGGTAAACACGTTTGTGTTGGATATGTTCTGTTCGACCCATATCGTTAAGTTCGATGACGATGTCTTTAACATCCTGAGAACGGTCTTTTGGCGCAACCAGCACAGCATCGTCCGTGGCGACGACAATGATGTCCTTCATCCCAACGGCTGCGATCAGTTGCCCTGAACTGCGGATGTAAGACCCTTCAACATCGTGAGCCGAGACATCACCGTGCATAATATTACCGTGCAAGTCTTTGCTGCCAACATCCCAGAGTGCGGACCAAGACCCGACATCATTCCAACCGATATCAACAGGTAACACTGCAACATTTGACGCCTTTTCCATCACCGCATAATCGATCGAATCACCCTTAATTGCCTTGAAGCTCAATTCGTCGAGACGGAAAAAATCCATGTCCTGATGTCCGCGCTCGATCGCCTGACGGCAAGCGGCAACCATGTCGGGGCGTTGCTTGGATAGCTCATCAAGATAATCCTGGGCTTTAAACAAGAACATGCCGCCATTCCACAAGTATTCACCGCTAGAGAGGTAGGACTCTGCGGTTTTCTGGTCGGGTTTTTCAACAAATTTCTGAACGCTAAAACACCCCTCTACGCCGTACATGGGCTGGCCTTGATGGATATAACCAAACCCCGTTTCTGGCTTGTCCGGGACAATCCCGAATGTTACAAGCGCCCCCTTATTGGCAGCCTTCAGGGCTTTTTCACAGGTGTTTACAAATTCTTCTGGTTTTGTGATCAGGTGGTCGGATGGCTTGAGCAACATTACGGCATCGGGATCGCTGATCGTGAGCAGTATCGCCGCTACTGCCGCCGCAGGGGCTGTATTGCGACCCTCTGGCTCCAACATTATGGAACGTGGCGCAATGCCCGCTTCCAACATCTGTTCCGCAACGATAAAACGGTGGTCCACACTACATATTACAATAGGGCTTGAAAACTCATCGCCTGAAACGCGTTGAGCGGTTTCCACCAACATACTTTGGTCGGAATACAATGCTTGCAGTTGCTTGGGATACAAGGTCCGTGACATAGGCCAAAGCCGCTTTCCGGAACCACCGGACAGGATTACTGGAACAATCTTGGCCATTTCTTGCTACCATATTTGTGATTTATGCAACGACGCATCACTATACCGAGAAGGGATTAGCTCAATCCCACCTAGAGCGATGATTATATATTATGAAACGCCCCAGGCACGAATTAAGGAGTGAAAAAGGAGGCGCTCTTCCGGCATCAATCGATCACGCACGCGTTGCGCCCACTACTCAATGCCTTTCGAAGAAACGCTGAAGGTTGGAATCTTAATCATGGGACTTACTCTTCAATTCTGGTGCGGCGGAAACGATGGCGAATAGAATAAAGAAAGTCAATTGCCACCAAACTGCCCATATTGAAAAATTGAACAGCGCACTTGCCCAAAACCCAGCCATCAAGGTTAATTGGGCTAGCGCACCTTCGTCATGCGTTTTGAAGAACCTTTTAAGCAACTTCCAAGCGATAAACATGAGCGCTGCCAACACCGGAATAAAGCCGATTAATCCGGCCTCAGCCAAAATTTCCAGCACCCAACTGTGAGGATGAGAGGGAACCAGATAAGCGGTAGAGCCCAAGTTTGGAATGATTGAATCCGAGCCGGATAATTTATTCAGTTGGTCGATGCCATTGCCGAACCATGGTTTGTCCAGGAATTTCTCGTAAGCAAATTTCCAGATATATTGGCGATGAGGGTCAATCAGCCATCCCGGCAGGTAAATTCCATCGACGTTTGCCGTTGCTTTCGCCAGTGGCATACGATCACTGCGGACCCAGACCATAATGGCCACACTTGCTGTGCTTGCCAGCACGAAAAGAAGCTTGGTATGACGGTTTCTGGTAAGAGCGAGGGCTGCCATGCCAACGGCAATCATAGAAAGCAAGCCCGCAAGCGCGGAGCGATTGTGGCTCAACATGATTAGCACGATAACAAGCGGCGTGTAGGCATATGCCAGATATCGCCATCGCGGGCTTAATCGGCGACCGGCCCAGGTTATTACCGGGATCATGCACAAAGCAGATGCGGCAAAAGCTTTGAACGCAAGTGCGGGTATTTCCTGGCCGCTGAAATCCGCTTTTAAGATAGAAAGAATTATTGGCACACCGCTCAGAGATAACGCTGCCACGGTTGTGCTGGCGACACCTCCGACAATCAAAACTTTCCATATCAGGCTGTGGATATTTTCATGAGCCTTGAGAGCGGCCCAAACCATTACCACCCCAAAAAGAAATACACCGGAACGCCCCCCAATTTTCAAAGAACCGATCGGTGATGCCGAAAAGAGCAACGTAACGCCCCAAGCCAAAAACACGATACCAACAAAAATTGCGGTTTGAGACGTCAGCGCTTGCCGCGTCATCAGTCTTGTTTCCGTGCTCAGTAAATGGAGCGCCAGAGCAGCAATCAAGGCCAAGCCCAGCGCGGTCTGTTCGGGCGCAACCCCAATTACGCGCAAAGGGATTGCTACGGCAACCATGAGAGCAACAAAAAAGGGGAGTGTTTTGATGGAACCGGGGAGACTAACTTCTGTCATAATAACCTAGAACGACCTGCCGAGAAAAACATACAATTCATTAAGGTGTCACTGTTTGTCATTTACCCAAAACATCCATAATGACTTGAAAGAAATTTTAGCATTGAATATTAATGCGTTACCGATGAAGAGGTGTTCAGCTCCCCCTACCATGTTGCCTGTGTAAATCTGTCAGACAGATAGTGCAATCATAATAGTTCACAATAAAATACACAGCTCATTCATTGCCACTCCGAGAAGGATATGAGATACCATCGTCGTCGCAATACAATGCGTCTACAAATTTGGATGGCCAAAAAACGAGGGTAATCAGCGATGCCTACACGAACGACAGTATATCTGGCTGATTTGGCGCATACAGCGATGGTGACAGACACGTCGCTTCCTGTACCTTTAGGTATCGGCTACATTTCAGCCTATCTTCACGCTTATTTCGGTGAAAGCGTTGAGATTAAGCTTTTTAAGCATCCTGAGCGCCTAATTGCCGCTGCTCTCGAATCTCCCCCCACCGTGCTCGGTATGGCTCATTATGGTTGGAATGACAAACTCAACCAGGCTATTGGGCAGAGATTGCGCGCCTCCCTACCTGACACCCTGCTCGTAGGTGGTGGCCCAAATATTGACCAAGATGACGATCTGGCGTTGGGTTATCTCCAGCGTCATGATTATCTCGATTTTTACATTCTTGAAGGTGGTGAAGAACCTTTTTCCGAGTTAGTCAATTGGTGGGTAAAGTCAAATCGTAAAACGGATGGTTTGCCTCAAAACGTAATCTGGACTGACAGTGGCGTGCTACATAAAACGGGAAACAGGGCGCTTTCAAAAAAAATTGAAGCCGTGCCTTCACCCTACTTGGGTGGCTTCCTTGATGAATTCATTGACGCTGGCATGATCCCTCTGTTTGAGACCAACAGAGGATGCCCGTTCCGTTGTACGTTTTGTGCTTGGGGTATGGCCTCGCACAACTTAGTGCGGCGCTTTTCGTTGGAAACGGCGCTCGCTGAAATTGAATATGTTGGCGCCCGATCGTCAGCCCGCAGTTGGATTGTGTGCGATGCCAATTTTGGAATGTTAAAGCGCGACGTTGAAATCGCCCAAGCAATCCGCAACGTTAAAGACGAAATCGGTAAATTGCAAAAATGCAATATTTGGCTCGCCAAAAATGCCACAAAACGGAACCTTGAGATTGCCGAAATTATGGGCGATATGGTGATTCCGGTTATGGCCGTACAAAGCATGGATTCTGATGTTCTTAAAGCTGTAAAGCGTGACAACATTGGGCTGGATACCTACCAAACATACCAGCAACGCTTTCACGCCATTGGGAGTAAAACCTACTCGGATGTCATTGTCCCCTTACCTGACGAAACGCTCCAGAGCCATCTCGACGGACTCCGTAAACTCTTCGATTTGGACGTCGATATTATCCTAAACCACAACTGTCGAATGCTCGCGGGCTGTGAGTTGAACTCGACAGAAAGTCGAGAAAAATGGGGTTTTCGTACGCGTTATCGCCTTATTCATGGAGATGCAGGAAGCTACAAAATTGGCCCTGATGAGGTCATAAATTGCTTCGAGTATGAAGAAAGCCTTCGAGAAACCACAACAATGAGTGAAGCAGACCTGTTCTTTCTCCGCAGGTTCCATTTTCTCATAGATTTTTGTTGGAACAACAACGTTTACAAGCCGATTCTAAAATACCTCCGCATCCGGCATGGAATTTCTCCAGTCGATATTTTTCTCGAATTGTGCGATGTTTCCAATGAGGGGACTTCCGAAAAACTGTCTGATTTCTGGAAAAGCTTTGAGGAGTTTTCAGTTAATGAATGGTTTGACAATGCAGAAGAAATTGAACTTTACTTTGCCAAACCTGAAAATTTCAACCGTCTGCTGGATGGAGGTTTTGAAAAGCTCAATATTTTGTTTAGCATTATTGCCCTACGGGATTTCAAACTTGAGTTTGATTCTGCTTTCTGGAGGATTCTGGAGCGTGAAGCTGCTGTAAGCGAGGATGATGGACGCAAATGCGCAAACTTGACGTTTACGCGCTTTCCGCCATTGCACGACAACCCAAGTGTACAAGTCTCCACGGTTTCAGCCGATGTAATCGAGTTCTTTGATCTGCACCAGCCTCTCAATGTCGACGTTCCCGTTGAGGTTTCTCTAAAAATTGAGGAGAACCGTGCTGCAACTCTGGCTGTTCTCAGTCAGGGCAAAGGCCGGACAATATCAAAAATTCTAAATACCCAGGGTTTCTCCTTGAGAGACCTCAGCTTAACAATGCGTGTCGCTCAAAACAGCCAAGAAAACGCGATGCCGATTGATGATCCTGAATAGCCCCTAGGTGTTTGGTCCCGTCATTTAATGGTGCATGATTCTGCCTGGAATGGAAGGAAGCGCTATGGGACAAGTTTTACACGGCAGCGCCACAACGACAGAGGCAGTCCGTCGAGCAATACAAAATAGTCAAGAGAGCCTGAGGGGTCTGGCGGTGCGCTACGCCATCAACCAGAAGACCGTCGCCAAATAGAAGAGGCGCACCTCGGTGCGGGATTTGCCGACGGGGCCGAAGGAACCAAAATCAACGGTCTTGTCGCTTGAGGAAGAAGCGATCATCGTGGCCTTTCGCCGCCACACCCTCCTGCCGCTTGACGACTGTCTTTACAGTCTCCAGGCGGCCATTCCACATCTGTCGCGTTCAGCGCTGCATCGCTGCCTTCAACGCCACGGGATAGGTCGGGATTAATGCAGATTGGTATAAGGCGCAACGCACCATCACCCGCCATGTCTGGCGGGACGCCAGGGAAAGAACCGACGCGCATTGCCTGACCGACGGGGCAAACGCATTTACAAGCGGCGAAAAGAGGCGGTC
>Ga0316204_10009881_pt1 | contig 12534 bp, 10 predicted proteins | sample 6monrhotite_MG_2_FD_205661 | JGI IMG/M metagenome (GOLD analysis project Ga0316204, IMG submission 205661) | Microbial mat bacterial communities from mineral coupon in-situ incubated in ocean water Damariscotta River, Maine, United States -... | ecosystem: Environmental > Aquatic > Marine >...
ACGGTCGCAGCCCGACTGCAGGCGGCAGGATTCAGCGCCGGACCTGCACCAGCGAGTTACGTTGGCACCGCAACCGCGTCGAACGCGGAGATTATCGAAGCAAGCACTTCGGTAGCGCCGCGCAAAATAGATCCTGCGGCGAATCCCACAGCGGCCATGCCTGATGAAAAGACAGGCATTACGCCGCGCACTTTAGGCCTGAGCTTGCTGGTTCTGATCGCATTGTTGGTCGGCGTCGTTTTCGTCCTGCCTAAAGTCGTAACCACCGACAACGGCACCGCCGTACCCGAAGAGGTTGCGCCGATAGTGACCGATACCGAGTCCGATTTGGAGGTCGAAGCACCGGGCAAGTTGCCGCCGCGCGATGGCAGAGTTGTGGCCCGCTCTGAAACAGAAGAGGTTCTCGGTGAACTACTGTCAATGATGAGCACGCTGGAGCAGCGTGCAGTGCAGCGATGGGGCGGCCTGCGATATAAGCAGGCGCAGGAGCTCTATGAGCAAGGCGACGCGGCGTATCTGCTGCGCGACTATGCAACTGCCAGTGACAAGTACAGCGCGACTATCGAACTTGTAGAGCCGCTGCTTGATGAAGTTGAGCAGGTATTTGCAAAAACCTTCAGCGATGCTCAGGCGGCGTTGCAGGCAGCCAATACGCTGGACGCGTTGCGTTTGTTTGAACTGGCGGTCGCCATTAGCCCAAGCGATGCTGCCGCGCAGGCGGGCTATGCTCGTGCCAGGAATCTCGATCAGGTGCTGGCCTTGACGGAACGCGGCATGACGTTTGAGAGAGATCTTGAACTTGCCGCGGCGCAGCAGAACTATGCGCAGGCTGTTGAGCTGGATCCGCAATGGCAACCAGCGCAGGACGGACTGCAGCGGGTCAACGCAGAAATCAACCAGATGGATTTTGATGCTCGCATGACCGAAGGGCTATTCGCGATTGCGGACGGTCACTACGATGCGGCGCGCGCTGCGTTTCGAATGGCTAAGGCACTCAAGCCGGAGTCGCGTGAGCCGGCCGACGGTCTACTGCAAGTTGAGCAGGAGATTCGTCTAAACCAGATCAGCTCCTACGAGCAGCAGGCACAGCAGCAGGAAGAAGATGAGCTTTGGTTGTTGGCAGCTGCGACCTACGAAAGGCTATTGGAGCTCGACGCCAATCTGGAATTCGCGCAGCAGGGTTTGCAGCACGCTCGTGAAATGAGCGCGTTGCATAAGCAGCTGGACGAATTCATCCTGAAACCGGACAGCCTGAGCGCGCCGTCGACCATGCAAAAAGCGACCATGATGGTTGTAAACATCACCCGTATGCCGGACGTAGGTCCGCGGCTTGGCGCGCAGCGAGACGAGTTATCGCGACTGCTCAAGCGGGCAGCCACGCCATTGCAAGTACAATTGATTTCGGACAATGCGACCGATGTCTCAATCTACAAAATTGGTAAACTCGGCAGCTTCGAGACGCACGAATTAACATTGCGTCCCGGCAAATACGTCGCCGTAGGAAGTCGACCCGGTTTTCGGGATGTCCGACTTGAGTTTCTGGTGGGGCCGGAGCAAGAAGCCAAGCCCATTGTCATTCGTTGCGAGGAAGCCATTTGAGTTTCGATCATCTGATTATCAAGGACGTTGAGGGTGAGCGTCGGCTTGACCAAAGCAGTTTGCCACTGCGCGTTGGAACCGGTGCGGACTGTGGCTTGCGTCTGCCAGGCCCCGGTGGCGGTCCGGTATTCTTGCTCGATCTTCTCGACGGTGCACCGTTCGTGCAGCCCGTGGGCCGCGACGCATCGGTGCAGATTAATTCCGAGCCGCTGCTGACCAGTCGTCGGCTGGACCCGGGTGATCAGCTTGAGTTTTTCGGTAGCCGTATCGATGTTTCAGTCGCGGACGGAGAACTGATTCTAAGTGTTCGCCTCGAAGACAGCGCCTATGTAACCCAACCGCCGGAGCTGGATAGCGCTCAACGTGAGGCGGACGAAGAAATGATCGCGCCTACGGCATTTCAGCGCGCCAGTCAGACCCAGGCTAGCATTGAGGACCCGCGCCAAAGTCCGTTGAAGATGATTATCGGTATCGGCCTCGCCTTTCTGTTGGTCACCTCCTATTTGCTGTTTAGCTCAAAGTCTATTCAGTTTGATATCCAGCCCGCCGATCCTGATAGCGTGCAAATTACCGGCGGCTGGTTTCGTTTTCCAATCGGTGATCGTATTTTGCTGCGGTCCGGTGAGCATACGGTCAACATTGAGAAGCAGGGCTACTACGACATCAGCCAGGTATTTACCGTTGGCGATGAGGCGAGTATGCGTTTGCAAATAGAAATGCGTCGTCTACCGGGCCGACTCTCGGTGGTTACAGAGCCTTTCGTCGACGCGCTCGTGTCAATTGACAGCGGCACGATCGGCAAAGTGCCATACGGTCCACTGGAGTTGCAGCCTGGTGAGCACAGTATCAGCGTGCAGGCGGAGCGCTATCTGCCGTTTGAAGACGTCATTGATATGCAGGGCCTGGGACGTGATGAGTCACTGGCTGTGCAGCTTGTGCCGCGTTGGTCGGACGTAACCGTAACCTCCGAGCCATCGGGCGCCAGCATTTTTGCGGGTGACGAACAGGTCGGTGTAACGCCTGCGACCATTGAACTTATGGAAGGCAAGCATCAGGTCAGCGTAGTCGCTGAGGGATTTAGTGCATGGGATGGTGCGGTGACAGCCACGCCAAACGTTGCACAATCATTGCCGCTAATTAATTTGCAGCCCGCAAATGCGAAGCTGCAAGTGAATTCGATTCCGCGTGCCGCCAACGTGACCGTCGATGGGCGCTATCGGGGTCAGTCGCCGATTTCCTTGTCTTTGTCACCTGGCGTCAACTATGTGATCGGACTGTCGAAAGCAGGTTATGGATCAACCCGACGGCAGGTGCGTCTCGAGGCCGCAGCGAGTGATTCGATTACCGTTGACCTGTCAGCGCGCACGGGCCGCGTGACGGTCAATGTGATGCCCGCCGATGCCACCGTGTACGTCGATGGTCGAGTGCGGGGTACCGGCTCAAACACCTTTAATCTGAGTTCTGCGCCGCATCGGATAGAAGTCAAGAAAGACGGCTATGAAAGCTGGTCACGCGCAATAACGCCGCGCCCCGGTTATCCGCAGACTATGTCTGCACGCTTGCGGTCGGAGGAAGAAGTCGCTCGCTCCAAGATTCAGTTGACCCAGTCGACGTCGCAGGGACAGGTGCTGCGCCGCATTGAGCCCGGCACTTTCAGCATGGGATCGTCACGTGCTGACCCAGGTCGACGCGCCAATGAAGTACTCGTGCCTGTGACAATTTCCAAGCCGTTCCTGATCGGCGTTCGCGAAGTGAGCAACAAAGAGTTCAGGCAGTTCCGGGAAAATCACGACTCTGGCAGTGGTATTCACGCGACGATGGCAGGCGATGATAACCCTGTCGCTGGCGTTACCTGGGGTGATGCTGCGGAGTACTGCAACTGGCTGAGTGCAATCGAAGGGTTGACCCCAGCATACGAGCAGAAATTCGGTGAGTGGATTACGATTCGTCCGTTGACCAACGGCTATCGGCTGCCGACCGAAGCTGAATGGGTCTGGGCTGTACGCTACGCTGGCAAGGAAAATGCACAAAGATTTGCCTGGGGGCCTGATATGCCGCCGAAAAGCAATGCGGGCAACTTTGCGGACCAGGCGTCGCGAGATCTCGTGCCAACCGTTATTCCACGCTATGACGACGGGTTTTCTGCCACGGCCGCGACTGGCAAGTTTGCGCCGAATGCGGTCGGGATCTTTGATGGCAGCGGCAACGTTGCCGAATGGGTAAACGACTTCTATACGGTGCCCACACCAGGGCAAAAGACACCGCTTGTTGATCCATTGGGCCCGGAGAATGGCAAGCCGCACGTAATAAGGGGTTCGTCCTGGCGGCATGCGGGTGAAACCGAGCTGCGCCTGACGTATCGCGACTATGGGAGCGAAGCGCGTCCCGACGTAGGATTCCGTATCGCGCGAAATCTGGACTGAAGATTCGTGCGACAATTCCGAATGCTTGCTGTCTATAAAGCGTAGACAGCTATATTGGAGACCCGGCATGCAAAGAATTGCGTTGCTGATCATCACAATTACTATTTTTGCTTTTTCTGCATCGCTGCAGTCCGCACTTGCGCAAGAGCAAAGCGACTCTGTGGCAGAAGAGCAAGCGCCAGAAGAACAAGCCTCTGAAGATGAAGCCACCGAGGATGAGGCCGCCGAAGATGAAGCCTCCGAGGACGAAGATGCTGTTGTCGACGATGAGTTTTATCAAGACGTCGATGATCAGGACTTTCGACCTAGTGAAGACATTCCTGCGGATCAGTCCATTCCGTATCCAACCGATATCTAGCCAGAACTGACACCTATGAAAAAGAAAAACATACCGTTTGAATTCGTCTATCAGCTGTTCGTATTGATCATCGCGATCATCATCGTTCATGCGTTCTATGTTTCTGTTGTGCGACCTAATGCAGCTCAGATCATTGAAGAGCAAAACGCTGCGGCTGCTGCCGATCCTGATTATATTCGCGAGCGACGCGTATCCGTACTGATCAAGGATCTCGAGCAGGAAGCCTGTTTTATTCTCGGTATATGGGCACTCGCGATCATGGGTTACAAGGCGGTACAGACCAGTCGAGAACGTCGCTTGCTGGATGTTGATCTTGTTCCGGTTGCTGAAGGTATGCGCATCCTGCCGGAGGATACGCGTGAATTTGCGCGCCAGATTGAGCAACTACCAGAGGACCGTCAACGGATGCTTCTGCCACGCACACTACTCGCGGCGCTGCGGCGATTCAGTTCAACACGAAGTATCCAGGACGTTTCAACCACAACGCATACGATCAGTGAGAACGAGGCAGATCGACTCGAGTCCGAATTATCGATGATTCGCTACATCTCCTGGGCGATTCCGTCGATCGGCTTTATTGGTACTGTGCGCGGTATCGGTGAGGCGCTGGCGCAGGCAGACAAAGCCGTCCAGGGCGACATTGCCGGAGTAACCCAAAGTCTGGGCGTTGCATTTAACTCGACCTTTATCGCGCTGCTGATCAGTATTTTTCTCATGTTCCTGGTACATCAGTTGCAGCTATTGCAGGAGCGCCTGGTATTTGACAGCGAGAATTACGCCAACGATAAGTTGATCCGTCATATGAAGGCTGACTAGCGGAAAATATAGTGAGCCTGTTATCCGCACATTTAAACGATGCCGGAATCTGTGTCCTCGATGCGGGCCAGATTCTGTATCGCGAGCCAGGCTTTGCGTTGCTCGAAGACGATGCCCTGACGACTGGTAATGCGGCATTTGCAAGTGCTCGTATCCGTCCGCGACGCATTCAGAACACGTTTTGGGCCAACCTGCAGATCGAGCCACTGTCGGACCTTCGGTTTCAGCATCTCAGTAGTGCAGATTTAGTTAGCCGCCAACTGGAACAAATGTGGAAAGCGGTAGGCCATAAGGGCGACAGACTGGTTGTAGCGGTGCCGGCCTATATGAGCAACGACAATCTCGGTCTGCTTCTCGGCATTGCGGCTGAGTTGAATGTGCCCATTATCGCGATGGTCGATGCCGCGGTTGCGGCGACGCGAAGAGAGTACAAAGACGCAGTGCCTGTGCACATCGATTTAAGCCTGCACACAACAATCCTGACCCGGATGTCGCAAGCCGGTTGTGCCGCTGTCGACCGCGCAGAGGTTGTTGAGGACTCGGGAATGTTGAGTCTGTTCGATGCATGGATAAAGGTAATCGCCGAAGCGTTCGTGCAGCAGTCCCGATTTGACCCGTTGCACACCGCGGAAACCGAGCAGGTATTGCAGGATCGATTGGCGGTTTGGTTGAGCGCAGCATCGACCAGTAACGCCGTTGCGATGGAGATCGAGTTTCGCGGCATAACGCACAAGGCAGAGATCGAATCGCTGGCGTTGGTTGCCGCCGCGGCGCCGATCTATCAGCGCATCGCCAGCAATCTGCGCGCCCTGTTTCGGGCGGATGAGACACCTGCGATTCAGTTGTCGGATCGTGCGGCGCGACTGCCTGGTCTTGGTGACCTGCTGGTGGCGCGTGTCGGTGGTGAGGTATTCACGCTCGAGGCGGGCGCAACCGCGCGTGGATTGATTACACGGTGTCGCGAAATGCAAAAAGGCGACAGCGGCGTAAGTTTGATCAAGCAATTGCCCTGGGATCAGTCGGCAGTGCAGGTTGCGTTGTCCGAGGCCGTGTCACGCGGCGGGCGACCGACACACCTCTTATTCAAAAACACGGCTTATGTGATTGCTGACGAAGCGCTGGTCCTGGGGTCGCAGCCCGAGGCGGGACGCTGGATTGATTTGAATGAGAACATGCCGGGCGTATCGCGACGTCACTGCGCTGTGCAGATGGAAAACGGCCAGTGTGTCATGCGTGATTTCAGTCGCTACGGTACATTCCTGAACGGTCATGCGATCGATGGCTCTGCTGTACTGCAGGTTGGCGATTTAGTCCGCCTGGGTACACCCGGCTTTGAGTTTCGCCTGATTACGACGGAGTCTGAAGATGGCCCGTAGGCGCAGACAGTTTGAAGTTTTTAGCATGTCGTTTCTGGACTGCATGAGCTGTGGTTTTGGTGCCGTAATCCTGTTCTTCATGATTATTAACTCGCAGGTCAGAGAAACCACGGAAAGCGACCCGACCAGCCTGATGGCGGAGACGAAGAAGATCGAGGTCGAGATTCTCGAAGGCCGCAAAGACCTGGTGTTGGCCAAGAACACGATGGAACAGCTCGATATCGAGAAGACCACCGCTGAGGGTCAGATCGCGCAGATTATTGCGTTGATTGAACAGTTGCGAGCAGAGCTCTCGCAATACGACTCAGAGACGCTCGCCAAGATCGAGCGCGTGGAGCAACTGGAAAGCGATATTGAGAGCCTCGAAGAAGAAGTTAAGCGCTTACTCGCATTGTCCGAAGGTCAGGAAGCGGATGGCAATAAGCTGCGTGAGTTTCAAGGTGACGGTGATCGCCAGTATCTGACCGGCCTCAAACTTGGCGGACGGCGTACCCTGATCCTGGTTGATCGTTCGGCGAGTATGCTCGACAGCACTATCGTCAACATTATTCGTCGTCGCAACATGGCGGATGAAGACAAACTGGCGGCGGTCAAATGGCGTCAGGTGGTCGCGAGTGTTGATTGGCTGACGGCGCAGTTTGAGCCACGCAGCGAGTTCCAGATCTATATGTTTAACGACAAAGCGGAGCCGGTGATAAAAGGCAGCGAAGGCGTCTGGCTTAAGGCGGACGACAATACGCAACTGGACGAAGCAATTCGCGTATTGCGGCGCACGCCACCTGAAAAAGGCACCAATATGCTTAGCGCTTATGAGGTGGCTGCACAGCTGTCGCCGCGGCCGGACAACATTATCTTGCTGGTAGATGGCCTGCCCACGATGGAAAGCGCCGATGAAGATCGCACCACGGTAAGTGGTCAGGAGCGCTTCAGGATGCACGATAAAGCTATTCGCGCGTTGCCCTCCGGAATTCCAGTCAATGTGTTTCTATATCCGCTGGAAGGCGACTACGACGCGCCGATTCTGTACTGGATATTGGCGTACCGGTCCGGTGGCTCATTCATCAGCGTTAGTCGTGACTGGCCATAGGCGCTCGGGAGCAGATTTGAGATGAGACGTCGCCGTAATATTGAAGCCTTCAGCCTTTCGTTTCTGGACTGCATCTGCTGCGGTTTTGGCGCGATCATCCTGTTGCTTGTTCTCAGCAAGATATACGAGCCGGTTATTATTGAGAAAACACAGGATGACCTTCAATCCCTTATCGCATTGCTGCAGCAAGAACTGTTCGATATCCGCGGCGAGACCGCCACTATCAACCGGGATCTGGAAGATGTGCGCATGCAAACGTCCAGCAGCAAACTGAAACTGGCGCGCTTGCAGGGTGAGCTCAGTACGATCCGCGGCCAGTACGCAATGACGCAAAGCAATTCCGAGTCGACCATCGACGAAGGGGCGCTCAACATTACCAAGCAGCGCCTGACGGAAGAAATGCGTCGCCTGGCGCCTTATTATCGTCGCGCCTCGGATGACGCTGTCGCTGGCATCCCGGCGGACAGCGAGTACGTGATCTTTATTGTCGATACCTCAGGCAGTATGCAGCAGTTCAATTGGGATCGAGCCATCGACAAGTTGACCGAGACACTTGATGTATATCCGCAGGTCAAAGGCATTCAGATAATGAATGACAATGGCAGTTATATGTTCCAGCAGTATCGCGGCAAATGGATTCCTGATACGCCCGGGAGACGCGAGGCCATTGTGAATACCATGCGCAACTGGCGACCCTTTAGCGACAGTAATCCGGTCGATGGCATCATCTATGCGATCAGTACGTTTTGGGCGCCTGATAAGAAGATCAGCATCTACGTTTTCGGCGACGAATTCAGCGGTGGCTCAGTGGAGAACGTTATTCGCCAGGTAGAGACGGTGAACCGCCCGACCAGTGACGGCGATCTCCTGGTACGTATACACGCAGTTGGATTTCCTTTCTTCTTTGAGCCGGGTCGACAGGTGGCCGCGACCTCGCGACGCTTTGCCCAGTTAATGCGGATTCTTTGTGACCGTAACGGCGGCACCTTTGTCGCTCTGTCTGACCCGAGAAGCTAGCAGCCACAATTCGACACAATTGATCGCTGCCTTTCCACAGCTTTGGCTCATGGCCAGCTGTTTTGCCGCGCCTAATGAACTCCGAAGACACATTACATCCCTTGGAGGACATTACCATGCGCAAAACACTATCTGTTATCTGTTGTATCTCACTCATCTCAGCGGCACCCGTATACGCTTCCGATCCATCCAAAGAAGAAAAGATCGGCGTCGGTTCAGGTGCCGTTGTCGGCGCAATTATTGGTGGCCCTGTCGGCTTTATCATCGGCGGTGCGTTTGGCGCCAAATTAGGCGACAGCATCCATCAGAAGAACGCGTCGATCGACGAACTTTCGGTCTCACTGCAGCGCTCAAAAAGCGACCTCAGGACGCTCAACGCCAGTTACGATTCAGTGCAGGGCGAACTTGAGCAGATGCAGGAAGTCGCGCGGCCTGAGCTTATCAGCATGCTTGAAGCCGGCATCGCGATGGACCTTCTGTTTCGAACCGACGAGTCTGTGTTGGCGGATACCACCGGAGATCGGCTTGCATCGCTAGGTCGTACGCTTGCCACGATGACGGATATCCGGGTGCAGCTCGACGGCTTTGCGGATGAGCGCGGCGACGAGACCTATAACTACAATCTGTCCGCGCAACGCGTTGAGTTTGTGCGCGATCAGCTGGTCGCTGCCGGAATCCACCCGTCGCGTATCCAGATATCAGCACATGGCGAAGCGCCGGCTCAGGATGCTTCTGTAGATAGCTATGCGCTGGAGCGCCGCGTCAGTCTGACGCTGTTCATCGACGATCCGCAGTCGGTCGCGCAGCTGCCTTAAGTGAGCAATCCCCGCGACTCTTTGTGAGTCTCTCCATTGCCGGCCTTCGGGCCGGCTTTTTTTTTGCACCTCGAAACCCTGTTATATTCGCGGCATGAACAACGAACTGGCGAATCAAACCTGTAAGCCCTGTGAAGGCGGCGTGAAAGCGTTGTCGGTGACCGAGGCAGAGCGACTATTGGCTGAACTGCACGACGACTGGGGCATGCGTAGCGACGGTTGCGAGATTTCGCGAACTTTCGTCTTCCCGGCATACAGTCGATCGCTGGGCTTCGCCAATGCGGTCGCCTGGATTGCGATCACACAGGGGCACCATCCGGATCTATTGTTGAGCTATGGCAAGTGCACCGTCAGCTGGACGACGCACGCCATTGATGGCTTATCCGAAAACGACTTCATCTGTGCTGCCAAAGTCGATCTATTGAGCGAATGATTTCGATTGTGGAAATTGAGGCCGCCGCCGCAAGGTTGCGGGGAGTGGCCATAGAGACGCCATTGTTACGCTCCGCAACGCTGGATGAACGGGTCGGTGCGCCGGTCTTGTTAAAACCCGAGTGCTTGCAGCGTACCGGATCCTTCAAGATCCGCGGCGCCTACAATCTGCTGAGTCAGCTGTCGCGGGAGCGCGCAGATCATGGCGCGGTAGCCTGGTCATCCGGGAATCACGCCCAGGGGGTCGCGGCAGCCGGTGGTTTGCTCGGCATCCAGACCACGATCGTAATGCCCGAGGATGCTCCTCGTGCCAAGCTCGAGAATACCCGGCGCCTTGGCGGGGAGGTGGTTACTTACGATCGCTACACCGGCGACCGTGAAGCGCTGGCGCGCGCAATCGCTGCCGAACGAGATGCCGCAATCGTTCCGTCTTACGAGCATGTCGATATCATCGCAGGGCAGGGTACGGTCGGACTGGAAATCGCGATGCAATCCTTGCAGCTGGGAACACCGGTCGATCAGGTCGTTATTCCCTGCGGTGGCGGTGGTCTGACAGCGGGCAGCGCAGTTGCATTGCGGGCGAAACTGCCGGATGTGAGAGTGTTTACGGCAGAGCCAGAGCACTATGACGATACCTTGCAGTCCTTACGCAGCGGTGCGCGCGTCAGCGTGCCAACCAACGTGCCATCGCTTTGTGACGCCTTGCTAACGGACTCACCAGGCAAATTGACCTTCGATATCATGCAGACTCACGTCAGTGACGGACTGGTAGTGACTGATGAGGAGGTCAAGGATGCAATGCGATTCGCATTCAGAGAGCTAAAACTGGTCGTCGAGCCCGGCGGCGCTGCCGCACTGGCCGCAATATTGAGCGGTAAAATCGAAACGCAGGGTCGCGTTACTGCAGTGGTTTTGTCGGGCGGAAACGTCGACCCGGAGCTGTTCGGCTCGATTCAGCTCGGGCCAGTCTGAGTCCTGCGCAGGAAGGATACCTTTGAGAAGGCCCCTTTTCTGACGCCTGTTGCGCTGTTCGAGGCGCGGCGACGTTCTGGCCATTTATCCAGCCAGCTCATTACCTTTTCAAACTGCTCGATATCCTTTTGAACTCGAGAAGGCTGCATCTCGATAATGCCCATGCCTCGCTCAGCAGCCTGCACAAAATTCTGACTGTCCCGCAACACGGCGATGATCGGAATGCCGAGTGAATCAAGAAAGCGCATCAACTTGCCGAAGCTCTTGGTGTTCTTGCGTGTGCGATTCGCTATCACCGCCAGCTTGCGGTCGCGTCGGTCAACCTTGGCGACCAGCAGCAGATCGGCGATGCAGCGTGAGGCTGCGTGGATGTCCATCGGTGAGGGCAGTACCGGTACCAGAATACTGGTGGCGTCACGGGTGATTTCACGCAGGTCGTCGTGATGCAGGCTGGCCGGCGAATCGACAATCAAATTCGCGGTCTCATTGGGAATGCGCATTTGCCAACTGCGGGTTGCCTGCATGGACTTCTTGAATGCGGCGATGCCGTGAATTGGCGCGAGCTCGCTGGGGCGGCGTTCCAGCCAGGCCAGAGTAGAGCCCTGTGGGTCGAAATCCATAATGGCCGGCGTAGCGCCGCGGGCCGCGTAACAGGCTGACAAGTTGGTGGCGATCGTTGACTTGCCGCAGCCGCCTTTCGGGTTCAGGACGACAACTTTATTCAGGCTTTCTCTTGTAGGCGTGATTAGCATGGTCTTGATAAATGTCCTTCAAAAGAGCCCGTAAGTCGTTGCGTTAGTTCACATAATAGCAGCTGAAATCCGCCAGTGCACGAAGCAGTTTCGACTCTGCGTCATAGCGCTTCCAGTTCCACCCAGCTTGTCTCGAAGGTTTCTTCATAGACGCTGTCACCATCTGCATCGATCTCGACACGCACGTTGACATTGTCGATCGCGGTCAGCCGGGCACTGCTATTGCTGCCATAGATGACGAAAACGCCAGTGTCGGGATAGTCTGCATCAAAGCCCTCGAAGTCGACCGTTGTTGCGTAGCTGACGACGCCAGAGAGTAACGAGCTGTCGATTGTGCCGGAGGAGGATTGCGTATACGGCGACGGACTCACGCCGGTATCCTGAGCGAATACGGACGAGAAGTCCGTCATTGCCACTGATGCGACATTGCCATCGATAGTCAGTGAGTTGCCACTAACCTCGGTTTCCAGACTTGGGAACTGTCGGGTATCGATCCGGACCGTAAGGTCTCCATTGGAGACGAGCTCATCCTCTGCGGTTGCAACCTGAAAATCGGTGAAGGTTGCTGCCATGGTGAGGCTGTAAAGGCTGGTCAGAATGTCGCCACTAAAAGCGACGACTTCGTAAAACAGACCACCATCGACGACGCTTAAGCCATCGTCACACATCGAAAAGAAAATATCGAAGGAGTCGCCGGGCGTCAGTGTAGGTGTTAGCGGGTCGGCAATTTCTCCGGACAGTGTCGTCGAGCCGCCCTGCGGGCACTCTTCAGTTGTCTCGGGAATGGGTACGCTTGCCGTGGAATTGCCTATCTTGTTACTTGTTGCAAGGCTGCCGTCAATCTTCGAAACGCCGCCCGGGGCTGTCGAAACCAGACCCGTGCCGCT
>Ga0316204_10009882_pt1 | contig 12534 bp, 7 predicted proteins | sample 6monrhotite_MG_2_FD_205661 | JGI IMG/M metagenome (GOLD analysis project Ga0316204, IMG submission 205661) | Microbial mat bacterial communities from mineral coupon in-situ incubated in ocean water Damariscotta River, Maine, United States -... | ecosystem: Environmental > Aquatic > Marine >...
TTAATGTTTGCAAGCGATAATGCATGATGAAACACTTTTGCATTTGGTTTTTTAACTCCTACAGCTTCAGAGCTTGTTACGGTTTCAAAGTAGTGCGAAATATTAGATTTTTCTAATTTTGTTTGCTGTACTTCAATAAAACCATTGGTAATAATATGTAATTTATATTTTGGTTTTAAATAGTCTAAAATTTCAATAGTACCATCAAAAACATGATTATAGGTTGTTAAATAATCGATATAATCTATTGCTAATTGATGTATTACTTGGTCTTCAACTACAATATCTAAAGCATCAAAAGCATCTTTAAGTCTGCCATAACGCAAATTACTTTTAGTTACTTTCTCTTCTCGATAGAGTTTCCAATATTTTAAATTTATAGGTTGATAAATTTTAGAAAAACGTTTCAAGTCTACATCAATAGTATTCTTTTTAAAAATTATTCCGAAGGTTAGTTCAGAATTTTTATCGAAATCCCAAAGCGTGTGGTCCAAGTCGAAAAAGATATCTGTTATTTTATGCTTCATCTGTAGAATCTAATATAATATTGAAAAGTTCTTTATAATCTTTCCATGTTTCTGTTGTGCCAAAGGTATAATTATGGAACACAGGAACAAACTCACCATTCACCTTTTTTACAGCATTAATAATTTGATTTAAATGCATTTTTTTATCTAAAGTCGACTGGTATTTTAGTAAAGCATAATCTAAAACATGGTAAGTATTAATGCGTAACGGTGTTTGGATTTCGTAATCTAAGTCGTAAAAGAAAAAAGGTGTACAGGTTCCAGCTCTAAAACCAATTTGGTTTATATAACCCATAGTAAAATCTTCAGGTATTTCTAACTCTACAAGGTTTCTGTAAGATTCTGGTAAATTTAATTTAGAATAGGAATTTCTGGACGCATATAAATCTTGATTAATAATAGATTCCATTCTTAGTTTTTCGGTTTTAAGAATTGCACTATCTGTAAGCGCAAAATAGGAAGCTTTAAGTCCAATTTTAGAGTAGTCTCCTACTTCTTTTATTAGAGAAATAAACTTACTTTTTTGTGCGTTTATATTTTTATCGTAAGTAGAAAAATCGCCAATTAAAAAAAAGAATATAAATTTATCTTTTACTTGTTTCTGTTTATTAATAATATATTTAAATGTATCGTAAGGATCGTTTCTAAACCCAAATAACACAGAATATCGAGTGTAAATGTTTTTAAGTTTAAAACGAAACAAATCGTTAAACGTGCCACCAACACTTCGCATGATGCCTTTTAATTTATAACTGTAGGCTTTTGGAATATCTATAACTGGTGTAATTTTATACTGTCGCTCTGGAAATGTAAAGTCTGGAAATTGTACTTCCAAAGCTTTTCTAAATTTTAAAGCCCAAATATCTACGACTGGCTGTCTTAAAAAACCATTATTAAAAGCTAGACTTTCTTTGGCAGTAAAACGTCCAAACTCGTCTTTTACATGTGGCATATATTCTTCATAACGACTTAGCAAATAAAAAGAAGCTGCAAAAATATCGAATGGTAAAGCACTTTGTTCTCCATTTGGGAAAAAGCATTTTGTGTCTTCCCAATCGCTAACCTTTATTTCGACATCGTTTAATCCTTGTTCAAAAAGCAACTCATTAGAGCGTATAAAAAACTCTTTACCTAATGGCTGCCTTGTGTAAGACATTTTTAAATTGTCGTGCGCTATAAAATCTTCTATAGTTGCAGTAAAACTTACAGGCACTCCTAGAATTCGCGTACAGATTTGTTTAAAAGTGTAGCGCAATCTTGGTGTAATTTTATGAGTGTATACTAATAACATATAGCTTTGGTAAATTCCAATCGCTAAAATACCAAATTCCAAGTACAATATGTTATTTCAAATCACACATCTATTAAAAGTGTTTCTAACTTAGAATTTAACTAATTAAATTAAGTTTTCGTCTGCAAAACTAAAGTATGCGTTTTCTGTAATTATTAGATGATCAAGGACTTTAATGTCTAAACTCTGTCCTGCAGTTTTTAATTTTGTAGTTAAATCTTTATCGGCTTGACTTGGTTTTAAAGTTCCAGAAGGATGGTTATGAACTAGAATAATAGCTGTTGCACTAACTTCTAATGCTGTTTTTAGAGCCAAACGCACATCTACTAAAGTACCAGTAATACCTCCTTTGCTGAGCTGATTTTTCTGGATAACCTTATTAGAATTATTTAAATAAACAATCCAGAATTCTTCATGTGGTAAGTCTCCAATTACAGGTTGCATCAACTCAAAAACCGAAACGCTTGATGTAATTTTTTTGCGTTCTAAAGCATCTGCTCCTCTTCTACGTCTTCCTAACTCTAATGCTGCAATAATAGATATGGCTTTGGCTTCACCAATCCCTTTAAATGCTGTAAGCTGTTTAATAGATAGTTTTCCTAATTCGCTTAAATTATTATCTGTACTCGCTAAAATACGTTTACATAAAGCTACTGCACTTTCTGCCTTAGTTCCAGAACCTATTAAAATGGCTACAAGCTCAGCATCGCTTAAAGCGGCTTTGCCTTTATCTCTTAATTTCTCTCTTGGCTGGTCGTCTTGAGACCAGTTTTTTATTGAAAATGAAGCGCCTTTTTCTGTCATCTAGTAAATATAAAAATTGTAAATTTATAAATCGTTAATCTAAATTAGTAATTGCTTTTGAAATATCCACCAAAACACCATCAAGATAACGATAGAAATCACATAATGGAAGTGATTAAAACCTATCCTTTAGCAACTATAATATCGGTTAAAAATAATGCGCCTTTAATTACACATTTACCTTTAATTTTTAAAGATGATAAGCTTGTTGGACACATAGACATTTACAATCCACAAACTCAATTACTAAAAGACAATAACAATATAACTATTCTATTTTATGGTCCACAATGTTATATTTCGCCAAGTATTTACAAAACTACACAGTTACCAACCTGGAACTATATTCGCGTACATTTAAAAGGAAAAGTGAATGCAATAGAAAGTACAGAAGCTTTAAAAGCATCGCTAATAAGTATGACCGAATTTCTAGAAGCACCAGACCACAAATACGTTTTAGAGGCTAATAATCCTAGATTAGATGCTAACCTCAACTATATAAAAATGTTCGAGATAGATATTACACATTGGGAAGGTAAATTTAAACTCTCGCAAGACAAACATCCAAAGGATATTAGAAATGCTCGAGCTGAGTTGGTTCGTGCTAACCAAGAGAGTATTAAGGTGTTTTTGGATGGTGTGTTTATATAGGATTACTAGTTTAAATTAAGTAACTTCGTTTTAATATAATTTTAGAAGAAATTAGCATTTAACTTATCAATCATGCAAAAAAATAAATATAAAAAAACATTCTTTACAATATCCTTATTACTATTTATAACTTTCACTATAAATGCCCAATCAACTGAAAGGTTTATTAGAATTATTGGGAATTCTAAAAAAGAAATTAAAGCGAGTAAATCGAGAGTAACCTTTTTTATTAGTGAGCTCAAAGAAAATAAAAACAAAAAAATAGAAGGCAAATCTTATAGTGAGGTTTACAATAACTTCATATCAAATATAAATAAGTTGGGCTTTAATGAAACTGACATTAATCAATCTTATAATAAAAGAACTAGTTACAATAAAGTAGATTCAAAAAACTTCTATATTGATTTAGAAACTAATTCCCTTGATACTTTTACATCTATAAAAATTGATGGATTTGGAGTATCAGATATTAAATATTTGATAGATATTTCCAAAGATAATATAGAAACCGATCTGAGTTTAGAAGCAATAGAAGATGCTAATAGAAAAGCAAAAAATATTTGCAAAAAAATAAAAATGAAACTTGGAAAAATATTAAATATAGAAGTGAAATCTAATGATTTTGAAGGTAGCATTATTGAAACAAAGCAAGCATCATTAATTAAAACTTATAAAATATCTGTTACTTATAAACTAATTGACTAATGAGATTTTATTTCATCATTGTCCTCACTTTTAAATTTTTAGGCATATCTAATGCCCAAAATACCACTATAAAGGTATTGGGTAAATCTACCAATACAATATATGCTCAATCCAATGGAGTAATTTTTTCCTTTTCAAAAGATATTAAAGATAGTAACAAGGAGAAAAGTTTAGATTCTATAAAAGCTTTAGGAATAAAAGAAGGTATCGTTTATAATAAAAATATAACTAAAAATTTCCAAAACATAGATAGATATAAAATTGAAGAAAAAAACTTTAATCTATTTGAGAACTTGTTAGTATTACTGAGTAATCTTGAAATAAATATTGAAAAAATATACTATAAAATGCCTGAGCATAATTTTGAAGATGAGGATCTAAATGCAATTTCAGCTTTCAATAATGCTTCAATACAAGCTAAAATAATAGCAAATCATCTAGATTATAAAATAAATAAAATTTTAAACATTGATGATGACACTACTGAATCCTCTTTTATTTATGATAAATATGATTTGGATACTCCAAAAGGAAAACGAATGTTAAATTTTTTAAAATATTTAGGTAGAGATGAGCAACTATTTGATCAGGAATCAAGTGATTTCACAAAGACAACTAAATATAGTTTATGGGTAACATTTGAATTGCAAAAAAAATAACTCTAAAAATTATTATAACATATTTTAACTTTACCCAACCAACTTCTTCAAAGCCTCAAAATCCAAACCTCCATAATTTCCAGAACTCATAAGCAACAACGCTTTATCATCAAAATTCTGAGAAAATAAAAAGCCTTTAAATGCTTCAGGATTGGTATAAATAATTAAATCGTCTCTCTGGAAAGCATTAGCAATTTGCTCGTGTGTTACTGCTTCCAATTTTTTAATTTCAACTGCATGAGGAGAATAAAAAACCACTGCAACATCTGCTGCATCTAGAGCACCTTTGTATTCCTTTAAAAACTCAGCATTTAAACTACTGTAAGTATGTAGTTCTAAACAGGCTACTAAAGTTCGGTTTTGGTATTGTTCTTTTACAGCATTTGTAGTCGCTTCAACCTTACTTGGTGAATGTGCAAAATCTTTGTAAGCGACACTAGTTTTGCTTTCGGCTATTTTTTCTAAACGTTTACTTGCACCTTTAAACGTTGAAATCGCCTCGTAAAAATCGTCTTCATCAATTCCCATATGTTGGCAAATCCATTTTGCGCCAGCCAAATTATTTAAATTGTGTTTCCCAAAAACTTCAATTGGCAAAGGTCCTTCTGGTGTTTCTAAAAGTGTTTCACCATCTTCAACTGTATAGTCTGGAGTTTGGTATGCTAATTTTCTTATTGGGTTTTCGCTGGCTTCCACTACGCGTTTTACCTCATCATCTTCTTCGTTATAATTAATGCTTCCACCTTGCACAATAGAGTCTACAAAAATACTAAACTGCTCTACATAGTTTTCGTAAGTAGGAAACACATTAATATGATCCCAAGCAATGCCACTTAATAGGGCAATGTTTGGTTTATAGAGGTGAAATTTTGGTCGTCTGTCTATTGGTGAACTTAAATACTCATCGCCTTCTAAAACAATAAAGTCGTTATCATCTGTAAGTTTTACCATAACATCGAAACCTTCTAATTGTGCACCAACCATATAATCGACATCGCGATTGTGATAATGCATCACGTGTAAAATCATAGATGTAATGGTTGTTTTTCCATGGCTTCCACCAATAACCACTCTCGTTTTATGTTTAGATTGTTCGTATAAAAACTCTGGATAGCTGTAAATTTTTAAGCCTAATTCTTGGGCTTTTAACAATTCTGGATTATCTGCTTTTGCATGCATACCCAAAACAATAGCATCTAAACTAGATGTTATTTTCTCTGGAAACCAACCAAAAGCTTCAGGCAATAAACCTTTTGCTTCTAATCTTGATTTTGAAGGCTCGAAAACTGTATCGTCGCTTCCTGTAACTTGGTAACCTTTATTGTGTAAAGCTAAGGCAAGGTTGTGCATGGCACTACCACCAATGGCTATAAAATGTACATTCATGTTTTAATGTTGAAGATGATTCAAAGATAGTTTTTTGGTACGAATTTTAGGAATATTCCCAGAGAAAAAGAATCAATGTAACGTTTCTTTAAATTCCTTAAAAACATCAATTTCTGGCAAATCGGTAATCGCTTTATCAATCCAAATTAACGCTTCATCTTTATCTTTTTTATGCTTATAAATTTGTGCTAATCTATAATAAGCCCAAGCTTTTGGAACACCATCTTGTGAACTATAATTATCGATATAAACTTTTAAACAAAACTCACCTTTTTCTAGTTGTACATTGTAATCTGCACACACTTTTCCTATTTGGTAGTGCATAGCATTACGTTTATGTTTTACATGTGCTGCTTCAAGATTAGAAATTGCTTTTATAGATTTTCCTTCTTTCTCATAGAATTTAGTCAACTTATCGTAACAGGTTATGGAGCCTCCTTCCTTAATGGCTAGCTTGTAGAATTTTTCGGCTAATTCAGGTTCTTTATCGTATTCGTAAATATAACCTTTTGCCAAATAACCATCTACTTTAGACAATTTTTCAAGCTCGTTAGCATATTTAAAACTTTTACTTTTACTGCCACCAATAATACCTGGTAGTTGCATATATAATTCTACCAAAGCCCAACGTGTATCTACATGGTTTGGGTCGAGTTGTGCAGCTTTTAAAAAGGCTTCTTTTACATCACCAATAATCCCTATCGCTCTAATTTTACTTACATTTAATGCTTTCATTCCTAAAGCACCTCCATATTTGTAATGAAAATTAGCTTCAGTAGGTTTGGCTTCAACTAACAGCTTGTATTGTGTTATGGCTTCGTCCCATTTTTTTTGATATCCAAAAGCATCACCAAGTAATTCAGTTGCTTGAATATTATCAGGATTATTATTTACAAAAGGAATAAGCACTTTTTCTGCTTTATAAAATTGCTTACTTTCAATTAATTTTTGGGCTTCAGTAAGGCTTGTTTGCCCAAACAAAAAGAGCGGAAAAAACACTAAACCTAGTACGATTTTTTTCATAATTTATAAGTTAATGCAAAAATAATAATCTATTGGTATTGTTTTTGATTTTGTATCAAAAAATGTTCCGCTAACATTTAAGTTAGCGTATCTTTAAAATGTTATTGCTTTAAAAAAAGGGAACTAAAATAAAAGGTTACTTTTAAAACTGCTTAGTTTACTCATTGAAACGACTACATTATGTTTTTAGTGTTTTGTTGAACATACTTTGCTATTAAATTGCTTCAAAAAATTGATTACAATGAACAAATTAGCCACTATATTAATGATTATTCTCTTTGCCAACACTTCGCTTTCTCAAAACAACAACTATTCCAAATTATGGAGTGACGTTGAGAATTTTGAAGTTGAAGGTCTACCAAAATCTGCTTTAAAAGTTTTAGAGAAAATAGAGACCATTGCAAAAGCCGAAAATAATGCACCACAGCTTATTAAAATAATGCTCTTTAAAAGTAAGTTTATGCTTACTCTGGAAGAGGATGCGCAGCTTAATATTATAAATGCGTTTAGAGCAGAAATTAAAGTAAGCCAAGCACCAACTAAAAACGTGTTAGAAAACATTCTAGCCACTTTATATTGGCAATATTTTCAGCAAAACCGATGGAAATTTTATAATCGTACAAAAACTAACGAGAAAGTAGACACGGTAGATTTTAGAACTTGGGATTTAGAAACCTTATTTGAAGAAGTACACACGCATTATAAAAATTCTCTAGACAACGGATTGATTTTACAGCAAACCAGTTTAGAAGATTTTGATGTTGTTATAGATAAACAAAAAGATTCTAGAATTTATAGACCAACACTTTTCGATTTTTTAGCACACAATGCGCTTATATTCTATAAACATCAAGAAAGTAAAATTACAAGACCTGCTTATAAGTTTAGTATCGATGATGCCGCTTACCTCTCGCCTGCTAATGAATATGCTAGGTTAAAAATAAGCTCTAATGACACGTTATCTCTAGAGTTAAATGCTATAAAATTATATCAAGATTTAATTAAATTCCATTTAAAAGACAAAGCGCCTTACGCACTGGCAGACGCCAATATAGAACGCTTAGATTTTGTAAAACAATATGCCACTTTTAAAGCTAAAGATTCGGTTTATATTGCTGCGCTTGAAGCTGAAATAGAAAAACATAATACACACGAAGTCTCTACTTTATATGCTTTTAAATTAGCTTCAATTTTAAACACTCAAGGTACTTCTTACAATGCTGAAACCAATGCAGAAGCACGTTGGAAAATTAAAAAAGCGATTGCTATTTGCGATGCAGCTATTTCAAAATTCCCAGAAAGTAAAGGTGCAAAACAGTGTCACGTTTTAAAGCATTACATGGAAAACCCAAGTCTGCAAATTTTAACAGAAGCTATACTTCCTATTCAAACAGAGGCAAGGCTTTTAGTCACTTATAAAGAGTTAGAGAGTATAAATCTTAATGCATATAAACTCTCAGATAGGCAATATAAAAAGTTTATAAAACTCTATAGACAGGACGAAAAAGAGGCCTTTATTGCTAAATTAGACACCTATAAAAACTGGGACACTTTGCTTAAAAATGAAAAAGATTTCCAAATGCATACTACCGAAATCGAGTTGCCTAAATTAAATAACGGTCGTTATATAATTACAGCTAACACGTCGGCATTAAAAGAAAACTTTAAAGCGCATACTCTAGTACAGATAACAAACATTGCGATGTTAGAGCATGACGATCCTGAAAAAAAATACTTGCAATTTATAAATAGAACTATTGGTAAACCTATTGCTAATGCTAAAATAAAATTAGAATATACGTATGGAAATGAAGAAGTAGAAACTGTAACTACAAGTGCAGATTCTAACGGCAAACTATCTATTACTAAATCTCGAGATAGACGTAATAATGCTAATGTAGAAGTTTCTAATACTGGAGATGTTGCGCACTATGATAACATTTATATTAATGGTTATTACCGAAATCAGCAAAATAATACAAAGCCAAGTTACAACATCTTTGTGTTTACAGATCGAAGTATTTATAGACGAGGACAAATGGTTTATTTTAAAGGTATTTCTATAAAAACGGAAGACAATAAATCTGAAGTGCTTCCAAATCAAAAAATAAAAGCAACGCTATTTAATGTAAATGGAGAAACAGTAAAAGAACTAGAACTAAAAACAAACGATTATGGCTCTGTAGCAGGAGAATTTGTATTACCAAATAGTGGATTAACAGGAAGACATACCATACAATTACAAGGCAAGTATTCTTATGCTGGTTCTATTAGTATTCAAGTAGAAGAATACAAACGTCCTAAGTTCGAAACCAATTTTAAACCCATTACTGAAAGCATAAAAGTAAACGATAGCGTTAAAGTTACAGGAGAAGCGTTAGCCTTTGCTGGCTCTAACATTAGCGATGCTAAAGTAGTCTATCGTGTAAAACGAAACGTGCAATATCCTCGTTGGTACTATTGGATACAACCAAACATGCAAGATCAAGGCCAAGAAATTACGCAAGGTGAAACCACTACAGATGCTTCTGGAAATTATGAGATTACCTTTAAAGCGATTCCAGACGAAACAGTTGAAAAAGCGAGTTTACCTATTTTTAAATATGAAATAACTGCTGATGTTACAGATATTAATGGCGAAACTCGAAGCACCTCAACCATTGTAAACGTTGGTTATCATGCGTTAACTGCAACTATTAGTATTGAGAATAGTTTAAACAAAACCAGTAAAGACCACAAAATAAAGATAGACACACGCAATCTAAATGGTGAATTTGTGCCAGCAAAAGGCACACTTAAAATTTATAAATTAAAAGCGCCAGACAATGTATTACGTCCACGACCTTGGAGCGCGCCAGATTATCAAAATTTTACAGAAACAGATTTTAAACACCATTTTCCACACGAGGCTTATACCAACGAACATCAAGCTGAAAACTGGGAAAAAGGCAATCTCGTTTTCAATAAAACCTTTGATACTGAAAAGTCTAAAGCACTAGATTTAGGAAACATTAAAAAATGGCAATCTGGAGAATATATTGTCATCCTAGAAACCAAAGACAAGTTTGGTCAAGCAGTAAAAGACGAAGCTAAAACGAGCCTGTTTAGTGATAAAGATGAATTTTTAGCAGATAACCAATTGTTTCGTATTACTACAGATAAAGAACAATATACAACAGACGATACAGTCGCATTAACTTTAGCGACAGCTGCAGATTCAATTTGGGTTACGGTAGACATAGAAAAAGAATATAAAATTATAAAAACACATGTTGTAAAACTTAACAGAAACAGTAAAACCATACGTATTCCTGTAATGCCAAAAGATCTTGGTGGTTTTGTAGTACATTATAGTTTTGCGGCTTTTAATAGTTTCCATTCTAACAGTATAAAAATAAACGTGCCTTATCCTAAAACCGATTTAGAGATAGAAACACTAACTTTTAGAGATAAGCTACAACCAGGAACCGATGAAACTTGGAAATTTAAAATAAAAGGACCAAAAGGCGATAAAGTAGCTGCCGAGTTATTGGCAAGCATGTACGATGCTTCTTTAGACGAATTTAAACCTCACGATTGGAGTTTTAATCCTATTTATAGATTTAGCTATCGCTCCAGTATAAGGCGAAATGCATATAAGAGTTTTAGCAACATAAGTTTTAATGTACAACGCAATACTGCTTTTAAAGGCTATGCTCCATCACAACACTACGACCAACTCGATTGGTTTGGATTAGATTTGAATAGACCTTGGATGTACGATTATTACTTAAAAAAGCTAAAGCAAAAAAGAGCTATTGCTATTTATAATAAAGATTTAAAAGCTGGAACTGTAATAGGCAACATCTATGATAGTAACAATAATTTACCTATTCCAGGAGTTAATATTAGTATTGAAGGTACAACAATAGAAACTACATCTGATTTTGATGGAGGTTTTTCAATAGCTGTTAAAAAAGGAGATAAATTAATCTTTAATTATCTTGGCTCTATAGTTCATTCAATTATAATTGAAAAAGAAAACGAATTCAATATATATATTAGTGAAAACAATCTAGATGAAGTTGTTATAACTGCTTTAGGAATTAAGAGAAAGAACGATGAAAGTTCTAAAGTTTATCAAGAAGTAAGAACCGAAGAATTAGTTATGGCAGATAGTCCAAGTGTTGTAAATGGATTAGCAGGCAAGGTTTCTGGTTTAAATATTTCAGAAAATGAAGCAGATTCAAAAATAGTTCTTAGAGGCAATCGCTCAATTTCTGGAAATGAAAATGCTTTAGTTGTTATTGATGGTAAAATTTCTACAACTGAAGCATTAAATGCTTTAAATCCAAATGATATAATTTCAGTTGATGTTTTAAAAGGAGCTAAAGGCACCACTTTATATGGCTCTCAAGCGGCAAACGGAGTAATAGTTGTAATCACCTCTAAAAATCCTGATGCAAATTTCAGCAAAGTAAAAATCCGTAAAAACTTACAAGAAACTGCCTTTTTCTTTCCGCAGTTACAAACCGATAAAAATGGCAATGTATCTTTTAGTTTTACAACACCTGAAGCATTGACCAAATGGAAACTGCAATTACTCGCGCATACTAAAACATTAGAACATGCAACAACGTCTCTTACAACAGTAACCCAAAAAGAGTTGATGGTATTGCCAAACGTACCACGTTTTTTACGTGAAAGTGACCAAATTAAAGTCTCGACTAAAATTGCAAACCTAACAGATAAGGAATTAAAAGGTGTTGCTGTGCTTCAGTTGTTCGATGCGTTGACAGGGAACTCTATAGATACTGAATTGTCTAACACAAATAGCAATAAGGCTTTTACTGTAGATGCAAAAGGCAATACAAGTGTAACATGGAATCTTGATGTTACAGATAATGTGCAAGCCGTTCAGTATAAAATAATAGCAAAATCTGGCGATTTTAGCGATGGAGAGCAAAATGCATTGCCAGTGTTAACTAATAGAATGTTAGTGACAGAAAGTTTGCCACTATGGATTAGAAGCAACCAAACAAAAACATTCACTTTAGATAAGTTAAAAAACAATACGTCAACAACACTTAAAAACCATAAGTTAACATTGGAAATGACTAGCAATCCAGCTTGGTATGCTGTACAAGCCTTGCCCTATTTAATGGAATATCCTTATCAGTGTAACGAGCAAACCTTCTCGCGTTTTTATGCAAATGCATTAGCGAGCCATATTGCGAACTCGAATCCTAGAATTCAAGAAGTCTTTAACCAATGGAAAAATACAGATGCGCTATTAAGTAACTTAGAAAAGAATCAAGAATTAAAATCTATTTTAATTCAAGAAACACCATGGTTACGCGATGCGCAAAGTGAAACCGAACAGAAAAAACGCATCGCGTTGTTATTCGATTTAAATAAAATGAATAACGAATTATCGCGTGCTAAAAACAAATTAATACAAAACCAAATGCCAAGTGGTGCTTGGTCTTGGTTTGGAGATTATAGGCCA
>Ga0316204_10009883_pt1 | contig 12533 bp, 9 predicted proteins | sample 6monrhotite_MG_2_FD_205661 | JGI IMG/M metagenome (GOLD analysis project Ga0316204, IMG submission 205661) | Microbial mat bacterial communities from mineral coupon in-situ incubated in ocean water Damariscotta River, Maine, United States -... | ecosystem: Environmental > Aquatic > Marine >...
TGTTGAGTTATTTGAATTACACAATCGTGAAAAATTTGAGGTATTTGGCTTTGCACTAGGTCGTGGTGATGACAGCGCAATACGCAAAGATTTGAAAAAGGCCTTTGATCACTTTATTGAGGTTGGGCACCTTAGTGAAGAAGAGATCGCTAATGAGATTGCGTCACAAGGCATTCATATACTGGTTGACCTTGGAGGCTATGCCATCGGCGCTCAACCTTATATTCTTGCCATGCGCCCTGCGCCCGTTCAGATCAATTATCTAGGGTACATCGCCACAATGGGTGCAAGTTTCATGGACTACATTGTGGTTGATGAGGTTAGCGTACCCAATGAGTTACAACCCTTTTTTACCGAGCAGTTAATGCACCTCCCCTCTTATATGACACATGACAGACGACGTCCTGTATCAGACCATACCCCCAGTAGAAAAGAGGCTGGTCTGCCCGAGACGGGCTTTGTCTTTTGCTGTTTCAACAACACATACAAAATCACTCCCGATCTTTTTGACGCCTGGATGCGCTGCCTGGATAAAGTGCCTGACAGCATATTATGGCTCGTTGATGAAAGCGACATCCTCAAAAAGAACCTACGCCGAGAAGCAAAAGCACGCGGAATAGACCCTAAGCGGTTAATATTTGCACCACGTCTGAAAACCGAAGATCATATGGCCCGACTACGTTTGGCAGACCTGTTCCTCGACACATTGATCTACAATGCTGGCGCGACCGCCTGTGACGCATTGTGGATGGGGCTTCCCGTTCTGACGTTACCAGGCAAGTCATTCGTATCACGCATGGCGAGCGGTCTCACGCATGCAGCCGGCGTACCTGAGACGATTGTCGATTCACTCGAGGAGTATGAAACACTTGCAGTGAAGCTCGCCTCTGAGCCAGCGCTATTACAACCACTTAAAGAGCGACTCATTAACACACATGAAACCAGCCTGTTATTTGATAATCAAAAGTTCTGTGACAATTTTGAAGCGGCACTGATCAAGGCATGGGATAAGTGGTGCCATGAAAATAACACGGCTTCATCACATATAGAAAAACCAATTGATCATAGCGATCAAATCAAAACAATGCTTGAGAAGAGCATCGCACTACATCAAACGGGTAATCTTGATGCTGCAGAAGCTGGCTACCAAACGATATTAGAAATCAAACCAGACGAAGCTGATGCGCTGCACTTATTAGGCGTGGTCAATGCACAGCGAGGCAATATTGGTAACGCGATCAAACACTATCAACAGTCGATTGAAGCCAACCCAAACCTGTTTGCCGCACACAATAACTTAGGCATTGCCCAAAGCAGCATTCAGAAACCTCATGAGGCGGTAAAAAGCTTTCGCAAGGCCATTGAACTCGCCCCCAACAATGGCGATGCTTACTATAACCTTGGAAATGCTCTCTATGGATTACAACAGTATGAAGAGGCGGTTTCAAACTATCAGCAAGCGCTGAAAATCAATCCCAACCACCTCAATGCACAGCGTAATATGAATGCCAGCCTGAAAAAACTGGGACGTTCTGTTTAATCGCTTCTGGGATACTATCTAATTCATCATGATTCTTAATAAAACTGATATCACTATCTGAATGTACTATTTTGCACTAACAACAGTAACTCCCTTAGATGGGGGGATTACCAATTAGCTGCATATATTGCTTTTCACTAACAACAGTAACCCCCTTAGATTCAGCTGTAGTGATTTTCTTTTCTCCCACATTTTTACCCGTTACTAATAGGTCTGTCTTACTGCTTACTGCCTTAGCAACCTTTGCACCGAGTTTACGCGCTTTGGCCTCCATTTCAGTTCTACTGCCTGTCTCCATCGAACCAGTAAAGACTACTTGTTTTCCAGATATTTCACTCATCACCCCTGCTTCTTTAAGCTCTGATATTAAAGGTGTAGCTTGCAGATTAAACCTTAGACTATATAAGCTCTTAAACTGATTACGTATCTTCCTCAGCCCTGAAACAACAGCCTCAGCAGTCACCTTTGCAAATCCTTCAACATTAGCTATATCACTTTCATTAAGATCAAAGACTTCAAGCAATCTATAGTGGTGAAGCAGCTTTTCACAGTTCCCAGTACCCATCCGAACAACCCCAAAAGAAGCCAGGAACCGCCAGTCCTCAACGGGCTCCTCCTTACTTCTTTTTAATTGGTCAACCATATTTTGACTTTGAATCGGCCCAAAACAATTTACATCCTTACTCTCAGTTGAATTCTCTTTCTTACATTTCATATCAAGGAAGTCTTGTACTTTCATCTGATAGATCTGAAATACTGATCTAACACCATTTAAGTACAATTTATTAATACCCTTATCACCGAACCCATCAATACTTCCAAGGGTTTTAAAAAAATACTCCATAGTTTTTTCAATTTGAGCCGGGCATGCTTCTGAGTTTTCACAAGACAGGTTGTCACTATTCCATTTAAGCTTGGATTTACAACTTGGGCATACCTTGGGGATATCTGGGGTACCTTGCTTTATTACTCGCTCAATCTTAGGTATTACAAGACCACTACGAACTAGCTCAATGACAGCCCCAGGCCCGATACCTTTATCTTGCACCATTTTGTAATGATGCGCTGTTGCCCTCTGAATTGTTGCCCCACTCAATCTGGTTGGTTTTATTTCAACCACAGGTGTAACACGACCAGTTCGAGACGTCTCATGCACAACACCTAGCACTTCCACCTCTACCTTTTCCGTATTGGCTTTAAGAGCAATTTGCCACCGATGATGATGCTGTGTCGCTCCCATATGCTTCTTTAGCTCTTCATCTGTAACTTCTAGTATTACACCATCCACGTCATAGCTCACATATGACCATACTTTTTCTACTATACTGTCAAAGCTTCCAAGAAGATCATCTATACTCCCTTTCCACGATGGCAACTGTGAGAAAGGCATAAAAATGGCAGCTTTTTCATCAATTGCCTGCTGAACATGGGTATCTTCTTTTTTCTCAGCCAATATTGCTGCTTGAAAATTCCTTGTATTATCAAAGTGAGTTGATAAAAACTCTTCAAAATGATCTTTATCGACAACAATCTCTCCCGCACCATGCCCTCGCTTACCGTCCCCACCAACAACGAGACCACGATCAAATACTCTTGTTACGTCGGTTCCCCGACGCCCATCACCACGTGTGTACAAACTGATTCCATCATCATATGCGGCAAAACCATCTAACTTTGGCGTAATTAGAATTAATAGGCCTTTATCATCGATACCATAGTCACGCGCAGTTTTCTGAACACTTCCAATCCATTTCTCTACTTCTTGACGGCTATATGCCTTCTTCGTAGATAACATTCTAACTGGCAACTCAGATTTCTTACCTACAAAAGCAGCCTCTGGCTCTACAGTATTAAGAAAAGGATGATTTGGAGCGCGTTTTTTAAGTTCCGCTATATAAACTGAATCATAGTCCGCATCATCTATGATTCTAATACCGCCTCTGTAAGTAGCATTAGCAATTCCTAAGAACTCTACCAACTCATCATCAGACAACTTATCAATATCAATAAACTTTGACGCAATATCCTGCACTCGTTCTTCAGTCAAAAATTTCAACTTGAGCCCGGACTTATTTAATATATTTTTTTGCTCTATTGTCAGCATTAATACTGAGTTCCTCTTCGTCTAAAATAACCACTTAATATTGAGTATCACTAACTCAGACACCCTATAAGATGGAGTGAGTCATTTAGCTATAATATTGGTAATTAATTTCAACATACAGGCATGAGATCGACTGCTTTATCTCACTGAGATTTGAAATTATACGGTGTCCGTTACACAAATATCACTGCAATGTACGGCCATACACCTGTTAGGTAGCTAAAGCTGTTGTTGCTGCAGTAAATTAGCCTTGATTTCCATAATATCGAATTGCTCTACCTTTTCGAAATCATTTTCACGCATGATGTTGTCCAGCGTCATCACCACCGTGGAATTATGCTGCCTAATAACCTTACCTCGAATCACACGCGCTTCAGCGCTCTTAGGCAAATCAAACGAGAGCGTAATCAGAGAGCCTTCACCATAAGGTGATAGCTCACTATCTACGTCGTCGTGAATAATCCTTGCGGCACGATCTGAAAAATCGACCATCGTACAGCGCTGAGGAACCTGGCTAAGCTTGGTCTGAATCTGGCCAATAATATCGGTCTTCAAACGCACATGGCGACGCTGCTCAATCAGCTTGAATGCAGCAGGATCAATATCAAGGATCGCAACCTTATGACCAATAAAATGACCTTCCTTCAAGATCACCTGCTTCCTGACCAATGCATCTAATACGGGAAGCCGTCCATCATTCTGCTCGCCTTTCAGCGTAATATTATTACCTTTGATAAAACCGCCATCTTTACCTAAGCGCTCTTTGCGGGTGTAGTCTAGCTCCTCTTCACCACGCCCGACTGTCGGCATAATAAAATAGAAACTATTGATTTTCTGAAGGCGCTTACCAAACAGATAGAGCTGAAATTTACCATCCTCTTCCTGCCAGCTGACATCACTATTTGAATAGACCAGTTCATTGTTGATCGCATATGCAATGATCGCCGTATTTAGCGTCAGTTCCTGCTTATATTCAGGGTAGTAACGAAGCTTATTTCCAATCGGAAAATAAGGAAGCAGACGAGCCAGCCCATCACAATCTAGCCCAGCCTTTAATAATGGCTTCTTATCAACTGTTGGCTTTTTGATTCGCTTCTTAAATATTCCCAACATTGCTCGGCTCTTTTGTTCAGATCATACGAGCAATTATTCTAACTCAACAAGCAGAATAATCATATGCCATCATCTCCCGCTAAACTCACGGTTTTATGACTCAACATTGCGCCCCAATGGGGATGGTGGCCAGCCATCCACTAGCGACTTAAGCGCATCAGCACTCACACCTTCGCTGTAGTAGAACCCCTGAGCAGCATCACAGTGCTGGGCTTGAAGGAAGGCCAGTTGCGCTTCCGTCTCGACTCCTTCAGCAATCGTGCTCAACTTAAGGCTACGCGCCATCGCAATGATGGCGGTCACAATAGCGAGGTCATCTGGGTCATCACAGATATCACGCACAAAAGAGCGATCGATTTTTAGCGTGTCGATAGGAAACCGCTTTAAATAACTCAACGATGAATAACCTGTACCAAAATCATCGAGTGAAAATCGCACCCCCATCTCGCTAAGGCGATTCAACATCTCATGCACCAGCTGATGATTATCCATCAACAGCGTCTCGGTTATCTCCAGTTCTAAAGTGGCTGGCGCTAGTCCGCGCGCAACAATCATCTGTTCAATCTTGCGATCCAGCTGCGCATCTCTGAACTGACGACTTGAGAGGTTAACTGACATCCTGACTTGCGAAGATGATAGCTGCTGTAATAACTTGAGCTGATCACAGGCAGTATTTAACACCCATTCGCCCACCTCAAGAATCAATCCAGTCTCTTCCAGCACAGGCACAAACAGATCTGGAGCCATATCACCACACTGCTTTCCTTCTGGCGCAGGAAACCAACGCAACAACGCCTCAACTCCAATGAGTGAGCCGTCCGCAATATTAAACTGGGGCTGATAATAAAGTTCAAACGCCTCTCGCTTAACGGCATTACGTACCTGTGTTTCAAGGGTCAGGCGTTTAACAGCACGCTCTCCCATTTCCGATGAATAAAACTCATAACGATTACGTCCATGCTCTTTAGCACGATACATTGCGATATCAGCATGCTTTAGCAGTGTATTGACATCATTGCCATCATCAGGGCAAAGCACTACGCCAATACTTGCCGACATAAATAACTCCTGTCCTTCCATCATTATTGGTGTATTCAACGCCATCTGTACTTTATTCACGAGTCGCGTGACTTCTTTCTGAGAGTTAATTTCAGGCAGCAACACCACAAACTCATCACCACCAAAGCGAACCACCGTATCCGATGCGCGCAAGCAGTCCTGCAGTAAACGAGCCACCTCTTTGATCGTATGATCACCGACATCATGCCCCAATGTATCGTTAATCATCTTAAAGTGGTCAAGGTCAATAAAGAGGATAGCAACCAGCGAACCATCACGAATAGCACGCGTAATCGCCTGTTTCAGTCTATCCATCATCATCGAACGATTAGGCAATTGTGTTAACGCATCATGATGCGCCATATGACGCAGGCGTTCCTGCGCTTCAATACGATCCGTAATATCACGCCCGGTTGAAATATAGTGAGTGATCTCGCCCGCTAAATTCTTTAACGGTGTAATCCTTTTCTCCTCATAAAACAGGACACCGTCCTTTCTGCGATTGATCAACACATCATCAAATATTTTTCCCGCCTTGATTGTCGCCCAGAGTTTTTCATAAAAATGGCTATCATGAGCGCCTGAATCAAAAAAGTCAGAATGACGCCCGATCACTTCTTCACAATCAAAACCGGTCAGCGCCTCATAAGCTAAATTGGCATATTCAACGATTCCATCACTGTTGGTGATCACTACTGAATCAGCGGTCTGCTGCAGTGCCGTTGAAAGCTTATGCATCATCGATTCACTTACCTTACGCGCACTAATATCAGCGATACTCGCACGTAGCAGAACACCATCATCCGAAGGTAAACGCACCAGGCGCACCTCACAAACCACGCTATTTCCCGCCGCATTATCAAACAGCCACTCGAAAAGGCAGATTTCACCCGCCACCGCCCGCGCTATCTGCTGCTCCATCAAATCCGCTGCAGAGCCCCCCCCCTCTAGTGCAGAGCTGAGCGTTGAAAAACTTTGCGCCATCAAATCCGTCCGCGAATAGCCGAATAATAATTCGGCATTCAGGTTCGCATTGATAAAGCGCCCAAATGAAACATCCAGTACCAGAATAGCCTCGGGCGCATGCTCAACCAATGTGCGAAAGCGCTCTTCACTTCGACGTGCCGCTTGCAACGCCAACATGCCATTTAACGCCTCGGTCAGGCGATTTGCCAGCTCATTAAAGATCATGATTTCATCATCACTAAAGTCATGATGACTTTCACAGTGGTGCACACCGATCAGCCAGGGCTTACCCATACGGGTTTTTATCACGACTGACAGTTGTGATTTTATCGAGTGCACTGCCATCGCTTCACGTGCAAAGAGGTCAGTGCGTGTATCGATAACAGTCGGGCCAGATGATGCCAGGAATCTCTCAAAACCCAGTTTATACTCATGGGTAATTTCAACAGAGGTGTGAGAGGCGCATGCGCCCGGCCATTGCGGCTGAGTCTTTTCCATTTTGACATCGAAGAACGCAGCGTTTGGATCACAGGGGTGTAATAGCCATGCGCGGTCACATGCAAAAATACTTAACAATTCATCCAGTGAATTATTCATCATCTCTTCAATACTAGAAGAGCTATTGCTCACATCACTCAGACGCTGCAACGAATCGATCAGATCGATATTGATCGAGTTATGATGTTTAAGGGTTTTATTGTTATTTTTACTCACCTAATACCCATGCCAGCAACTACGTATAGCCTGTGAAGTTACCATGAAAAGAGAATCAAGCGTTAATAATTAAAACTAGAATGGAACTACTACTTCTTACGCGTAAACACCCACTCATACTCACTCGACATTGCAGCATCAAAACGATAACCATCTTCACTGAACTGCTTAATCGCTTCCGGCTCTTCAATACGATGTTTTATGATATAACGGCTTAGCATTCCTCGTGCCTTCTTGGCATAGACCCCCAGCACTTTGTAATCGCCATTTTTATAATCTTTAAAGTGGGGCGTAATGATCTCAGCCTGCAACAATTTCGGCTTAATTACTTTGAAATATTCATTCGATGCGAGGTTAATCAGGTATCTGTTTTCTTTGCCCTGAAACTGATCATTCAAACCTTCTGTAATACTATCACCCCAAAATTCATACAAATTTTTACCGCGCTCGGTATCTATTTTACGCCCCATCTCAAGGCGATACGGCAGCATCAGATCAAGCGGTCGCAACACACCATAGAGCCCTGACAGGATTCGCAGATGCTGCTGTGCAAACGCCAGATCTCCATCATCCATACTAAAAGCATCCAGGCCGACATAGACATCACCTTTAAAGGCCAATATCGCCTGTCGTGCGTGCTTCGGCGTAAAAGGTCGACGCCATTTCTTGAAACGCTCAACATTAAGCTGTGCAATTTTTTCACTCACCGCCATCAATGACATCACATCATTCATAGAGTATTGTCGCGCACGCTTAACCAGTAGCGCCGCATCATCCAGATAATCAGGCATGGTGTGCTCAACGGTGGTCACGGGGGTCTCGTAATCGAGCGTCTTGGCAGGGGATATCACTAACAACATAACAACTCACTCATGAGTAACAGATGGGTATTACGATTATAGCAGCGTGAAAACAAAACGATTCAACACTATCTCAACTCATCCTGTTAAATCTCAGCCAAAACAAAAGGCTAAATTAAAAAAGCCAGCGATTAAGCTGGCTTATTCTATGCTACGCCATTTCAGGCGAAGATTGCGACGGTATTTCACGCAGCTTCTTTTCGAGGTAGAAACAGACAAAAGGCGTGATGCCGGCCATCATAATTAAAGCGGTGGTGCTATCCGGTAATTTATAACGCTGCGTCACCATGACTGCCGAACCCACATAAAACATAAAGAGCAGACCATGTGCCCAGCCCATCACCGTGACCGCCTCTGGCACACCCAAATAGTATTTGGCTGGCATTGCTGCAAACAATAGCAACAGAAAAGAGATCCCCTCGACCATACTGATAATTCTAAATGTTCTAAGCATAATAATTTTCGTCTTGCTGATAGTTCTCGATTAGCGCATCGAACACAGACACCCAGCTCAATCGCGCCGCCCCCACCCTCCAGTGAAGCCCCATCCTAATGGTTGCCAGCAGTAATATCAAATCGATGCTAACAGGCACTTTAATAAATTGATTTTATTGAGGTTTAATCTCGATTTTTCGATGAAAAGAGCAGCTATTACCACCCATTTAAACGACAAAAACCCGCCGAAGCGGGTTCTCAGAGAAGATTAAAACAGACTAGACTATGCCGCTGCCAACGCGCGTTCAGCCGCTCCTACCGCCACACCACGCTCATAATTAGCTCCCACGCGCTCCAGCACATCTTCTAGCGCCGCGAGACAAAGCAGCACATTACGCGAATTACTAGCATGCCCCATCAAACCAATGCGCCACACCTTACCCGCCATCACGCCTAGTCCTGCACCAATTTCAAGGCTGTAGTCACGCAGCAGCGCAGTACGCACCGCCGCGTCATCCACTCCATCAGGAATGGTAATCGCATTTAATTGCGGCAAACGGTGCGCCTCATCGACCACAAAACTCAGCCCCATCGATTCCAGACCCGCCCGTAGCGCAAGGTGATTTTTCTGATGACGCGCCCATGAATGCTCCAGCCCCTCATCCTGTAGAATCACTAACGCCTCATGCAGGCCATAAAGCGCATTAACCGGTGCGGTATGGTGATAAGCACGCTTACCACCGCCGCCCCAGTAGCCCATCACGAGGTTAAGATCAAGGAACCAGCTCTGAACCTTCGTTTTACGATTGCGAATCTTCTCCAGCGCCGCATCGCTAAAACTCACCGGCGAGAGTCCCGGCGTACATGACAGACACTTCTGAGTACCGGAATAAATCGCATCGATCTTCCACTCATCAACCTGCACTTCAGTACCGCCCAACGAAGTGACCGCATCCACAATTGTCAGACAGTCATATTTGTGAGCCACCTCAACCAACGTTTTCGCATCGGACTGCGCACCCGTTGAGGTCTCCGCATGCACAAAGGCCACGACCTTCGCATCCGGATTCGCTTTCAGTGTATCTTCCAGTTTTTGCGGATCTACCGCGTCGCCCCATTTATCTTCAACCATCACAGCAACGCCGCCGCAGCGTTCGACGTTCTCTTTCATACGCCCACCAAAGACACCATTTTGACAGACGATCACCTTATCACCAGGCTCAACCAGATTGACAAAACAGCTCTCCATGCCCGCGGATCCCGGTGCCGATACCGGCATGGTTAATTCGTTTTCCGTCTGAAAGGCGTATTTCAATAACCCCTTCACCTCATCCATCATGCCCACAAAAGCAGGATCGAGATGGCCGATGGTCGGACGCGACATCGCCTCAAGAATGCGTGGGTTTACATCCGAAGGGCCAGGCCCCATCAGCGTACGTTGTGGTGGATGAAACGAACTGACTGTCATAATCCTTCCTTCAATGAATAATTTGAAATTAACCTAGTTTAACGGTCAAGATTTATAGCGCAAAGTCACCCTAAGTACAAATTAGATTTTTATTGAGGCACCCAATAAAAGACACTATTCAAATTAACTAGCAACAGCAACTAGCTGTTATTTAAATATCTTCTTCGATTAATTGATACAAATAGGTATAAAGTAGGCGCGCCGATTTGGGCGGCTTTTGGCGTTCCTGTTCTTTATTCGCATTACGCGCCAACTGGCGTAGATGTTGTCGATCAACCGCTGGAAAGCGCGTTGTTACCACCTCCATCACAGCATTGTCACCAGCAATCAAACCATCTCGCCACTGCTCTGCTTCGTGGTGCCGGTGCACTTCATCGCGGTGTGGCTGATAGAGATTTTCCAGCCCCTGACGAATAGCCTGCTCGTCATCAAACTCAGTAATCAACGCCGCGATACGGCTCAGCTGGCGCTGAAGCGCGCGTCGCGTAAAGCGCTGGCCATCGCGCACCGCATCAAGCGTCTGTTCACTCAATGACAGCTTGGCAAGACGCGCCTCACTCAACGCAACCAATTGCTCACCAAGGTCTCGCCGCGCCAGCTGCTCACGCTTAAGCTGAGAACGACTCTTCTCATCCTGCTCAAATTCGCCGTCATCGACAGCCAGCAGCTCACCCTCTTCCTCATCGAGAAAGGCTTCAATATCAAACTTACGCTTTTTTTTCGCCATAAAAAACCAGAATAAAGATTAGATTACAAAGGTAACCACTTAATAAATAAAAATAAAGTCACACACCAAGCAGTGCAAACCAGAAAGGTAGCGTCAACATACTTAGCAAGGTCGACAGCGTCACCATAGCAGCGAACATCGCTGTATCCAAGCCATAGCGATCACAAATCACCATCCCCAGCACCATACAGGGCATCGCCCCTTCCAGCACCAGCGCGGTGAGATGATCTCCTGAAAACCCTAACAGACTACCCATTCCCCACACCACCAGCGGCATCACCATTAACTGGATCAACAGCACCGGCACCATCACCGGAATACGTGTCAAACGCAAAGTATCCCAACGTAGACTCATCCCCAGCGATATCAGCATCAATGTCACCACACCATGCCCCAGGGTATCGAGGAAATTTTCCACCGCAGGCACCATCGGCACGCCAGCAACATTCAACATCACCGCCGCAACCGCCGCCCAAATAGGTGGTACTTTAAGCAATGCCATCAGCGGATTTTCGCCCCCCCCCACATCACCGCTGCGGTAATAACGCGCAATCAAGATACCGGCGGTCAGCAGCAGCGGCGTACTCGCAAAAAGATCATACTGGATCGCGGTACCGCGCGCCCACTCACCAAATGTCGCCTCCAACACTGGCAACCCCAGGTAAGTGGCATTAGGGAATCCCGCCGCAATAATCGCCGCACCGACAAATGCAGAATCATTAAAACGACGGTAGCAGAGCCAGGCAAGCAACAGACTAATCAAGATGCCGACCATCGCCGCCACTGAAATCTTCAGCGACTCCAGCCCCAACGGCGCTTGCCACAACACCAACAACACCAGCGCGGGCAGCAGCAGATAGTAGACCAGCGAGGTTAACGCAAGGCGTAAGGCATCAACACTCACGCCGCCCGGCGTAATAACACGCCACAATACGCCACAGGCGATCAGCGCTGCCATTTGAATCAGAACATCGAACATAAGGTAGAAACTTTCGAGTAAGCCAAGTCCATGCAGAACCCAGCAGCATTGCCTTACTCGACTAGCGCACTAATCTGGCACGCCACCACTGAAGAGAAACAACACTAATTGAATTGATCAGCTCGCGCTCAGGCAACCTGCGATGGAATGCTGTTACGGCAGTGAGTAACGTTGTTTTGCTCATCACAATAGACCAGCGTCGGCTTGAAACTAACCAGTTCCTGCTGACTAAGGGAAACATAAGAACAGATGATCACGCGATGCCCCGGCGACGCTTTATGCGCAGCCGCACCATTCACCGAGATAATCTTTGATCCAGCATCCGCACGAATCGCATAGGTGACAAAACGCTCACCGTTATCGATGTTATAAATCTGGATCTGTTCGTATTCACGAATACCAGCACGATCCAACAGATCACTATCTATTGCACAGGAACCTTCATATTCAAGCTCTGCATGCGTGACACAGGCGCGATGAAGTTTTGCATTTAACATCGTTTGCTGCATTGTTCTAACTTATCCTCACTAAAACAGGCCTATTATTTCTAAATCAGTCATCGGAAAAA
>Ga0316204_10009884_pt1 | contig 12533 bp, 9 predicted proteins | sample 6monrhotite_MG_2_FD_205661 | JGI IMG/M metagenome (GOLD analysis project Ga0316204, IMG submission 205661) | Microbial mat bacterial communities from mineral coupon in-situ incubated in ocean water Damariscotta River, Maine, United States -... | ecosystem: Environmental > Aquatic > Marine >...
GATTGGGAAATTATAGAAGGGTATGAATTTTCTGGTTTTGCGAAAAAGGACAAACAGTTAACAAAATTTGTTAGTAATTTTTCTTTAAGTCACAATATTCCATTAGAACCTGTCTACAGCGGAAAATCATTTTTTGCAGTGAAAGACCTTATTACAACCGATTATTTTGACGCTGGGGCTAAAGTTTTACTGATTCATTGTGGAGGAATGCAGGGAAAAAAATTATGAAAACTCTTTATCACCTGCATTCAGAATTGATATTTGAAATTGCTAAATAATTTAATAACTAAAAGTATTAATATCCATTTCTTTTATTTTTCCGTAACCCTTTGCTTTTTCTCGAATCTCCTCTGCTCTTCCAATTAAAATGAATTGAAGGTTTTCTCTTGGGAAGTTTGCTTGAGCAATTTTATTGGCCTTTGTAACATCTAACGAGTCAACTTGTTTTTGGAAGTTGTTGATGTAGGAATCGTTTAAATTGAGACTCCACATCTTTCCTAATAGTCTAGCTAACTGATTACTGGTTTCAAACCCAGGAGGAAACTGTTCGTCAACATAAGCTTTTGCAGTAACAAAGGATTAATAAATTGAGAGCAGGATTTAATTAAGTAGTAAATTTCCGAAATACTGATATGACCAATGCAGAATAGTCGATTTTGGACTACACTTTCTGATATCTGTAAATAGTTTAGATTCTACCGCTGTTGGTCAATTAGATGAAGTTTAGTAACATTTTTATCCTCATTTCATTATTCTTACTTTGTTTCAAAGTTGGAGAGGTTTTTGCTGAACAAGAGATACCTGACGGATCTACTGATGTGGAGGTTAGTGACCCGTTACGTATTACTTTTGTCAAAGATAATGCCCCCTTTAGTTTATTGCTTCCAGATGGTACCCCGACAGGGCTTTATGTAGAATTCTGGCAGTTATGGTCAGAAGTTAACCATATACCTATTCAATTTTTTCCCGAAACTATAACTAAGAGTATGGCAATGTTAAGGGCGAATAAAGCTGATCTTCATGCAGGTTTATTTTCTAACGCTGAACGTGCCAGCTGGGGGGATTTCTCCACAGCTATTCATCGAGTCGATACAGGTGTCTTTTTTAGAGATATCACTGGAAAACTTCCCAAACTCAGCGAATTAAGTCGAAAAAAAGTAGCGGTTCAGGTAGATACTTTTCAACATACTTATTTAGAAAAGAATTACCCTCATCTTGATTTGGTATTGTTTGATAATGCTGACTCTGCGTTAATCCAGTTTTTAAACAATGAATTTGATGCGATTGTTAGCGAAGTGCCTTATATGAATTCTCAAATTGCAAAAATGGGATTACGTGGTGTCTTTCGTTTAAGTGAAGAAAAATTATTAAGTAATGAGGTTCATGCTTTTATTCCGAGAGGAAATAGGAATATTTTATCCCAAATTAATTTGGGAATAGAAAGAATTCCAGTCGAGGCAATCAATGAATTAGAAAAAAAATGGTTACCTGATATCAAGCCTTTTTTTAATAATCGAGAGGCCTTAAATGTATTAACCTCTTATGAAAAAAATTGGTTAAAAACTAATCGTATTTTTTCAGTGGGCATTGACCAAAACTGGTTTCCTTTTGAATTTGTCGATTCTAAGGGGGCGTTTTCTGGCGTAAGTGCAGAATATATTGAGCTAATTTCAAAAAATTTAAGTGTCGAAATAAATCCTGCCTATGATTTGAATTGGGCACAAGCTTTTTCAGCAATTAATGCGGGTAAAATTGATATTATTTCAGCGATCGTTCGTACCGAAGAACGTGAGAAAAACATGGTATTTACTGAACCTTATATTTCTTTACCGTCCGTTATTATCACACGTAAAGATTCGTTATTTGTTCAAGGAATGGATGATCTATTTGGTAGGCGAGTTGGGGTTATTAAAGGTTATGTGTTTGAAGAATATATTAGGAAAAATCATCCTGCGATTAATATTATTTATGTGAATTCGATAAAAGATGGGATTAATAAAGTTGAAAACGGAGAAACTGATGCTTTTATTGACGCGCTTGTTACGATTAACCATTATACCGATAGGGACGATTTCAAAGATATCATGGTGGCTGCTTTTACGCCTTATAATTTAGAACTATCAATGGGTGTGCGTAAAGGATTGGAGCCATTAGTTCCTATATTAAATAAAGCACTTATCACTATTACCGCTCAACAAAAATCAAAAATAGCCAATGATTGGCTGCCTGTTCAAGTTGATACTGGTATAAATTTGAGATCGCTGCTTTATGTGGGTGTGCCAATATCTATCTTATTATTGTTTATTATATTGTTTATTGTGAGAGCCAATAGGCGGATGCAGTATGAAATTTTTGAGCGAAATAAAGTAGAGAAAAATTTAGAAGAAGCTAAAGAAAAGGCAGAAGCGGCAAATCAGGCAAAAGATGATTTTTTAGCCAATATGAGCCACGAAATTAGAACTCCGATGAATGCTGTTGTGGGTATGTCTCATTTGCTAGGAGAAACGGGGTTAACGGAGGAGCAGGCAAAGTTAAATAGAACATTAAACACTTCTGCATCTTCGTTATTAGTTTTGATAGATGATATTTTAGATTTATCTAAGGTCGAAGCGGGTAAAATAGAATTAGAAAATCGATTATTTAATATTTCTGATGTTGTGAAGAATGTTGAAGATCAAGTTAAATTTTTAATCGATGGAAGGAAAATTAAATTAGTAGTAGAGATAGCTTCAGATATTCCTAGAAATGTTTGTGGAGATTCAATTCGATTTGGTCAAATTTTACTCAACTTGGCCAACAATGCCGTTAAGTTTACCCAAAAAGGTGAAATAAAAATTAAGGTTCGCTTGGTTGAAAAAAACCTTAATAATCTTAGGCTAGAGGTTTGCGTGTCGGATACCGGCATTGGTATGAATGATGAGCAACAAGCGCGGCTTTTTAAAACATACAGTCAGGCAGATTCATCAACTAATAGAAAATATGGTGGCACAGGCTTGGGATTAACAATTTGTAGGAAGCTTTGTGAGCTGATGGACGGCAAAATTTGGATGGAAAGTACTGTTGGTCAAGGTAGTCGCTTTTTCTTTACACCTGTATTTGATTGGGAACAGCAAGATCAGGAAAGTGTTCAGTTAGCTGAATCATCTGAAAGTCAAGTGGATTTTTATCCCTTGGTTGGTAGAAAAGTTCTTCTTGTAGATGATAACGAGATTAATTTGACCGTAGCACAAACAATGCTTATCAACGCCGGGCTTGACGTTGTAACTGCAAAAAATGGAAAGGAGGCGATAGAAACTGCCAATTTAGGCAGTTTTGATGCTATTTTAATGGACATACAAATGCCGGTGATGAATGGTTTTGAGGCGACTGAGTACATTAGAAAGCATATGAAATTGAAAAATATTCCTATTATTGCTGTATCTGCCAACGTTATGCCGAAAGATGTGAAAAAATCAATTGAGTTTGGGATGAATGCTCATGTCGCAAAGCCTTTGAGAGTTGATGTATTATTGAGTACTTTAGTAAAATGGATTTCTGTTAGTCGAATTTCAAAAAGTATTGGATAAATTAATTTAGGAAAAATAATAAATGGGTAACAAAAATTTAAGAATTATCTTCTATGCAACAGCTTTGAGCTTTCTTTTTAGTTGTAGTCAGCAAGACAAATCAATTGAAGAAATGAAGGTGTTTATTTCTGAAGCGAAAATTAATACTCAAAAAGAAGGTTGGAAACAAAGTTTACCCAAACCGCCTCAGCTCTTATTTTCTCCTGAGCAACAATATTATTGGCGGATTCAAACCAATAAGGGAAATATGCTAATTGAATTAAAGGCCCAAGAATCACCAATGCATGTGTCAAGTACAATTTATTTGACGACCTTAGGTTTTTATGACGATCTAATTTTTCATCGAGTGATTCCTGGTTTTATGGCTCAAGGAGGTGATCCTCTAGGTGAGGGAATAGGTAATCCAGGCTATACTTATTTTGGAGAATTTGATTCTGATTTAACTCACAATAAAAAGGGTATTATAAGTATGGCAAACGCTGGTGCAGGTACCGACGGTAGCCAATTTTTTATTACTTTTAAAGCAACCCCGCATTTAGACGGACGACATACTATCTTTGGTGAGGTTATTGAAGGTTTTGATACTCTAACGGAGCTGGCTAAATATGGAAGCCGTTCTGGCAGAACATCCGAAGTGCTAAAAATAATAAAAGCAACGATTGAAGTTAAAGATGCAATGCCCTCAGGATCATAATAATGCTGTTATATTGATTTTATTATTTCCTATTTCTCCTTTACATCTCAGTGAAGAATAAAATGGTTTCTCCATTACCTATCAAAAATGGGGTTTCACCTAATTCTTTGTGGTTACCCGTTGGAACTTGGAATTCAATGCTGGAATTTTTTCAGGATAGGTTCCCTCACTTAGACTCAAAAAGCTGTATTGCGCGTTTTAAAAACAATGAAATTATGACTTCTGATGGAACTGTATTAAAGGCAAACAGCCAATATATTTCAGGTAGACATATATTCTTTTATCGAGAATTAGAAAGCGAATTAAATGTTCCTTTTGAGGAAAAAATAATATATCAGGATAACCGTATTGTAGTAGCTGATAAACCACACTTTTTACCGGTTTCACCCTCTGGAAATTATTTGCATGAGACTTTATTAGTTCGATTAAGGAAAAAATTAAATATCGATTCACTCGAACTCTGTCATAGGATTGATCGAGAAACAGCAGGAATCGTTTTATTAACAAAAGATGTTAATGATCGCGCGGCTTACCATGCCCTTTTTTCGAATAAAAAAATAACTAAAATTTATCATGCTTTGGCGGGCAAAAAAGATATTCATTTGCCGTTAATTTATCAAAGTCGATTAGTTAAAGGTGAGCCCTATTTTAAGATGCGAGAGGCGCTTGGTGAAAATAATTCAAAAACTGAAATTAGGCTGCTAGAAGAAGGCCTAGATCATAATTTGTATGAATTGCGTCCTGTTACTGGAAAAAAACACCAATTAAGAGTTCATCTGTCCGCTTTGGGAATTCCGATTGTTAATGACCCGATTTACCCAAGGATAACTAACAAAGCGTCAGATGATTTTACCAAACCTCTTCAGCTGTTGGCGAAGTCAATCCATTTTAAAGATCCGTTTAGTGGGGAAGAGCTATCTTTTGAAAGTGCTCAAAGTTTATCGATCTGACAAGGCGTCCAGCTTTTTTTGGTAAAGAGATTTAGTGTTTTGATCAATAGCTTTTTCCTTTGCGAGTTTCATAGACGCCTTAGCCCGCCTTATATTACCCATTTTAAAATCTGATTTTGCAATACCAAAGTGCGCTTGATGCAGATAAGGTGCTTGCTTAGCAGCTTTTTTATAATAGCGTTTTGCTTCTCGGTATTTATTTTGTGCAAATGAAGTATTACCTAGATTGATCCAATCGAAAGGGTTGGGCACTTCAATCGTAGCAAGCTGGATTTTTATACGTTGCGCATCGATTCTGCGGTGCTGGCTTTTTAGAAATATGTAGTAATTACGCAATAAATCGAGTTTGTTTTCTGCATATTTTAGCCCAAATAAGTAGAGTTTTTCGGCCAGCCTTTTGAAGCCTTTTTTTTCATGGACTAATGCCATCATATTGATTGATTGCTCATCCATAGGTGAATGGTGAAATGACTCTCGTATTAGCCAATATGCATCATCGTATAAACGGTTAATGATCGCATCTGCGGCTATATTTTTATAATACATCGCGACAAATTCCGATTCTGAAATGTTTTTTCGGATTCGAGAGTTTTGGGTAGGAAAATAGTCAACGATTAGCGTATTTCTTCCAAGTTCTAGCTGCCCTCTATTGAACTGTTGTTTTGGGCTTTTTTTAGGTTCGAAAAGTAAGCTTCGAATATGTTGCGCGCTTAGAATGATATCTTCTTCTTTTTGATAAACCGGTTGAGAATCAACCAACTGATAACCGGTATCCACTCCAACGCTTTTAGCTAAAGCGGTTGTTAATATGGCTAAGGACAAGCAGTTACCTTCAGTTTGAATGAGCGATTGTTCGGCGGTTAGGGTTTTACCTGAATATCGATAGCTTTTTTCGTACTCTTTTAAATATTGAAATATGCGGCGATTTGACGAAGTCTGTTGCAGAGAGGGAGATAAATAATAAGCAGAAAATTCGTTAATTTGCTGTTGAGAGAGCTTAAATACTTGTTCTGGCGTTGGAAATGAAGGACGAATGCCGAACTTTTCTCCAGTTTCATAAGGAACCAACGGTTGAATCGCGCTTTGAGCAGCTGTTGGAGCTCGTTTTTGTAGGCTACATGCATTAATTAACAATAGAGTAGGTAAAAAAATGGAGAGTAGAAATAATGGGGAATGCTTATATTTTTTCATGACTGAATGACCTTTAGGAAAAATTATATTAGCCAGTTCCATGTGAAAACCAGATTAGTATATCAAATTAGTTAACTGGTGTTAGAAAAACAAAGTAACAAAAGTTAAACAGGGTAATAATAATGTTAGGTTACCAAAAATATCATTGAATCTGCGTAATGGATTGCTTGTTATTGTCTGTTTGGTCGCTATAATAGTGACCCTATTATCAGCACCTTCCTTAAGGTGAAGAGCGACTTTTTTACAACTAATCCGAATTTGAAGGATATCGCTGGCGAACATGAAAAAATCAATGAGATTAAATTCGGCCAACGAACTAGATAAACATATCGAATTAGACAAGAGTATTGAACCGGATAAGAGTATTGAATTCTCTGAGGTTACACAACAAACCTCGCAAATTCCGTTACCTTCAAAATCCTTTATATCCATGGAAAATGACTTTCATCCGGATGTACATCTAGAGCTAAAGTTAGGAGATATATCAGATTTTAATCTGATTAGCCAAGAGCTTGACCAAATGAGTGAGCAGAAAGCTCCTCCTAGAATAATCAGCCAGTTTAATTTGGTTAGAACTAAGCAGCTAATTGTCATTATATTGATAACCATAATTGTTGCTTTTTTAAACAACTGGTTGATTCAACAGAGCGAAATGACTAGTAAAGTATTAGCTGTGGCCTTTGTTGGTTTTATTGCTTGTTATCTGGTTGTTCGTCAAGGAAAAATAGTTCTAGCGGGTACCTTATTATTATGGTGTTTGTACGTTACTCTGACAGCATTGATGATGGCAAATGACGGTTTAAGAGATCCCGTTACGATTGGTTATGCCGGAATTCTAACTTTTGCTGCGATGCTTAATAATCGAAGACAATTTATAATAACGGCTTTGGTGATAGGTATTACGATTGGTTTTGTTGGCTTTGCCAACCATATTAAGTTATTAGACTATTCTCATGTTCCATTTTCTTGGGGGATCATGTTTGACTTATTGATTATATATGCTGTGATTAGTTACTCTTTGTGGATCTTAGCCAATGATTTAAGATTTGCATTATCGAGTCTAGAAATAGAAAATTTTAAGGTAAACAAGTCTAAAAAAGAATATAAGCGGCAGGCTCATTTCGACCATTTAACTGGACTACCAAACCGTATAATTGCCTTAGACCGATTTAACCAAGCGATTTCTCATTCTCATAGAGAGCAGGCCAAAGTCGCGATTTTGTTTATTGATCTTGATAATTTTAAAACGGTCAATGATTCACTTGGACATTCAGTTGGTGATCAGCTCCTACAAGAAGTTGCTAAACGTTTATCTCATTCTATTCGAGAGGGTGATACTGTTTGTCGTTTAGGAGGCGATGAATTTTTAATTATTCTGGATGACATTCAACAAGAAACTAACATTACAAAAATTTGCAATTTCATTTTAACTAATATTGCCGCACCAATAAACATTGAAAAACACGTTTTAACGACCACTTGCTCAATTGGGATAGCTATTTCTCCAACCGATGGTGATGATTTTGATTCGCTAAGGAAAAAAGCGGATATGGCAATGTACCGAGCGAAAAAATCTGGTCGCAATGGTTTTATGTTTTTTGATGAGTTAATGAACAAAGATATGTTAGCGCATATCGATCGTATTAATAGCTTAAGACATGCAATTAGTAATCGTGAATTTGTTCTCCATTATCAACCCAAAGTCGATTTGTTTACTGGGCGTGTTTTTTCAGCGGAAGCACTTATTCGGTGGCAACTACCTAATGGTGAACTGGTTCAGCCGAATGATTTTATATCCCTCGCTGAAAGCACGGGACTCATTCTTGAAATCGGCGAGTGGGTACTTTATGAAGCGTGTCGTCAATGTAAAGAATTCCAAAAAAATGGGTTGGAGGATTTTGGGGTTGCTGTTAATTTGTCATCTATTCAGTTTATACGAGGTGATTTAGAAGAAATAGTTAACGGGGCACTCTCTTCAGCGGGTTTAGATGCAAGCTATTTGGAGCTTGAAGTAACAGAATCGTTATTGGTTGAAGATTCAAGTGATATTAAACAACAGATTAAAGCTTTGCAGAAGATAGGGGTTACTTTTTCCATTGACGATTTTGGTACGGGTTATTCATCGCTTTCCTATTTAAAAGAATTTGATTTTGATTTTTTAAAAATTGATCGAGTTTTTATCAAGAATAGTTTACAAAGTTCGAGCGATATGGCTCTTTGCGAAGCGATTATTGTGATGGCTCATAAACTAAAATTAATGGTTATAGCCGAAGGGATTGAAACTATTGAGCAAAAGCAGGCACTTGTAAATGCCGGTTGTGAACTTGGACAAGGTTCGTTGTTTTCAGAAGCTGTTTCTGTTGATGATTTTTATAAATGGGCGAGTTTGATGAATAGTCTTGAGCAACCGCAGTCAGCGATTGATATTTCACTAAGTCATTAGTTAATGACTGTAAGCTTAAAATTATAAGCTTCAATAATTAAAGAGAATTTTATATGGTTTCAGGCAATCTGAAAAAAATGCGTTCAAATTTATCGCACAAAGAGGATGGTTCTAAGGTCGAATATTTTCTTCCACTTGGTAACTCAGAGGTTCCTCTTAATCCATACATTGGTAAGCATCTAAGATTAAAATTTTTAGGCAATATTAATTGTTCTCATTGTAATAAACGAACCAATAAAAGTTTTTCTCAAGGTTTTTGTTTTCCTTGTATGAAAAAATTAGCTTGTTGTGATATGTGTATTATGAAGCCCGAAACTTGCCATTATGATCAAGGAACTTGCAGAGAACCAAGCTGGGGTGAAGCGAATTGTTTTGTTCCTCATTATGTTTATCTTTCAAATACCTCAGGTTTAAAAGTAGGAATTACTCGTCACACTCAAATTCCTACTCGCTGGATTGATCAAGGTGCAACTCAAGCAACCATTATTTATAAAGTGAATACTCGTCAGCAATCAGGTTTTGTTGAAATAGCGTTTAAGGATTTAATAGCGGATAAAACCAATTGGCGTACTATGTTAAAGGAAAACCAGCCCGACAGAGATTTATTGTCAGAAGCGACAGAACTTAAAGCTAAACTCTCTGAACAATTGGATAAAGTAATTGGTTCTTTTTCAGCTAACGATATTGAGTCACAAGAAAATGAAGTTACCAGTATTCATTATCCGGTATTGGAATTTCCTACTAAAATCACATCACATAATTTTGATAAAAATCCAGTGGTAGAAGGAATGCTAATGGGAATCAAGGGACAATATTTAATTTTTGATACAGGGGTTATTAATATTCGGAAGTTTACTTCTTATGATGTTGAGGTAAGTTAACCTCGAGAAGTTTCTTTTCGGTAAGTTGTGGTTGAACTTGTGAAGCCCAATTAACTAATTGAAATCAGGTAGTAAGTTATGAAAATCCTCCAAAATACAATCAAAGTTATTGGATTTTTCCTAGCAATTCTTATTGCCATTCTAGTTGTATTATCGATCATTCCCGCCAAGACAGATAAAATTGAAGGAAACAATGCGATTTCTTCACTCGAAAGTGTCCAGATTGGTGGAATCGAACAATGGTTAACTATTCGTAGTGAAGATATCTCAAATCCCATTTTGCTTTATCTACACGGTGGTCCTGGGATGGGCTATATTCCATTTGGTTCTGACTTTAATTCGCTTATCGAAAAACACTTTGTTGTGGTTCATTGGGATCAACGTGGAGCCGGTAAAACCTGTGGTTCTAATACTCAAAATTCAACTCTGAATTTGGAACAATATCTGTCAGACACTCTTGAGTTGATTAACTATTTGCGCCAACGATTTACTAAACAAAAAATCTATTTAGTCGGTCATTCGTGGGGAAGTGTGCTTGGGGTAAAAATAGCGCAACGTCACCCGGAATTATTCCATGCTTATGTTGGAGTAGGGCAGGTTGTGGATATGAATGCAGGTGAGGCGATTTCGTACCAATTTGTATTAGACCGAGCGACTCAAGAAAATAATGAAAAGGCATTAAGCGATTTAGCTGAAGTAAAACCACCTTATGAATCGATTGAAGCTTTAATGACTCAACGGCAATGGCTTGGTAATTATTCAGGTGACCGTCTTACCGGCGACTCAATGGTGAAAATATTGACCGGTGTTTTGTCTGCCTCCGAATATACATTATCAGAAAAAATGGCTTATTACGGCTGTGTCATCAACTCTCTAGAACAGGCTTGGGATGATTTACAAGATATTGATTTTAAAAGCAGCATTAAATCTTTTGATTTGCCAATTTATTTTTTTGCAGGGCGATATGATTACAATACGCCGTCGGTTCTAGTTGAGGAATGGGTGAGTCAAATAAATGCACCAGTCGTCGAGCTTGTGTGGTTTGAAAACTCGGCTCACTATATTTCAAGTGAAGAGCCTATTAAATTCCAACAAGCGTTAATTGATCACCTTCTTATTGAACGAAAGAATGATTGATTATTCTCTTATTTGACCATCACCCAAAACTACAAATTTTTCGGTAGTTAAGGATTCAACACCCATTGGCCCATAGGCATGAAGCTTACTGGTTGAGATACCAATTTCAGCACCAAGACCAAGTTGACCGCCATCAGAAAAACGTGATGAAGCATTAACCATAACGACTGATGAATTAATTTTTTTTATAAACCGGCTTGCTGTTTTTTCATTTTCGGTGACTATGACTTCAGTATGATTAGACGTATATTTAAGGATATGTTCAACCGCTTCATCAAAACTATCAACTTGTTTTACTGCAATTTCTAACGCTAAATACTCCGCATCGTAATCGGCATCGGTTGCAAGTTTTGCATTATTAAAGTGGTTCAGCGTTTTTTCGCAAGCATGAATAGATACATGGTTTTTTTCTAGAGAATCGGCAATTTCTTTTATATGTTTCTCAACCATATCTTTATGGATCACTAGTGTTTCTAAAGCATTACATACCCCAGGTCTTTGCACTTTTCCGTTGACTAAAATATTGATGGCTTTGTTAATATCCGAATCTTTGTCAATGTATAGATGACAAACACCTTTATAATGCTGAATGACGGGAATTCGACTATTTTCGCTAACGTATCGAATAAGGCCTTCCCCGCCTCTTGGAATAATAAGATCGACCAATTGATTTAATTGAAGCAACTCAGCCATATGTTTTCGGTCAGGGTCAGATACAATTGCAATTGCACCTTCAGATATTCCATTTTCCTTTAGAGCCTGATGTAGGGATTTACCAATTGCAATATTTGAGTGAAGCGCTTCTTTACCACCTTTTAAGATAATGGCGTTTCCTGCTTTAAAGCAAAGTGCAGCAGCATCGGCTGTTACGTTAGGACGAGATTCATAAATCATCGCAATAACACCTAACGGAATACTCACTTTTTGAACATTTAGCCCATTTTCTAACTGGTAAGCATGTTTGATTTTACCAACTGGGTCATCCTGACTGGCTATCTGTTCAATTGCCTGAGCGATATCTTTAATCCTATCGGGTGTGAGTCTTAGGCGATCAATCATTGCATCAGAAAGTTGATTATCTTTTGCATTACAAAGATCAACTTCATTTTGTTGAATAATAGTTAATTGATTCTCCCTTAAAGCATTTGCCATATCATTGAGCGTTCGCTGTTTTTTTTCCGCCGACAAAGAAGAAACTTCAAATGATGCTTGTTTGGCTTGTTCGGCTAATCTTTTTATTGAAAACATAATATATTTCTAATAAACCCTTAGTTATTCATGCTAGCTTGTTAGACCTGTCACGTTAAAACTAGGTCTCATTAAAACCAGATCTCATTAAAACCAGATCATCTCGCTCGATGACTACATTGCTATCAAAGTAACCTAATATTGATTCAAATTGTTCACTGGGTTTTCCTTTAATTTGTTCGATGGCTGTATGGTTATATTGGCAAATACCACGAGCAATGATTTTGCCACTTGTGTCACAAACAATATCGGTGGCATCACCTTTGTCGAATCGCCCTTGCAAACTACAAATTCCGACGCTTAACAATGAAGCGCCTTTATTTTTAATCGCGTCTACGGCACCTTGATCGATTCTTAATGTCCCTTTTGCATTTAGGGTATGTTTTACCCAATGTTTTCTTGCGGATAACTTTTCTGATTTTG
>Ga0316204_10009885_pt1 | contig 12533 bp, 13 predicted proteins | sample 6monrhotite_MG_2_FD_205661 | JGI IMG/M metagenome (GOLD analysis project Ga0316204, IMG submission 205661) | Microbial mat bacterial communities from mineral coupon in-situ incubated in ocean water Damariscotta River, Maine, United States -... | ecosystem: Environmental > Aquatic > Marine >...
TTTTTCTGGGTAGATGGCGTTCAACATGGTAATTTTGGTAATTTTCAATGGCGCACCACCACTAATTTAATGATTAACACCTTTATGCTGGATAGCTATAACCACTTTAATGGTGGGGCTCCAAATGCATCAAGCCCAAATCGAGTCCGATATGACAATATCGTAATATCAACACAGCCAGTTGGCTGTTTATAAAAGCATCAAGACTTCTGTATCACTTTTTTGCTTAAGATTATTCATCTAAATAGATGAAATTGCTTAAGTTTCCTCAGACTCTGCCGTTAATACTCATAGCAAAACTTACTTTTATCTAATTGCTCTTGATTAGGCTTGTGTTGTGTTAAATTGGTTTTCTAAAGAATCGAAGAATCACCTTTCCAGTATTGTCCAGCATACTGAGGGCGTAGCCTTTGCCTGCGTGACTGATCGAAATACTCAAAAACCGCTTCTTAGTCATTGCTTTTTTCAACCGCAAATTTCTGACCATAAAACAACACTAAAGCAATTACTAGAACAAACAAATATTTCAAAAAAATACCCATTATCAACCTTACTGGATTCTAATAATTTCTTACTGCTTTTAATGCAACGTCCAGATGTTAGCGAAGATGAACTTGTTGATACCATACGTTGGCAAATTAAAGATCAGCTTGATTATCCTGCGACAGAAGCCATCATCGAAATTATTGATATTCCAGGTCAACAAGAACGCGGTCGCCTACCAATGATCTACGCCATTGCAGCGCACCAAGAAATTTTAAAATCCTCAATTAATGTATTTGATGAGAATAAACTTAACTTACAATATATCGATATACCCGAACTCGCTCAACGAAATGTCTCATCGCTCCTACCTGAAGATCGTATTGGTGTAGCACTACTTAATTTACAACCTAATTATAGCCTGTTAACCATTACACATGAAGGAGAGCTCTACCTTAGCCGAGTTATTGATATTGGCTATGAAAATTTAGAACAACATGATGAACCCGTTACTGAAACAACAGGCTTTAGCCTAGAGCAATCTTCTTCAGGCTTAGAAACAAACATCAGTAAGATTGTATTAGAAATACAGCGCTCTCTGGATTATTATGAAAGCCACTACGGAAAACCGAGCATTGGTAATTTAGTTATTGCGCCTCTTGAAAATGAAATTCCAGATCTAAACAATCAACTTAAAGAAGAACTGGGGCTTGCTGTACGAAGCCTAGAGCTTGATGAAATTATTGAAATAGATTCCGATCTTAACATTGAACTTCAAGCAAAATGTTTTGGTGCCATTGGTGCAGCCCTTCGTAATAGCGCTCCTAATTCTACTCTCTCTAAATCCGATTAAAGCCACTATAAATGCAACATATTAACCTTTATCACATAAGTCTAAAGAAAAAATTACTGCATTTTTCTTTTCAACGATTATTGCATACTTCAATTGCGTTACTTTTTCTACTTGGCTTTATACAGGCATATAATCAATATAATTATTATTCAACACAAAATACATTTAAAGTTAAAACTAAACATCTAGCTGAAAGCACCAAACATTTTAATACTTTACAAACTAACCTTCCAACATTACGAAAAGATCAATCGCTTACCGTTAAACTTAAAAAGCTCGAACAAAATATAATTAACAAACAATTGGTTCTGTCCATTCTCTCTGATAAAAAATTAGGTAATACCGAAGGATTTACAAAACACTTTGAAGGGTTAGCGCGACAATCCATCAATGGTCTCTGGATAACTCGGGCACACTTTATTGAAGGTGGAACAGTTCTCGATATCCAAGGAAAATCAAGAGCACCAGAACTTGTTCCTAAGTATTTACAAGGGCTATCTTCTGAAAGGGCTTTTAAAGGATCTGAATTCAACAGTTTTGTTATTCAAAAAAATGCTAAAACAAAGTTACATGAATTTAAATTTAACAATATAAAATCTTCACAAGCACGATCCAATGTTGAGCTAACAAAAAGATGAGCCAAGCTATGAACCAGTTAAAAGAAAAGTTCAGCCATCTTGCTGGCCTTTTTGATGCACGCAATATACGTGAACGCGTTTTAATTGCAGGCCTTTTGATTGCTATTATTTTTAATGCATGGCTTTTATTATTCCATGATCATTTAACATATGCACAGCAAAAGCTTGAAGACGAAATTTCTTCTATCAATAAAAAAATTGAAACGATTGAAAAGCAACACAAAATTCTCAGCCAAGCTAAAATGAGTGATCCAAATAAAGACGTTAATCAGCGCTTATTCTTAGCTCAACAACATGCTGATAAGTTAGACATCCAATTACAAAACAAAATGAAAGGGCTTATTCAACCCACACAAATGGCCAAAGTCCTTGAACAAGTTTTAAGCCAACAAACTCGACTGCGCTTTATACGCATTCAAAGTCTCGCAGCAAAACCTTTATTAGTGGATGCACCTGAGAATAATATTGAAAACAATCAAGTTATAGCACTCGATTCCAGAGCGGTCGCTGATTCTAAATCGACACTAACCGATATTGGCGTTTATCAGCATGGAATTGAAATGGAGTTTACGGGCTCATACCTTGATACTCTAGGGTATTTAAGTCAGCTTAAAAAATTGCCCTGGCATTTTTATTGGGATGATGTCCTTTTTGATGTTAAAAAACATCCAAATTCATCTGTAATTATTCGCGTCCATACTTTAAGCTTGAAAGAGGGCTGGTTAGGTGTGTAAGCGTTTACTATCGCTATATTTCCTTATATCTATATGCTTAAGTGCCTATCTACCGCTTAGTCACGCTGAAGACTTGCCTGATCCTACTCGGCCAACAAGCGCTAAAGCCCCCCTTAGCACAACCAAGAGCAATGTTTCTCGTTCATGGGTGTTAACTTCGACCTTAATCTCGAATGACCGGCGTACTGCCACAATAAATGGCAAGCTGGTCTCAATAGGCCAACACGTAAACAGCGCCAAAGTTGTTTCTATACAGCCTAACGAAGTATGGTTAATTTATAAGCAAAAACGTTTTCGTATCAAATTGTTAGCGCGCAATATTAAGGATTTTTCTCGTTCTGCCGCTAAATAGAGCATAGATATATATAAGGTAAGATTTTAATAACATGCTAAGTATCCTCCGATCCATATTATTTTTGTTTAAGGGCAGCAGTTTCTGCCTCGTATTATTTATTAGTGGTTGTGCAAATGATATGCGCAATCCAAATACGCTAGCTGAAATTGAGCAATCTCTTAAAGCCAGCCAACCATCTACGCCCACTGAAATTAAAAATATCGATGATGCTTTACTGCCTCCCATTGACATAGATGTACCAGGTTCAACAGGCGTTGATACGGAACCTCGTTTTGATCTTAAAGTTAACCGAGTTGCTGCTCGCACTTTCTTTATGGGTTTAGTTCAAGGCACACCATACAACATGATCGTACACCCAAAAGTTAAAGGTGCGATTACCTTAGATTTAAAAAATCTTACCGTAGTGGAAGTATTAAATACCGTCCGTGATGTATTTGGTTATGACTATGAGAGTACCGATTCAGGCTTCCAAATTTATCCCAACTCTATGCGAACTCGGATTTTTAAAATTGATTATCTTGACGTTGTACGTAAAGGCAATTCTGAAATGCGCGTTAGCTCTGGCCAAGTAACGGATGCTGGTGATAATGGCTCAAGCTCAACAGATACAAACTCTAGTTCCCGTTCTTCATCAACATCGGGTTCTAAAGTTTCCACTTCAAGCTCTTCAGATTTTTGGAAACAATTATCCCAATCCGTTAAATCGATTGTTGGAGATAAAAACGGACGTAACGTCGTTGTTAATAAACATTCAGGTGTCATCGTTGTTCATGCCATGCCGGGCGAATTACGTGCGGTAGATAAATTTGTAAAAACAACTCAATCTATCATCCAGCGGCAAGTTATATTAGAAGCCAAGATTATCGAAGTCGAATTAAGTGATGGATATCAGTCAGGCATTAACTGGTCTTCGTTCGGACAGTCCGCAGGGCGTAACTCATCTATCTTGCTTAGCCAAACAGGTGGGGGATCAGTGATTGGCGGAACAGGTAGCATTATCGATGGAAATACTGGCACACTTAATCCAAGCAATTATTCAGGAGTAAATGGCTCTTCTACTTCAGCATTCGGTGGCGTTTTTTCACTCGCACTTAAAATTGGCAATAGCTTTACCAGCTTTCTAGAACTTTTAAAAACACAGGGTGACGTGCATGTTTTATCAAGCCCACAAGTATCCACAATTAATAATCAAAAGGCTGTTATTAAAGTAGGCCAAGATGAATTTTTTATTACCGATGTTGATAGCAGCACAAATACATCAACAGGAACTTCATCAACACAAAGCAATGTTGAACTAACACCTTTCTTCTCAGGTGTTGCGCTTGATGTTATTCCTCAGATAAGTGAAGACGGAAATATAACATTGCATATCCACCCAACTGTCAGTACCGTTGTTGAAAAAGTAAAACAAATAAGCTTAAACAATACCTCTAGCCTAAGTGTTCCATTAGCCTTAAGCTCGATTAGAGAATCGGATACCATTATTCGCGCACGTGATGGTCAAGTAGTGATCATTGGTGGCTTAATGCAAAACTCAACTAAAAATGAAGATGCAGGCATTCCTGTCCTAGGTGATCTCCCTCTCATCGGTGGTCTTTTTAAACATAAACGTAAAGCATATAAAAAGAGCGAGCTTGTCATCTTATTACGTCCCATCATTGTAAAAGATGATACGCAATGGTCTAAAAAACTAAAGCAGATTCAATCACGTGTAGGCAGTTTATATCCGCCCAATAAATAATTAAAAAGTTAATCGCATAAAAAATGAGAACTGATTATGTACCATCGTTTTTTTGGACTTAAAGAACTACCTTTTACCTTATCGCCTGATACGGAATATTTTTTTGCACACGGGCACTATGCCAATGCATTAAACACGCTAATCGTTGCGTTACGAACGGGTGAAGGCTTTATAAAAGTAACAGGTGAAGTTGGTACCGGTAAAACTTTATTATGTCGTAAACTTTTAAAAACTGTTGGTAAAAACTTTTTTTCTATTTATATCGCCAATCCACAACTTTCACCACACGGTTTACAAGTTGCTATTGCTGAAGAATTAGGCTTGCCCATTACTCGATATACTCATCGGTTGCTTAATCAAATTACTGAAAAATTAACAGCGCTTAGCGAAGAGGGCAACCAGGTTGTGCTGTGTATTGATGAAGCCCAAGCAATGCCAAAAGAAACACTTGAAGCACTGCGTTTAATTACTAATTTAGAAACTGAAAAGAAAAAACTTATTCAGGTAGTACTTTTTGGACAGCCAGAATTAAATACAAGTATAAGTGACCCTGCTGTTAGGCAGCTGAAGCAAAGAATTACATTTTCATATCAATTAGAGCCGTTATCTATTAATGAAATGAATGCCTATATTCAACATCGCTTGAGAGTTGCTGGATTTGTAGGCGTACAAATATTTGATGAGAATGCATTAAACGCTATTCACAAATACAGCTTAGGAATACCACGATTAGTTAATATCTTATGTCATAAATCACTAATGGCTGCTTACGGGAAAGGACAAAGGCTGATTACTTCTGCACTTACCGATCTTGCAATACGTGATACAAATGAAATCCAATCCTTTCATGCTGTAAAAAATAGTAGGCAGAAAAATCTCTGGTGGATGAGTGCAAGCTCAGCCTTATTTGCAGCAATGGCATCTTTCGCCACTTATTATGTGATGCAATAATTATTATGAGCCTCATCAACCAAATGCTCAGTGACTTAGACCATCGTCAAACGGTTACATCAAATAGCAGTGCTTCAAATGATGCTGCTGATCCTTGCCTATCTATCCCTAGTGGCTTAACAGGCAAACCCAAAAAAATACCTTTTGCAAAAATAAGCCTTTCAATACTTATAATTTTTCTGCTAAGTATTACAGGTTACTATAGTTATTTAATCTATAATATTAAAACACAAAGTAATGTTAAAGCTTCTGAACCTATAAGCAAAAATAGTAGTATTGTTAGTCAACCTAAAAAAATAATACATTATCAAGCAGCTAAGAAAAAATCGACAATTAGTACAATTGTTAAACAAAGTCCTAAAACTAAAGCGCCCGTAATTTCAGCTGTAGTAAAAGGGAATGGTTTCGAACCTATATCTGATACAAGCGTTAATACTAACCAGCCTTTACAATCAAATAGCCTCGAAACTGAAAATACTAATTTAGACTCTGTAAATAAACGCAGATTAGATCTTAATCCTTATCAACAATCTGAAATTGCTTATATAAAAGGTTACGAGCTATTACAAAACAATAAAGTTTATTCTGCGGAAGCTAAACTATTATTAGCCTTAGAACATAATAGTAAACATATTAAAGCTCGAGAAATGCTAGTTGGCCTTTATCTTAAATCAGGTAGAAAAATAGAAGCTGAAGACATCTTGGTTAAAGGCTTGGTACACCTGCCAAATTATCCTAACTTTGCAAAACTCTATGCACGCTTACTGTTAAATCTAAATCAAACGAGTAAAGCTGTAAAAATTCTATTAAAGCATAAACCTGCTATTGCATCTGACCCTAATTATTATGCTTTACTTGCAGCTAGCTACCAACGCAAAAAGAATCACAATGCAGCAGCAAATACATACGTCAAATTACTTAAAATCAATCCTCGTGAAGGTATTTGGTGGGTCGGTATGGCTATTTCTCTTGAAGCGCTAAATAAAAACAAGGAAGCCCTTAATGCCTATGAAAAAGCACGTCAAACGGGCACTTTAAATACTCGTATCTCGAATTATTCATCTCAAAGACTTAAACAATTAAATCTTACTACTCCCACAGACGAATAATAGTGAGCAGTGGCCGAGTAATACGAATACATTAGTATCTTTTACATAACTGGACTAAACTAAGTAGTATTATCTACTTACTTTAGTGTTGCCTGTTATGTTTAAAAACTCAAATTCTTTTTCTTACATTAGTTGCCTGCTTATTATATGCATATGGTCTTTTCAATCGTATGCAGATGATAAACAAATCTATAAAAAAACTAATGACAAAGGTGTCGTTGAATTTACCGATGTACCAGGCAAAAATACTAAGCCTATTCGCGTTCCTCCGATGAATACCTACAAGCAAAAAAAACTACCTAGCATTAAAAGCAAGCCTCTACCTGCAGAAGTAAAAGCAGCCTATAACGAGTTTTCAATTACTTCACCGCTGCATGATAAAGTTATGCGAGACAATTCTGGCAAAATAGTTGTTAAGTTAAAAATTAGCCCTTCGTTAAATTCTGAACACAAAATTTTAGTATCAATTGATGGAAATTCAAAAACGGCTATCAAAGGCTCTTCTTCATCTGTTACTTTCAGTAACATTGATAGAGGCACGCATACAGTGCAAGCGTCAATTGTTGATTCTCAAGACCAAGTTATAATGGAGTCTGGAGCAATCACTTTTCACCTACAACGTTATTTCGCACCTCGTGCGTCAGGCGACGCATCCGATGCTCCTACGCTAGACTCGGATGAGCCGACTTCTTCTACGCTAGACTCGGATGAGCCTCCTCCCCCAGAACAATAAAACGCACCATATAGGTGCATACGCACCTTAATTGTGCTAAAATTGTTCTAACAGCTTAAGCTGCTATTGCAGTTCACTTTAATATACACTTTTAACCTATTGATTATTAAGAGTTAAATTATTTCAAACTAGTCTCCTTTAGCTCCAGCTCGGCTGCTTTGAAATGGTTTACTTCTTGCTATATAGAAGGCATGAATGCTTTGGACTTAAAAATTTTATCCCCTCACCAGCGTGTTCTTGACGGTTTAAATAGCGCAACGCTGCTCTTTGGCTCCGATCTTTTACTTCGCTATATAAATCCGGCAGGCGAAATGCTGTTTGAAGCCAGCACACGTCACTTAATTGGGCAACACTTCGAACATTTATTTAGTGCATCTTCCTGTACAGCGAACGACGTTCTCACTGTATTAAAAACAATACATCCTATTACTCAACACGAAGTCTCTGCCACTCTTTTAAAAACCAAAGAAGTTACTATGGATATATCACTCAGCCCAATGCTAGATTTAAAAGATGATCCTGAAATTTTACTTGAATGCCATCAAATAGATCATATGTTGCGTATAAGCCAAGACAATAAACGCGCTGAAGATCAAGAAGCGACCAAGCAAATATTACGCGGCCTTGCCCATGAAATTAAAAACCCTCTAGGTGGCTTACGAGGATCAGCACAATTACTCGAGCGTCAACTACAAGATGAAAATCTAAAAGAATATACCCGCGTTATAATTGACGAAGCCGACAGACTCAGCTTACTCGTTGATAGAATGATTGGTCCTGTAAAAATTCCTAAGACTTCTGAAACGAATATTCATGAAGTACTCGAACATGTACGCCAACTTATACTAGCCGATGATGGACATAACATTAATATTATCCGCGACTATGACCCTAGCATTCCTGATATCAAAATCGATGAAGGCCAATTTACTCAAACCATTCTTAATATTACGCGTAATGCAATTCAAGCTTTAACACCAAGTACAAATGATAATGTGATGGGCACTATTACTTACAGAACACGTATTTTACGAAATTTTACCATTGCTGATAAACGTCATCGCTTAGCTCTTTCACTTGAGATTGAAGATAACGGACCAGGTATACCGGATGATTTACAAAAGAAAATATTTTTTCCAATGGTAACCGGTCGAGCAGAAGGAACAGGTTTAGGCTTATCTATTGCTCAAAGTATTATTCAACAACACCACGGTTTGCTCGAATGTAAGAGCAAACCCGGTAAAACAGTATTTACAATAAATCTACCAATTTATATTTAACAAAATGGATATTTAAATAACATGTCTAATGAATCAATATGGGTTGTCGATGATGATCGTTCAATTCGATGGGTGCTTGAACAAGCCTTATCACAAGCTAATATGGATGTTAAAACATTTGAAAATGCAACTGATGTTCTAGAAAATTTAAAAACATCAAAACCCGATGCCATAATAAGTGACATTAGAATGCCAGGTATGGATGGATTTGATTTACTATCACAAATCCAAACCGATTACCCTGACTTGCCAGTTATTATAATTACGGCACATTCTGATTTAGACAGTGCTGTTTCAGCCTATCAAGGTGGTGCTTTTGAATACCTTCCTAAACCATTTGACGTTGATGATGCCGTTGCCCTTGCACAACGCGCCGTAAAGCAAAACAAAACCATTCAACAGCCTGCTGCTGTATCAAAGTCAAAAGTAAGTGAAATTATTGGTGAAGCCGCTAGCATGCAGGAAGTTTTCCGTGCAATTGGTCGCTTATCACAATCAAATATTACGGTTTTAATTAACGGTGAATCAGGTACGGGCAAAGAACTTGTTGCAAGTGCATTACATCGTCACAGTCCTCGTTTTGATAAACCTTTTATCGCATTAAATATGGCAGCCATTCCTCGTGACTTACTTGAATCTGAACTGTTTGGCCATGAAAAAGGTGCATTTACTGGTGCTCAAAATTTAAGAAAAGGGCGCTTTGAACAAGCAAATACCGGCACTTTATTCCTAGATGAAATAGGTGATATGCCTGCAGAATTACAAACACGCTTATTGCGTGTACTCGCAGATGGAGAATTTTATCGAGTTGGTGGCCATCAGCCTGTAAAAGTTGATGTTAGAATTATAGCTGCAACACATCAAGACCTGGAACAACGTGTACAACAAGGTGACTTCCGTGAAGATTTATTTCACCGGCTTAATGTTATTCGTATTCATATTCCTTCACTAAAAGAACGACGAGAAGATATACCAATACTTGCACGACACTTTTTAAGTAGTGCTGCTCAGGAACTTGAGGTTGAAGTTAAAATTCTCTCTACTGAAGCTGAACAGTTTTTATCAACACTCAATTGGCAAGGGAATGTTCGTCAACTTGAAAACACATGCCGATGGTTGACGGTTATGACACCTTCGCAAAACATTACTATTAGCGACTTACCTCCTGAGCTAACAGCTAAAACTCAAGCCACGCTTACTGAAGGCAATTGGACTGATCTTTTAAAAAACTGGTCCGATCAACAATTAAACAATAATGAAAAAAATATACTTGAAATCGCCACACCACAATTTGAAAAGGTACTTATTAAATCCGCATTAGAAAAAACAGGTGGCAGAAGACAAGATGCAGCCGTTTTACTTGGTTGGGGTCGTAATACATTAACCCGAAAAATTAAAGAACTTAATTTATAATTGTATTAACACCAACTTCATATAACAGTTTTAATATGGTTCCTGTACCATCTGGCAGATAATAAGCTCATAAAATTGCCATGAGTACTTATATAAAAGGACTCTTCATGATCCAAGGCCTCCGCTATTAAGTGTTAATTCATATTCGCTATTCAGCACTAACTGTCATTAAGTAATGTCTAATAGTGCTTATATATTGTGCATAATATTCTAAATTATGTATGCACTGCGGTAGTGCAATTTATTCATCTCGAGTAATATATAACAATAAAATGGTGTTTATTATCCCAATACAGCGGGCTTTTGTACTTTAATAGTATTTGAAGCGAATGGAGAACAAATTTAAATAATCGATCAACAAACTTACACTCTTTAAAAGTAATATGCACCAAGCGGCATTATTTGTAAAATACCGCTCACCGTCTAATTAAGTATTATCCAAATAATAAATATAGCTAAAAAATAAGCACACATTATCGTTAGTGATTAAAGGAGAAAAACATGCGGGAATTTGTAAAGATTAAAGCTTTTATTGTAGTAATACTTAGTTTTTTTATATTTATGAATAATGCTTCGGCTGCAGAATGTTATGAGAAGTCAAAAAATTTAATTAATCTCAAAAACGATTATTACAATCTAGCTCCAAAGATGAAAATATCAGGAAAAGATAGAGATTTGTTAAATGAATTTTACAATAATATAAAGGGGGAGGAATGAATAGGTACTATATTGCATACAGACTGTAAAGGATCTGAAAGAGCTCCAATTAAAATACAGAAAAAAGCAAATACTACAGTAAAAATTATTACCACCAAGAATTTAGTTATAAAAGCAAAGAGATCCATAAATGATAGAATAATAAGTCACAAAAAATATAAATTATTAGGAAGCGATGGATTATTATCTTTTAAATTTAACAGTGAAAACGATTTAGTTTTTTCAGAAGTTATACGAAAGAAAAACGCAAATAACGCAGGGAGTCGCATGCTTGAATTAATTTATAAACTAGAATTAAAGCATGACATGCTGAAGATCAGCATCACTACATATATAAATGGAGTCTTTGTTGGTGATGAAATATGGTCTATTACTCGCTATTAATCGTTTCATGTATAACAAGTCGTTAAAAAAATAACTGTACAAAAATATGCATAGCTCGGACAGTCAACCGCTCACTTTGTGAGCGGGTTATTACCATTAACCTATCAGACAAAATATTCTATTCTTTTCAACCCTGCTTTTTTAAGTTAAATCTAGTGAGACGTATCTATACACTCTGAATTACTTGAGTTAACTCTAAACCAACCAGCAATACTAAAACGGGTTTGTTTTGCTGCAAGCACTTCATGAGGAAATTGCTCGCTTAAGAATATAACCATTGTGCCTGCTCTTGGGATAACGGCTTCCAAAACCGTTTTTTTATCTTGGCCATACAAAACGAGCTCGCCGCCATTCTCACCTTGCCAGTTTTCATTTAGATAAAAAACTGTAGATAAAATTCTATTACTTTTACCTTTTAAAGCATCTATATGTTGCTTATAAAAGTCACCTTCTTTATATATTGAATAATGTGCTTCATAATCAAACAACCCTATATAAAAGAACTTATTAAACTCAATACGTAAAGATTCCATTAATTGTAGATATTCATTGTCTATTTCATTTTTACTATCTAACCAATGAATCTTATCTCGACGAACATCTGAATTTGTTTGTTGTTGATCTGATCGACCAATACCTGCATTTTTTAAATCACATTCTTTAAATTCAAGTATGCGTGATTGAATAGACTCAAATTGTTTTTTGTTAATACAATCTTCTAAAACAATATAGCCCTGTTTATCAACTGTGTTGATTATCGTTTTGATCTTTTCATTATCAATTAAAATCAAAATTCTTCCTTACAATATAAAATCATGAAATTTTTATTCGCACAACTTTCATTACTTCAAATGTAATCCCAGCGACTATTTCAGTAGTAACATAATAGGTTAGATTTACTCGCTGACCTTTCAAATCTTTATATGGCTTTTTCCGCTTATATTTAAAGGGTACATCACAGCCTTCTATCATAAGAGAATTTATTATCCACTCGTCTTGCTTACGCTGGGTATGAGACACTACTTTTTTCATTTCAGAATGGATCGTTTCTTTATGCTTTTTTAATATCTTTTCGGGATTGCTTTTCATCTAACACCTAAAATATGGTAAATCTAAATAATTCAAACATTCAATTGTTCATC
>Ga0316204_10009886_pt1 | contig 12528 bp, 13 predicted proteins | sample 6monrhotite_MG_2_FD_205661 | JGI IMG/M metagenome (GOLD analysis project Ga0316204, IMG submission 205661) | Microbial mat bacterial communities from mineral coupon in-situ incubated in ocean water Damariscotta River, Maine, United States -... | ecosystem: Environmental > Aquatic > Marine >...
GAGTTGTTAAGTTTAGATATTGAATATGAGTTTTAAATTAGCTTGTTTTTTTGCGAAGTATGGGAGGCCATTAGTAAGAATTTTGGTTTTAGACACCTATTTTTCTTGACTAACTTTTTGATAGACAATCTTACTATCTTGGATTACATAATCGTGATTATGTTTGTGAGTAGTATGTGACATTTATATATTCCTTATTTCCAATACGTTTTCATTAACTTAATTAATTCCAAAGCAGACTTATCTTGGGGACTTTTGGGTGCTGTTGGATTTTTCATTACATGCTCTTTTACATGGCCTTCTATCAATTCACCCATAAGCCCGTTTAATCCACCTCTACAAGCTGAGAGTGTTTGCAATACCGAAAAACAATCTTTCTCGTCATCTAAACTTCGCTCAACAGCTTCAAGCTGTCCTTTTATCCTCTTTATTCTCGATTTTATTTTTTTTCTATCTTCAAAAACATGAGACATTTACGCACTCCATATACTGTACCCCAGTACATTATATTAAATAATAATGCCTGTAAACTAAGAATAGACAACGGGGTAACTTTAATATCGAAGATGATACTTTCTTCTTTGTTTATAACTCCTCCACGTTCTCTCCAAAGTGGAATGCCCCATCCAAACGCTTATATTTTCCAACTCTTGGTTTTTTGATAGCATTAAGTCAACAAAACCCTTTCTGCCTCCATAAAGATCAATTCCTTTTCCAAAGTATCCTCTAACTGTTTTTACTAATGGCCTTTTAAAGTTCTGTCCCTCAAGCATCCTTATTGCAAATTCTTGTTCTTCAAAAATAATTGGAATCGGTTTCCAACGATCCTCGTATGGCAAGGCCACTATTTTAGTTTGAAATAGCCACAGAACTTTTTTGCCGTTAAATTCCTCAATCTTCCATAGCTCATCTTTCTTTAAGTTATCAACCTCTTGCGGCCTTAAGCCAAACCACACTGATAAATAAAGCCAGTTAAATTGTTCAGCTTTAATTTTGTCTTTTGATGAATATAGATTTTCTGGTTCTAGTGGCAATGATGGTTTTCTACAATATTCAGTTTTAGAATAATACGCATCTATCAATCTTGCTCTCTCATAACCTTTAGGAGTTGGTATTGATAAAAAGGCACGTCCTGTCACCTTACAGAAATAAAATCCCCAAAGGTTTGCAATTTTAATAATAGATTGAATATATCTTAGACTGAATTTTTTAGAATAAAAGTAATCATAAATTTCATAAGTAGAAAAATACCAATCAGTAGGTTCTACAGCAATAGAAACAATCATTTTCTGAGCGGCTTTCCAAACCTGCATGGCCCTAGATGTTCTACGCTTACCACTGTCAACTTCGCTATCTCTCTTTCTTATAAATCTCTTTTCAAATTCAGCAACAAACTCTTCTGGTAATACTGAATCAAACCTTTTTTGAAAAATTTGATTATTGTGCTGGATTTTAATTAATTTTTCTTCTTGGCGCTTAACATCTAACTGAGCGTTTAATTGCTTCGCTCTAGCTTTGGCCTCGACCAAGGTCATATACTTATAGAAACCAAGATTATTCCAACGATCTTTTGAGATATCCCACTCTTTCTTTGGGTATTTTGCTTTAGAACCTTTGGTGTCAGCCTTTTTAAATGAAACATATTGAATTTTCCATTTTGGTTCTGTTTTTCTATTAGTTAATTCTCGGACGTAGTACCCCATTATGGCCCCCATTTTAAAGTTGATTTAAATGGAGCAACATCGTCTCCATCGTCCTAATCGGACGATGGTTTTCTTTCTAAAACACTGATTTTATTCAAGGTTGTGGTGGAAACTTCGATGCTGTAACCTTTTAATTTCATTAACAAAAAATTTAAAAGGTAGCCAAAATAGCCACAGCACCATTTTCTCTAGACAAGCGCAGACAACTGTAGACAGGTTTGAACTCGTAGAGTGTTGGAAAATATTATAGCGCTATTTCGTTTTGTAGTCCATGGAGTTGAAAAAGTTATCTGTCGAAGAAGCAAATGTTGTCGAAGACTCCCATCCGACATATCAAAGTTCATAAGATATAACTTGTTAACCCAAAAAAATTATTATTAATAGTTTGCAAATTTTTTATTGAACCTTTTATTATTTTATAACGTCTAAGTATTAGAAACTAACAAAAAGGGGTTTTTATGAAATTATTATCAAAATTAACAATGCTTTTGACATCAACTATTCTAATTACTTCTACTGCTTGGAGTTTTGGCGCAGGCCACGGAAGAGGAATGGATCGTAATCGGGATACTCTAAACCAATTTCCAGTATACAACTTATCAGTAGAGCAAAGAAATGATTTAAAATTTATGTGGGAAGAAGAGAAGCTAGCACGCGATGTATATATTACATTAGGACAACAATATAGTGAGCTTAGAATATTCAAAAATATTTCAAAAGCGGAACAGCGCCATATGGATGCAATTAAAGTCTTAACTGATAAGTATAATATAACAATTCCTAGTGATTATAGTATTGGAAAGTTTAAAACACCTGCTTTTCAAGATCTATATAAAAAACTAATCACTCAAGGAAGTAGTTCTATTGAAGATGCTATAGATGTAGGGTACTCGATTGAAGTACTAGATATTAAAGATCTCAAAGAAAGATTGAATGAATCGAGCCCGAAAGATATGGAGTTTGTATTTACCCGCCTTATTAAAGCTAGTTACAAACATAAAAGAGCATTTGAACGTTTTACTAATTAGTCCCTTCCAACAAAGGAGAAAGGTAAACTTTCTCCTTTTCTTTTTTTTAATTTGAACCTTTTCAGTACTTAATACGTCATACATATAGAACTACCCGAAGGAGAAATTATGAATATTATGAAAGTCTTGTCAATTATCTTATTATTAGGTCTATTCTCATCTTGTATCCAAAATGAGCAATCAAAAAAGAATGACCAAGATAATACCGGCAACTTAAATACACTTATATCGCAAGTTCAAGCCCTGCCTATCTATGATCTCACTAATCAACAGCGTGAAGATTTAAAATATATGTGGGAAGAAGAAAAACTAGCAAGAGATGTCTACATAACACTTAGTTATCAAGGAAAAGTATTTCAAAATATTTCCAAATCTGAACAAAGTCATATGAATGCCATAAGTGCTTTAATTCAAAAATATAGCATTACTGCAACAGGAACAGACACTGTAGGACAATTTTCAACTATTGCATTTCAAACATTATACAATGACCTTGTTACAAGAGGACAAGCTTCAAATACTGCTGCATTTTCTGTTGGGATAGACATTGAAATTCTAGATATAAATGACCTCGAAGATAGAATAATTGGCGCACCTGAAGACTTTAGGTTAATATTTCAAAAATTAATAGATGCAAGCTATAAACATAAAAGAGCATTTGAAAGGCAGTTATAACATGAAACATTTTCTTTTTATTACAATAATATTTACAACAACACTATTTGCAAGTGACATTTCCCCTCGAAATTTAAAAATCGATAAAAGCAATGTTGATAAAATAAAAAAAATAAAAAGTAACTTTTATAATAAAACTTTAAAGTTAAAAGAAGAAATATTTAATTTAATGGAGCAAATTGATAGTGGTTTAAGTAGTAACCGCAGTAAAAAGGAACTTTGGGAAATATTTAAATCTATTCAAAGTAAAAGAGTTCTCTATCAAGAGATGAGATTCAAAACAATTTTAAACGTAAGAGAACTATTACCAGTAAACCAAAGAAAATATATTCAAAAACTTCGAAAAGGAATGGGGAGAGGTCTCAGAAAAATGCATAAAAAAAGAAATGGGAAATAATGAACAAAGAAACCCATTTTAAAGATATTTATGATGAACATAATATAAAGGTAAGGTCGATGTTATACTCAATTACCAAAAGTTCAGATATTGATGACCTCGTTCAAGAAGTCTTTATTAAAATTTGGAATAATCTTGATAAGTTTAGAGGTGAATCTAAAATAAGCACATGGATCTATAGTATTACTGTTAGAACAGCATATGATCATTTTAGAAAAATAAAAAAAGATAATAAAAATACAGATGAAGGACTTAAACAAATAGGTATTCCTTCTAATGAAAAAGATATAGATAATAAAGCACTTGTTAGATTTGGGCTTGATAACTTACACAAAGACCAACGAGTTGTTGTAGGACTTCACTATCTAGAAGGATTTTCGTTGGCCGAGATTGCTGCGATTCAAGAAGTATCAATAGGCACAGTTAAGTCACGGTTATTTTACGCAAAGAAGAAACTACTAGATCTATTTTCTAAACATGGAGTAGCGTTATGAAAAAAAACAATGATAATGACAAATTGGAATTATTTCTAAAAAGCAATTATCCAAAAACACCTCAAGCACCTAGGAACGAATTAAGTAATATTATCTTAAATATTTCAAAGAAAGAAGAATCATCATTTTCTATTTTTAAAGCCGTTAATAATCTTGTAAGTCTAATACAACAAAATTTAGTGGCCACGGGATCAGTTTTGGCCACTACTCTCATTGTTTTGCTTGCAACTCAAAATTATATTTCTCAACATAATGGCCAACTCGTAACCATTAGTGAAAGCGAAATGACTAAACTTCTACAGGTTGAAGATGGATTAGCTGGACGATCAATTGCATCCGATTGGCTGAAGTCTGCAGAAAAAATCTAGCATTTACAATCAATCGGATCGAGAACTTTTGATTTAAACAAAATACTAGCAATAACAATCCAAAAGGTTGACCTCAAGGTCATTGCTGCAATTGTTCGTGTTTCAAAAGCTCCGCCATTCAAGATATATAATCCAAGGGCAATAAAAAACAACAGAGAGAGCACAGCAAGAATAGCAGATAAACGTTTGGCACAACTCTTTAAACGCAACATCATTATTCCCGCAACAACATAGCCAAAACCGGCTATAAAGTTAAACCAAAGAATAAAGGCAACATAGTTACCAGCATTACTTCGGCCTTGCTCTGTGAATATAACAGTTCCTCCTGCTTTAATCGTTGCCAGTCCAAATAAAATGGCCATCAATGACACCACTGTTAGCCACTTGGGTCTTATATTTTTTTCTATTTGAACAGAGTTCATAATCTCACTTAATTGTTGTAGAGCACGTCTCTAATTCTTTCTCTAAACGAATCATGGCAAGCAATACAATTGGTTGTCATTATACCAAAGTTTTTAGCAACTGCTTCCATATCTTCATTTTGAGCAGCTTCGATAATACCTGTAGCTGAATCGTGAACGAGCATATCTATTCTTTTAAATTCTTTCATCTCTATACCTAATTCAGCTTTAATCTTAGGAATGTCATTAGCTGGCTTTGGGTGATCAATTACATAAACTGCTGATTTTGCAATTTGCCTGAAATTGTCATTTAACATCCCTCTTAAAATTGATTGTGTCTTAACCCCAATTTTCATCATAACAGTCTTTAATGATGGTGGTTCAGCAAACGTACTTGTTGAAATTAATATTGTTAATAGTAATAATGTTTGTTTTAGTTTCATGCTATTCTCCTTGTTAATAATTATTATTTCTTTGTAAATAAATTTGAAATCTCATCTCTAAATTTGTCATGACAAGCAATACACCCATTAACAACTATTGCATGTTTTTTAAGTATTCCTTGCATGTCCTTTTTCTTAGCAAGCTCAACTATATCTTTGGCTGAGTCATGAACAACACCATCAAGCTTTTTAAAATCCATCATTCTAAATTTAAGTGCCCAGACTATTTTTGGTAACTGACCTTTTGGTTTAGGATGTTCGACTACATTTCCTGCAGCCTTTTCGATTAGCTTGAAGTCTTCATAAAAAATTCCCTTTCCAAGATCACTCATCGCATCGGATAGCCCGGCCATAACGCTTTTTAATGTAGGTGCTTTCTTTTCATTGGCATACACACTAGAAGTCGCTAATATCACGACAAATAGTATAGTTTTAATTGGTTTCATATTGGGCCTCCTAATTATTTAGTTGCTTGTATAGTTATACAGGCGTATAGTTATACATACGTATAACATAAAAGTCAACAGGAAATGATAATGACTAGAAAATCTTCACATGCAGATCAAAAACTTATAGAACAGGGACGTAAGTTGCTAATAAGTAAAGGCGCCTCATCTTTAAGCATCAGAGAACTAACAAGTATTGCTGATGTTAATCTTGGAATGTTTAGCTATCATTTCAAAAATAAAGAAAATTTTATACAAATAATTCTAGATGGTATCTATGAAGACTTCTTATCTGAGCTAAATCTTGAAGTAGATGGAGACGACCTAGAAGTACTACGAAGACAACTTCTAGTAATCGCTAAGTTTGCCAGGGATAATCGGTGTTTAATACTTTCACTTCTCAGCGATGTATTAGATGAAGAAACTGTTGTTCAAGAGTTTGTAAAAAATAAAATGAGAAAACATTTTGGCATTCTTGCAAAAACCCTTAAGAGCTGTCAGGAACATAACTTAATCATTGAAGCTCCCCTCCCATTACTTGTCACACAAATTATCGGTAGCGTAGGATTGTCAAATCTTGTACCTGAGCTATTAAAGCGTCTTGGTGTAGAAAAAGCATTTAATAAAAAATTAGTTAGTGTAACAAAAGTACTAACAAGTGATGAAGTTTTAAAACAAAGAATTGATATTCTTTTAAAAGGCATAGTTAAATAATTTAGGAGTTAAAATGAAAAATATTGCGATGTTCTTTATACAAAGACCTATGTTTGTAAACTTTGTTCTTGTGTTGAATTTTATATTTGGTGCGTACTTCTTATATAAAATACCAAAAGAAACATTTCCTGGTGTTTCAATGAATCAAATTGTTGTTGTTACAAAATATCCAGGAGCTTCTGCTAAAGATGTCGAGCTAAATGTCACTGCCAAAATAGAGGAAATTTTAGCTGAAGTTGGAAATATAAGAGAATATCGTTCTAATTCAATTGAAAGTGTCTCTCGAATTACTATTTTTGCTGATGATGATTTAAATGACATGCAGTTTAAGGATCTACTTGCTGATGTTGAAACTGAAGTCGACAAAATTGACGATCTACCCAGCGATGTTGAAGGTCGTCCAATTGTTACCAGTGTTACAACAGAAGATCGCCCTATTATGCAAATAGCGTTTACAGGTTCTTATGATCTTTTAAAGAATGTAGTTCCATCACTTGAGAAAGATTTGAGAAAGATATCAGGTATTTCATCGGTTAATACCGTTGGCATTCCAGATGAAGAAATTCATATTGAGGTCGATGCAAAAAAAGCGATCGATAAAGAAATTGATTTAAATTCTATTTATGCTGCAATTAATACTCGTAATCAAGTAGGAACAGGCGGTACCCTTGAATCATTTATTGCACAAAAGAAAATTGTTTCTTTTAATAAGTACGAACATGCACAAGATGTTTTAAATACAATTATTCGAATGTCTCCAGATGGGCATGGGGTTTATTTAAAAGATGTAGCCTCAATCACTTACCAACCAAAGGCGAATAAGTTAATCGTACGCAATAACGGAAAACGTGGAGGTTCGATCATTCTTGCTATTAGGAGTGGTATTGATCAGCTAAAAATATCAGACAAAATTAAAAAATTGTTAGACAAGGTTATCTTACCTGATGGTGTATCCGTAACTATAAATAGAGACGTTTCCGATAAAGCCAGAAGCAAGTTTGATTTACTAAAAACAAATGGCATTATTGGATTTTTATTTGTTCTTGTTTTACTTTTTTATTTTTTAGGAAGCAAGACTGCTTTTTGGACTGCTTTTGGTATTCCATTTTCCATTTTTGGAAGTATGCTCTTTTTTGCACCACTTGGTATGACATTCAATTCTGTATCAATGGGTGCCTTCGTAATCGTTCTCGGTATGATTGTTGATGACGCGATGGTTATCAGTGAAAGGTTTAACACCAATATTAAGAATGGGCAATCGAGAGAAGAAGCTGCGGCCAATTCGGTTGATAGGTTGTGGAGACCTGTTTTTGCCGCTTCACTCACAACAATAACGGCCTTTTTGCCACTTTTGGCCCTTGGCGGACTTCCCGGTAAATTTATTTGGCAAATGCCAGCTGTTGTCATGATAGCTTTATTTGTCTCATTAATAGATTGTTATTTTTTACTTCCTGCCCATTTAGCACATGGAAAACCAAAGAAAAATGACACTCAAAAAAATAAAATCGTTATTCTTTGGGAAAACTTATACGAAAAAGTCCTTACTAAACTATTGAACTTTCACTACCTAGTACTTTTATTTTTTACTGTTATTTTCATTGGCAGTGTATTTATTGGTGCTACTAAATTAAAAAAAGACTCCTTCCCTCAAGAAGCCACAGAAGGTTTCACTATGACCACGACCCTGCAAAAAGGAATCGCGCCATCAGAAGTAGAGAAAATAATAAGCAAAGTTGAAGTAGCAATCGATACTCTTCCAAAAAATGAGTTACGTGGATATACCGCAAGAATTGGAACTCATAGCATTAGTTCCGGCACAGATTATGGAACAGAGGAAAACCTTGTTGCATTTATGGTTTATTTGACTCCATATGCTGATAGAGACAGAACTGCTCAAAATATAATTGACTATATAAAATCTGAAGTTGGACAATCATTTAAAAGTTCAGGATATCCACTTGAATTTGAATTAACTCGTCTAGGTCCTCCTCTTGGAAAACCATTTGAGATCATTGTCTCATCAAATGATGACAAGATTAGAAAAAAAGCCTCCGACGGTGTTATTAGCTATCTTAAAACGGTTGATGGTTTATTTGACATAAAAGATGACAATATTCCGGGTAAAGATGAAATAAATCTTAAGCTTGATTATCAAAAAGTTGCACAAGCAGGCCTTACTCCCGCAGATATTATTAGAACACTTCGTATCGCTTTTGATGGACAAGTTGTAACGGATTATACATCTGTAAATAAGACATATGACTTTAGGTTGCGTCTAAATAAAGAAACAAGAGGTGATCTTAATTTTATTTCCAAGCTTCCTATTGCCAATAAGAGAGGACAATTAATAAAGCTAAGTTCAATGATAAGTTATGAAGAAAATCCTTCTTATGCTGAAGTCAAAAGATTTAATGGAACCCGAGCAACAGCAGTAACGGGTAATATTAATAAAAAGAAAGTCACGGCAATTGAAATGTTAAAAGTTTTTAAAAACAAATTTAAAAATACAGATACTGTCAAATATTTATTGAGTGGACAACCTGTAGAAGAGGGAAAAATATTTTCCGGATTAATGATAGCTGCAGTTATGGCAATCGTTGGAATTTATCTCATTTTAAGTTTAATTTTTAATTCATATGTTAAACCATTTCTCGTTTTAGCAGTTATACCATTTGGAATAGTAGGAATTTTTCTTTCCTTCTTTCTACATGGCCTACCAATGTCAATGTTTGCTGGAATTGGCTTAATTGGCCTTTCTGGAATAGTAATTAATGATTCAATTGTTTTAATCGATCATCTTAATCATATGATTAAAGAAAATGGAGTCTTTACCCAAGAAATACTTATTCAAGCCGCTAAAGAACGACTTCGGCCAATATCATTAACAACGATTAGTACTGTGCTAGCAATAGCTCCTACCGCTTATGGACTAGGTGGATATGATCCGTTATTATCTCCCTTATCATTGGCAATTCTTTATGGGTTACTATTTGGCACAACTGTTGTACTTATTTTTATTCCAGCACTTTATATTTCAGGAGTAAAAGTGGGTAAGATACTAAATAAAAAAAACAACATAACAATTGCTTCTCTTATTACGATTATAGCAATATCAAGTACAACAATTTTTTCGACACAAACAATTGCTCAAGATAAAATAGGAATTTCAGCGATAGTAAATATCCTTAACGGTTCACATGAATATAAAATACAAGATGAAAACACCCTTCAAGGGAGCTATCAAAGAGATGCTGTTGAGGTGATGCTTGATCCTAGGTTAACAACAAAATTAGTTAAACTTTCTTCTGTTAATTACCCTAATCCACCTGTAGCTGTTGACTCTAAAAAAGATAGCTACGGAATTTCTGTTGATTATTCGAAGATGACTTCTCTGGGATTTAAATACGAACTTGGAATTGGATTTGATAAAAAAGAGATGGGTACGATACCTGTTAATGCACAATATTCACTTGATGCTAGTGACAGTACTTATAGAGCAGCACTGGCAGTTCCTCTTTATCGAAACTTTGGAAGTCGTGAATATCATATAAGAAAAAGCACTTCTGTGTTACAAAGTGACGTTATCAAACTTCAATCTAAAGATGAGAAAGATAAGATTCTTGTTGATGCAATAACATCTTTCTGGAATATATCAAAAGCAGTCACAGAAGAGCAAATCGCGACACATTCGTTAAAAAGATTTAATCAGATACACTTATTGAATAAAATCAAAAAACGTTCCGGCATTATTAGTGAGTCAGAGCTACTTACTTCTGAAGTCGAATTAATAAATAGAAAAAAAATACTGACCGATACTTCTGCACAATTAAATATCGAAGTTTTAAAATTAAATCGTATTCTGGAATTAAAAAACAGAATTTCTCTTTCTCAAATTCAAACAGACATTAACCAAGGAAAAATGTTTAAAATGCTTTCCGCTCATGAGGTTAAATCAATAATTGATTCTGGATCTACCACAACATTAGTAAAGAAAAATGAAGAACTAATGAAAAACCTACTAAAACTAGAAAAAGAAAGGAATAAATCGAATGTTGATCTCTTTGTTTCTTGGAAAAGTTATGGACGAGGAACCGACTTAAGTTCTTCCTTTTCTGAAAATACTCAAGATAAGTATGAAGCAATGGCCGGTTTAACTTGGAACTTTGATTTTGGGAACCATCAAAGCACAAGTGAGATTAACCGAATATTAAGTAAAAAAAGACAAGCTACAATGAGAAAAAGTCAGCTTAAACAAAAATTACATGATCTATATAATGAAACACATGAGAGAATCAAAAGTAATCTTGTAAGTATCAAGTCTCTAAATGAAATAAAAAGAAGGCAAGAACGTATATTAAAGATTGAAAATAAAAGATTTCGTAATGGAAAAATTACAACTCTAGATTTTGTAAAGCTACAAGAAGCCTTTGACAAAAGTAATCTTCAAGTAACTAATTTAAAATATGCAAATCAGCTTTTTGCACTAAGCTTATATAAAGCTTTAGGACGAATTGATCTTTATTTAAACTAAAAAAAATACCAAATTATGAAAACATTAATTACATCATTACTAATTCTTTCTTCGTCTCCCTCTTTTGCTAGACCACAATACGCCGCAAAAGAGAAGATTAACTGTATTCAATGTCATGTCAATCCATGGGGAGCTGGCGCCCGAAGAGCTTTTGGTAAGATCTATGGAGCAAGAGATCTTTCTGACTCAACTCACCTTGAATCAGACTGGTATTACCTCGATGTCAGAGCAGTATTTTCTTCGATGAACAAAAATACAACAACACAAGCATCTTCGCAAAAGACAAACCAAGGTAATAAAAAAAGAGGAATGATGACCTCGCAAGCTTTTTTAAAGCACAATTTTTTTGAAGACTACACTGTTGCGCTAAATTACGACTTTGGAATGTTTAATTCAAAAATAAGGGAAACTTATTTTCTAATGGAAAAAGAAAGTTACACATTACTTCTTGGACAATTCTATCTTCCGTTTGGACTTTTAACCGATGAGCATCGTACCTATACAAAAATGATTACAGCATCAGGGTTGCGTGACTATGAAAAAGGGGCTGTCTTAACAAAAACTATTTGTGAGCATTTTATTGCTGATATAGGAATATTCAAAGGATTTAACTCATTAAACCAACAGGAAGGAAAGCCCGGATTTATCGCAAATTTTAGACTCTTTCCAGAGGATCTGCCTTTACTTGGAGGCTTGAGTTATTTACATCATACCGGTGACACAATTTCTCCAAAAGCTTTTTCAGTTTATGGTGTATATGATTTAAATAAATATTTTGATGCTACTCTATCATTTGAATATGTGATTGCTTCAAACTTCAATGATATAAATATTAACAGCAGATATATCCCTCGAATCATTCCAAGTAATTTATTTGGGACATATGCCCAAGATGTAAAAGGCAAAGTGGCACATGCTTCACAAGTTGAATTTAGATATGAACTTACACCCCAATTTATTTTATTATATAAGTTTGACTACCTAGTCTTAGATCAAACTAAACGAGATCAGCTTTTCACAAGAAATGGCTTCGGATTCAGATACCAACCATTTCATAATTTTATGATACTCGCTAAATACGAGTTTAATAATATATCTTTACCAAGTTATGTTAAAAGTGATGTTTATACAGTTACAGAAAGTGAAGGGCCTATTTTAATGCTGAGAGCCTGGTATTAAGTGACAAGAATTCGGGAATATTAAGTAAATCGTCGAAGCACCACGTATTTTCAGGCAATATTTTCTGATTCAGTGGCCAAATACTCGGCAGGGGTAAAAATTGTTTGATTTTGATGAATCGCTAGAACAATTTCTTTAAAATATTCTCT
>Ga0316204_10009887_pt1 | contig 12528 bp, 12 predicted proteins | sample 6monrhotite_MG_2_FD_205661 | JGI IMG/M metagenome (GOLD analysis project Ga0316204, IMG submission 205661) | Microbial mat bacterial communities from mineral coupon in-situ incubated in ocean water Damariscotta River, Maine, United States -... | ecosystem: Environmental > Aquatic > Marine >...
ATAGTGGTACCTTGACCTTCTCCGGTGCATTGAGCAATAGCGCGGCGACTAGTGCTACGCAATTAAACTTCAATAACGCCGATGGCACGTACAACTTCGATGGCACGGTGAGTACCGATACCACTGCTGGCACCGGTATCGGTATTGATATTGCAGCAACCAGTGGTGGCACGGTTGATTTTGACAACAGCCTGATCATTGCTGCCGCAAGTGGTAGCGCTATTCAGATGCACGGCACCGGTACGCTGGATGTCAGCGGTGGCAGCCTTGATGTTGATACGACCTCCGGTACAGGCATGAGTCAGAGCGCCGGTACAGTCATCCTCTCCGACACAACCTCATTTCGCGCTGCCACCAGCGGCACCGGTATTAACGCCAGCGGTGGCACTTTGGCGGTGATCAATGGTGCAGGTACGGCCGAGGTTATTTCTACTTCGGGTCAGGGGCTGTTGTTGTCTGGCGTTACCACCGGCACTGGTGGTGTGATTCTGGATACCGTCAACTCCGGTGGCGGTGCTAACGGCATCTTGTTGAATAACGTTAATGCCGCAACTGGTTTGAACATTACTAATGCGACTCTGGCCAATAACACCACCGCGGGTATCAATATAAGCAGTGTGAGCGGCAGTGCCACCATCAGCGCGGCCAATATTGATGTGGCTGCAGCCGCGACAGGCATTGCCATTGCTGGTGCTAATGGCACACTGACCTTCGATAACGTCACCATCAACGACACGGCCAGCAGTGGTGATGCGATCTCTCTGACCAATGCCACCGGTACGGTGAACCTGTTGAATAGCAGCATCACCTACGATGCTGTGGGGGCGGACGGCCTTAACATCGATAACTCCACCCTGGGCGCCGGTACCCTGACCCTTGTGGTGGACAATACGTCGTTTAGTGGTGACACCACTTTAAACGGTTTGCAGAATGCTATCGTAGTGAATACCAGTGCTGCCAGCACCCTCGACGCCACCATCACTGGTAACAGCTTCACTAATACATGGCTCAGCGGCATCGCGATCAACGTCAACGGCACCGGCGGCGGTGACAGCGTCACCATCGGTACCTCGGTCGACCGCAATACCTTCACCGGTGTAGGTGGTTTTCTAATGGATCTATCGGCCCAGGACAACTCCACCGTGAGCTTCGATATCCGTGGCAACGATGCAGATGGCAATGGCCTCTCGGTGTCCGATGGGATCCAGATGCTTGTCGACGATGGTGCCACGGCAACGATCGACATCATCGACAACAGTCTCACCGATATCGGTGACGGCACCACGGACGAAACCATCAAGGTCTTTGTCGGTAATACCGTCGTCGCCAACTCCCGTGCGGATATCACAGTCAGTAACAACACGCTAACCAACAATACCGCCACAGGCCTGCTGGTCGATGTCTTTGGTAACTCGGATGCGAATGTAACGGTGACCAACAACAGCTTTGGCAACAACGGTAACAATGATGGTTTGACGGTGGTCACCACAACCCCAGGCACAGAAACTTGCGTTACGGCAACAGGCAATACCTTCGGTACCGATCAGATCAGCTTAACTAACAACAGCGGCGATCTGAAAGTGCCGGGTGCAGCGAATGCGGCCGCGCTATCGATTGCCAATGGTAGTGCAACGGTTAATACGAGTGGAGTGATTGGTTTCGCCGCAGGTTGTACGATTCCATAAGTGGTGGAATGCTTTCAAGTCTGTACGCAAGGGGAGAAAAGTCTGGAAGAATGGGCGGTTGTTTAAGTTTATTCTAATAAATAGTGCCAGAATAAAAAGTGCCAGAATAAATAGAGTCAGGGCACAATTGTTTCTAATATTCGTATAAAGAGACGGGGGTTAAAGTTTAATCCCCGTCTCTTTTTTTTGTGGCACCATTAAAAATAATATCGAAATCTGAATTCAAACTTCCAGTCATTTAACTTTTCACCAAATTCAGAAAATGTTTTCCCCTGAAGAAAACTCATTCTGAATCTCATCTCGCTATTATTTAAACCGGTATAGGATAGTTCGGGCGTTAATGAATAACTCTGATCATGTAGATTGATAATGCTATTTAAAGCTAAATTAAAATAAACAAAATCAAACGGCTCTTTCTTTGCGGCGCTGATATATAAGTAATCTTTACCCGGGTTGATGTTGGTATAACCACTTTGGCCAGCTTGCTGCGCCAGAGGCAAGAGCAGGGGGTTAGTCTCAAAATCACTGGCAGCTAATGTAAAGAATGTTTTCAATTGTTCTTCAGTATATCCTGCGCCATTATGGTAGTACTCACCAATCCAGGTGATTTCACTTTCAGTTAAATAACGAAAACCTAACAGTGATTGAGTGACGTTTTTCGTTTCAGTAATAATCTGATTCGAGCTGTCGAGCAGATTAATATTTTCATCTTTAATATAAACAAATTCACCATGTATTTCAAAACTGCTTGAAAGATTACTAGAGAAGTCAAAACCGGCTCGTGCAGCGCGACTGCCTTCATTTAAAAACATAAAATCAATATCGATATCACGATAGAGTACATAAACTTTAGCGGCAAAATTGGTTTCTTCTATATTAGAAAAATCCGCGTTTATATCATCAGTAACCGGGATGATTACCGGCATAATTGATAATGTTTTCAGATTCTGGTTAAAACTGCGAACATAATCACCACTAAGCATGACATAACCTTCACGACTTAATTCCGGGTCATTAGGGTCTTTTTTTCTTTCAATGAAACCCACCGGATTCCATGCATAACCTTTGCCCCATTTCTGTACACGTTTGCCAAGATCGACAGTCAGGTTTTCAAAATAGTTGTTGCTATAAAACAATTCATAAAATAATGAATCGTTTTGATTGCTGGCAATATCGGTATGCTGAGTTTCAGCAGAATAGAGAAAACGAAGCTGACTCTTATTGAAACGATATAAGCCGTCTAGCTGTAATTGAGTTGAGTAAATATTGTTGTCGGTGAACGGTTCAGTTGAGTCGGGCAATAAATTATATAAAGCACTGTCTGTTTTTAATTCAGCGTGAGCCGCAAACAATTCAATATAACCGCCGAGTTCATAGGCTGGTTTTTCATAACGAGACAGATCAAAGCTAAATTCTTCTGCCTGTGAAAATAACGGCAGGCATAAAAAAATAAAGCCCGGTATTCTCACTGACGTAATTCACCGACTTTTGACATGTAATTTAAGGTAAATACTTCGTCATTAAATTTTCGTTCTTTAATGCCGTCAAATAACATAACAGATTTGTAACCCTTGTAGAGAGGGCTGTCTGTTTCCAGCATGGCAGGCCTGACTATGCCATTACCAAAATCTTTAAGTTTGCTGTAATGCAGTGTTTTTATTAATAGGCCACTGGCTGCATAGGCTTCTATTTTAACCGGTACTTTATTTTTTTTATCTACCCACATGGTCAGCTGATCATAAGCTACGCTGTTATTTCTGGCTTTTAGTTTTAATAGATACTCAGATGTTTTCTCGCCTGATGTTGCTTCAGTTATAGATTCGACCTTGTACTCAGTGCTGTAATCCAGTCTTAATAAATCAGAGTTATTAAAAACACCACCCACAACAGATTGTAAACTGGTAATTCTAATGGGCTTGCCTACATTAGGTATATAAAGCCACATGTTTTCACCCTGGCGTAAACTGCTTCGACCTTTTTCACTGGGCGGGTCTAAAAATAAAGCAACCACATTGTCTTTGCCTTTTTTCACGGTATATAAAACAAATTCTTTTCTGTCACCATCTGGCTCTATATTGATAAGCTTACGATACATTTCGTAAGACTCAGGTTGCAGGCGTCGATCAATATCAAGCAGCAATGCTGTGCCGTCTAGTGCAAAACCAGTTTGGCTAAAAGTGAGTAGTAATAAATAGTATTTAAGTGATCTCATTAATTTGTTCCTATACATGGCGCAGGGCATCAATTGGGTCCATGCGTGAAGCTTTCCAGGCAGGTTGTAAACTTGCAAGCACTGATACAGCAACCACAATAACAGAAGCAAACACAATGTCATTGATTGATATTAAAGGGTACAGCACAAGACCGGTTTGTCGCCCAAACGAAAAGGTGATTTCTGCCTGTTGTAATATCAATATGGTAACCACACTAATTGCTGTGCCTAAGATAGCGCCCAGTAAACCGAGTAAGAAACCTTCGATTACAAACAGTTTTAAGATGTTTGATGGCAAGGTGCCCATCGCGGCGATAGTGCCAATTTCACGTATACGTTCATACACCGCCATAATCATGACATTCATTACGCTGATTAAAACAATAGAAACCAGCATGACTTTAATAAACAAAGTCATTAAATCAATCATCTTTGCGATATTAGAAAATGGTGAGAGTTTATCCCAGCCATGTACTTCAAATGCGGGCTGGCCTTTTTGATTGGTTACCTCTCCTAAACTGTTATTAAGTTTTTGCAATGTCTGTTTTAAAGATTTAGGATTGTTGAGGCGCACTACGATTTCACTGATTTCAGTATCGTCAATACGCAACAACTGACGTGCATCATCTATATGCATATAACCATCACGCCCGCCAGGCCCGGAGATGCCCTCTAACACGCCCTGCACAATAAAGTTAATGCCATTAACCGAACCATCTTTATTGGTTGCCACAAGCACAACAGAATCACCCGGTTTAACCTTAAGTCCTTTTGCAATTAATTCAGGAATTAAAATCTTTCCTGGCTCAAGCAACTTGTCACTATCACCCTGTATTATGCGTTTAATCAGTTCAGGGCAGGTGGCCAGTTCTTTTTCAGGGTCAACGCCATTAAGGCGAATGCTGGTAGTTTGAGCAAAGTTACTGAACATGGCGCCGAGTTTTATTCTAGGTGACCAGGCTTCAATGCCTTTTGTTGATGCAAAAACGGCTTCCACTTTTTCAACCATCTCAGGTTTCATATTAAGAGTGAGGGGCAAACTCTCTATGGATGATACGTAACCCTTTTTATGAATTTGCAGGTGGCCTAACATGGAGTCGGTAATTTGCCCCACCATCATGGCTTTAAAAGAACCCGCTGTGCTAACAAATAACAGCATGGCCACAACACCAATGGTAATTAACAAAGTGGTTAATGCGGTGCGTCGGCGATAGCGAAGCAGGTTACGGGCGGCAATTCTAAATACTCTATTCATGATTGCCGGCTCCTTTGGTTTGTATTACCTGACCATCCTCAAGTGTGTAAATAATTTCTGCAGCATCCATAATTTTCGTATCATGGGTTGAGAATATAAACGTCGTATTATAGTCATCACGCATTTTTTTCATTAAATCAATAATGCGATAAGCCGTGTCGTGATCAAGGTTCGCGGTTGGCTCATCCGCCAGAATCAGCTTGGCGTGAGTCACCAGTGCACGAGCCACCGCAACTCTCTGTTTTTGCCCGCCGGATAACTGATCCGGGTATTTGTTTGCCTGGTCACTAATGTCCACCGCATCCATAAGCTCTTTGACCCGTTCCTGTCTTTTTTCAGGTGACCAGTTTTGCACCATCAGCAGTGGGTATTCAATGTTCTCAGCAACCGTGAGTACAGGTATAAGGTTAAAGTCCTGAAATATAAAACCAATATGCTGGCCCCGAAATTTAGCCGCTGCATTTCTATCTAACTGGCTAATATCAGTATCAACAACTTTAAGGCTACCAGAAGTAGGCCGGTCCAGACAGCCAATCATATTCAATAATGTGCTTTTACCACTACCCGATGGTCCAACAAAGGAAACAAAAGAAGCCGCCTCAATAGTAAAATCGGCACTTCTAATGGCGGGCACCTGTATTTCACCACTCAGGTAAGTTTTCTCAACCTGGCTTGCTTCGACTAAGCTCATAGCTGTCCTTTTTTATTCGTGTGTGTTTATTAAGACAGAGTATATATTACCTTAAGGTGAGGGGAGTTAGAGATAATTTGTGCGTAATAAATATTACCAACACTATTGTTGCTAATATTAGAGAACATATCTCGTTCCCATGCTCCTGCGTGGGAATGCATAAAAAACTGACAGAATTTATTTATTTTAACTTAATTACTGAAAATTATAACATCTGGAAGAAACGCATTATTCATTGCAGATAACTCTTTATCTGAGTATTGGTTATCTACTGCATCATAAACACTCGGTTCAACAATTACATCGTCATAATAATATGTGGGTTTCTCTCGTTTCAAGAAAACAGTGTAACTACGATCAGTATTTGTCTTTATTTTAGATAACTTCGTATTAAATGCTTTATTAGCAGAGTAAGCTTTATAACTATTTGCTTTTTCTTTCATAAAATCATTTAAATACGCAGACCAGTCAGCATATTGTTCAGTCGTTTTATCTATGTTTTTCATTTGATAAACAATTACAGTCTTTCCCTGCTTAATGCTTTTATCAATACTAGAAAGTAATTCATCAGAATGAGCAGAAGGGGTTTCTGAGTTAGCGCAGCCACTGGCTATAGTGAAAGTTAAAAATATAAGAAATTTATTAAGTAATAAGTGATTTTTCAATTGGATTACCCGCTAAATGATGATTGATTCCCAGTAATAAGCTTCAGATCACACTAGTTTCGAATATTAGATGAAATTATGCTCTAACACTGATTTACTCATATCAAGTCTATAGTATAATCTAATCAGTCGTATACGTTATATATGGATCAATGATTTTCAAAAGGAAGTGTTCAATGGCAATAAAACAAAGTGTTGGTGATAAAGGAATAAACGATAAAGTTGATGTGAAAGTTATACAGGCAGCTTTAAATTTAGCTCAGTCAGTCAGTTTCAAGCTTAAAAGCAGTTTAGTGGTTGATGGTAAAAATGGTGCTAAGACTATCAATGCAATAGAATTGTTTCAGAAAAATATAGTAAATCTAAATACCCCTGATGGCCGTGTAGACCCGGCAGGCACTACGTTAAAAACGCTAAAAAAACACATAACAAAAGGTCTTAATCAAGACTCATTGATGGCAATTATGGCATTTGGTAATTCTTCGTCCGTTAATATCTACTTGAATCTAATGATTACAATGTTTCCTAAATATAATATTACTACTCCACTCAGATCAGCGCATTTTTTGGCACAAGTTGGACATGAGAGCTTGTCTTTTGTTTATACTCAAGAACTTGCAAGTGGTGCAGCATATGAAGGCAGAAAAGATTTGGGCAATATAAAGAAAGGAGATGGCATGAGGTTTAAAGGGCGTGGTCTAATACAGCTTACAGGGCGAGATAATTATGCAAGTTATGGTAAACATATAAAAATTGATTTACTGAAATTAGGTAATGAGTTATTAGTTGCTACAACACCCAGGTATGCCCTTGACGTTAGTTTGTGGTTCTGGGATAGCAGAAAGCTTAATAATCATGCAGACAAAGATAATCTCAAAGCAATTACACGTCGTGTAAACGGGGGTTACAATGGCCTTGTTGATAGAGCCAACTATCTCGAACGAGCAAAATTCTTTCTTTTACCTTAGGATGGATATGAGAATATTTATTTTTTCATTAATTTTTATTTTTTCGGCCTGCACAGATGCAACTGAAAATAAAAAAGTGACCGATGCAGTAGAATCATGTGATATTTTCTTTAAAAACGCGGGCCCTTGTCTGTATAAAGAAATAAATGTTGAAATCGAAGTAAAAGAAATAGCTAGCGATGAAGTGTTATTAAAATCACTTAATGTCATTAATAATGGTAAAAGGCATTCATTACAAATAATGAGTGAAACATCTATGTTAGATGGTGATAGAGGTTATATCTCTTTTTCTGATATTAACTTCGATGGGGTACCTGATATTGCTATTACTACATCATTTGGCCTGGCAAATTTATATATCGATTATTGGGTTTATGATTCACAAAATCATAAATACCGATATATAGGGAATTACTCTAAGTTTGAGTTAAATCAGAAGTTAAAAACTTTAAGTAATGTAATCAAAGTAAATGCAGCGGAATATGAGAATAATACATATAGTTGGGAAGGTTATAAATTAATTAAGAAATAATTTTTCATCAAGGAAGAATAGGGTTAATCGCTTCAAGGTATGAAGAATCTTTCAAGTGAATTTTCTCTCCATCCCAGAAAAGATATAAATCATGATCTTCAGTTGAAAACTGAATATCACCAACAAGTTTAAACGGGCCGCGATACCAAACCGTTTTATCGAATTCATAAAAAACAACACCCTGATACAGGTTGTCATTTAAGTTATTATCGTCTTCTACTTTGAGAAACACGCCGCCATCTAAACCACCTAACCACCAGCTGTTTTCAGGACCTTTCTTTACTTCATCAACTTCTACACTGCATGCAACAGTTATTAGGGAGTAAAGTAGAATGATTGCTAAGTTTAGTTTCATGTTTATACAGGTTCAGCTTGTGGCTATCGTGTAGCTATAATTTATATATATTTAAAAACATTAAAAACCACTAATAATATAAAGCCCACTATCATAAGAAAGGCACCAAATTCAGGCTGGAACATTAAACCTTGTGATGGAAACTGATCTTCCAGTTTTGAAATTACATCATCAGAAACAGGTAATATCCACTTTCTCAATATGTACTGAAACAAGCCGGTAGCAATAATGATTAGGGGGACAACAATATCGAGATTGTCCTGATACCATTCATTGTCGTCATCTAGATAGTTTTCATCATTTAGCCCAAGAAAAGTTTCAGTTTGTATTGGTGTCTTTGCTGTTTGGTTTATTGTGTCGTTCATATTTATAAGTTATTTAAGAATTTAAGAATTTCGTGAAATCTGAGAATCATTACTATTATTGGCAATCAGCGAGATATTATATTCTGGAGATGTTAGATATTATTGATTCGTATAAAAGAATATTCCCATTATTACAGTATTGATTAACACTAATCCACAATAAGCAATAATAAGGAAACTGATTAATGATAGGGCATAAATAACCGGGTTCTCTTTAGGTTTAAGGATATTATTCTTAAAACGATTTTGCATCGTACCAGGTAAAACTATGGCTCTAATGTAGGTAATCACCTTAATCAACAATAAAGGGAAAGAATTGAAGATAGAGAGCTCATAAGTGCTGAAGTGTGCTTCATTGAAATAAAGTGGGTCGAGTTTCTTTTTATAGATAAAATGCAGTATGAGCAGTAACGGGAATAAAGCTGCAAACAAAGCGATACCCATGCCAATAAATAAAACTGTCGATATTAATATGTAAGATTCAAACATGGTCTCAGGCTTAATTGCAAACTTTGCCTATGCCAAGGCTATTTACCACATCAGTATCGGTGAATTGTGATTTATAAACGCTACCCGCTAACTCACCGGCGCCCCAGGCTGTAACTGCAGATGCAGCACCAACTACGAGTATAACACCCCAACCAACTGGTGTACCCACAAGAAATATTGTAGCCACAACACCAACAGCTGCACCAGCTGCAGTGCTTGTTAATGCCTTTACTGCAATCTCATTCTTTTCAGTAACTGCCTCAGCCTGTGATATTTGATAACAACTAGCCGCTAAACCAACACCTGCCAACACAACACCACCCTTTGAGGCTGCATTGGAAATTTTAGAAAGTTTGTTTAAATGCTGGGTCATAGTTTTGGTTGGGTTGAGGCTACGGCCAGGTTTTAATTTAAACGCATTTTTAAGTTTGCCTTCACCATAAATTGTTTTATCTATCATTGGGCCAATATTCTTAGTGTACTGATCAAGTTTCAGTTTTCTTAATTTATCAAACTCGTATTTAGTGATTTTGCCGCTTTTATAGTCATTATATGCATCTGGAATACCGGTAAGAAAAGACATATTTGATTTAAGTGTTTTCTCTAATGTAAATAAAGCAGTGCCACCACCAGCTAAACCAAGTGTGAGTCCGTTGTAAACAGGCGCTGTTTGTTTAATAGCTTTTTGTGTCTCTGGGGACATTAATGTCCAAAGATGTTTAACTTTACTAACCTCATTCGGCTCTATAGGCCCTAAACACATAGTGGTTGATGCTGTTCGTAATACAATAAGTTGACCAGGTTTGATAAGGTTTGCATTTTTAATGCCTGGGTTATCAATCATAACCTGCTTAATCTGTGAATCCATTCGATTAATATTACCAGGGTAGTAGGTATTAATTATGCCTGATAATGTGTCGCCAGGTGAAACATGATGAAAATATAGATCTTGAGTGGGTGAGGGTAATGAAAAGCCGTTTTGCATGTTTAGTCCTTTAAAGTCCGTTTAATTAACCGCATTACTTACAATAGGAATTAATATAATTGTGCCATCTTACTGTGTGGTGTGAGTTTTACGGATAATAGAGGATATAAACATGTTCTGGTATCAGATTAATCTGAAAATGTGATATTTGAAGGTTATTAGCAAAAACACCCAAAATACCTACAAGCCAGCATGTCTGTCACCGGTGCCTGGTGGTCTCAAACTGAATGTAATGCTCATGTGTTCAGTTGATCAAAAAACACCCAAACCCCCAATAAAACAACACTAACTTACTAATTGTCAAAGAAATTCAAACACATAATGTATGGATATGACTGTTTCTATGATAATGTCGATAAATGATTGCAGGAAGCATGAAACGGTACAGCTTACGGAAGCTTGAATTATAAGAATAATCAGCTTAAAGGAATTGCCCCTGCATTAATAACAGGGTGTGCCGTGATATGAGTAGTGATGGATTAAATGAATTAAAGCTTCGCCTACGCGACTTCGCAGAAGCTCGCGACTGGGATCAGTTCCATTCGCCCAAAAACCTCTCCATGGCCCTCAGTGCTGAAGTGGCAGAAATACTCGAACACTTCCAGTGGCTCACAGAAGAGCAAAGCAAAACCCTCCCCAAAGATAAACTCGCAGAAGTAGAAACCGAGTTAGCCGATACACTCATCTACTTAATCCGCCTGGCCGATAAACTCGATATCGATCTCCTTGAAGCTGCCAAAAACAAAATAGATATCAATGAACAAAAATACCCCGTAGATAAAGCCAAAGGCAATGCCAAAAAATATACGGAGCTTGATAACGAGTGATTGTATATTCTGCAACCAAAACTGAGTTTAGACAGGACGTCCGCGATAACCAGATTGCAGATCGTATCCTCGAGGCCTACCAACGCCAACTCGGCCACAGTACCAGCCAGTCAGAAATAGACTCATGGAAAAACTCCATGATGTATATGAGCAATGCACTCGAAGACACTGGCATACCCAATGACACAGGTGTGTCCATTGAATATAAAATTCCGCAAACCTCAAAACGTATCGACATCATTCTTACCGGCATCAATGAGCAAAACAAAAGTACCGCAGTCATAGTAGAGCTCAAACAATGGTCAGATGCACAGTTCACAGATAAAGACGCCATCGTAAAAACGTACCTAGGGGGAGGCGAGCGCGAAGTGAGTCATCCATCCTATCAGGCATGGACATACGCAGCCCTGCTAGAAGATTTTAATGAAGCCGTGCAGGAACAAGAAATAACATTAAAACCCTGTGCGTATTTGCACAATATGGTGGCGGATGATGTTATTAAAAATCCACGCTACCAGCCCTACCTGGCAAAAGCCCCCGCATTCATCAGTTCAGATGCGCAAAAGCTGACTGACTTTATCAAGCAGCACATCAAACACGGCGATGCCGGCCAGGTTATGTATGAAATCGACAAGGGCAAAATCAGGCCCTCCAAAAACCTCGCCGATACACTGCTCTCCATGTTACAGGGCAATGAAGAATTCTATATGGTCGATGACCAGAAGCTGGTGTATGAAACGGCTCTCAAGCTTGCCAATGACGCCAGTGTAAAACACAAACAGGTGCTTATCGTAGAAGGCGGTCCCGGCACAGGCAAATCGGTAGTGGCCATAAACTTGCTGGTGCAATACACCCAACAACGCCTGGTTACTCAATACGTCACAAAAAATGCTGCCCCACGCGCCGTGTATGAAAGTGTACTCACCGGCTCATTCACCAAAAGCCACATCACCAACCTGTTCAGTGGCTCAGGGGCCTATACCAGCACCGAGCCCAATGTGTTCGACACACTCATAGTCGATGAAGCCCACCGCCTTAATGCAAAATCTGGCATGTTTCAAAACCTCGGTGAAAACCAGATAAAAGAAATCATCAGCGCCGCAAAACTCAGCATCTTTTTTGTAGATGATGATCAAAGAATTCACTGGAAAGACATCGGCGAAAAACAGGCAATAGAAACCTGGGCCAAACAACTCAACACAACCGTACACAAACTAGAGCTGCAATCACAATTCAGATGCAACGGCTCCGATGGTTACCTGGCCTGGCTCGATAACCTGCTGCAAATAAAACCCACCGCCAATGAAAACCTGCAAGGAATCGATTACGACTTTAAAGTGTTTAACAACCCCAACCAGCTAAGAGAAGCCATCGTCAAAAAAAATGGCAATAACAAAGCGCGTATGGTTGCCGGCTACTGCTGGCCCTGGAACAGCAAAAAAGACCCAGACCAGTTCGATGTAATTATCGAGCCCCATAACTTTAAAATGCAATGGAAC
>Ga0316204_10009888_pt1 | contig 12527 bp, 7 predicted proteins | sample 6monrhotite_MG_2_FD_205661 | JGI IMG/M metagenome (GOLD analysis project Ga0316204, IMG submission 205661) | Microbial mat bacterial communities from mineral coupon in-situ incubated in ocean water Damariscotta River, Maine, United States -... | ecosystem: Environmental > Aquatic > Marine >...
TATTATTATATACGAAGAGCTTAGTAGATGTCAATTTAATTATGATTTAATCAGAGTAATGATATGAATTGTGTGATAATTGAAGTGATTGGAAAATGTAATTTATAAAGTCTAAAGTGTTTACTAGAATTCTAGTAAACACTTTAGATTGATAAGTATATATTAGAACTCTTGAGTCCATCGTACATACACTACAGAACCTCTAGGATCATCTAAAGATTTGAAATAGCCAGCTTCTTCATTTGGACCTGGATCAAATATAGGTGATTTATCACCACAGTTGATACAACCTAATTGTACGCTTGATGAATCATTAACTTGATAAGTATAACTGATGTCAAATGTAGTTGAAGAAGCAGTTGCTTCATAACCAATGAGATTATTATTAACAAGTGAATCAATCCCACTTCTATAATGTGCAATGGCCGCTATAGAATGATCATTGATTGCATAATTAACAGAGAAGTTATCAACTAATCTTGGGAAGTTGCCTAAAGAGTTATTACCCGTACCATTTATGGGATTGGTATTTGTAACAATTTCACCAGATGTTGTATCAACTCCAGATGTGAATAAGTCAAAAGTTTCATAATAAGTAGCAGTATTTGTTAATGTCATGATGCCATTAGCAAATTCAAAATTATAACCCAAAGTTAAATCCCAACCACGAAGCTCTTGTAATGCACCATTAACAGGACCATTGTTTATAAAAGCAATTGGAGAAAGTGGTCCTCCAGTACGTATCACTTGACGAGGATCATTAAGTGCTATTACTGAAGGTGTTGGAATATTTGCAATGATATTTTCATGTTGGAAATCAAAGTAATCAAAAACTACTGAGAATCCATCAATAAAATCAGGTGACCAAACTATTCCAATATTCCAAGAAGTTGATTCTTCCGGTTGTAGATCAGGATTACCGCCATTGTTTACTTGATTTTGACCATTACCACAATCAACACCTGATAAGTCAACAGCATTACCATTTTGACCTGCAACAGCTCCAATTGGATCAGGGCATCTAACTGGATCGACTAAGCCACCAATAAAAGATGTTACTGAACCATTAAATAATTCTATTAAAGATGGGGCTCTGAAAGATTCGCCCCAAGATCCACGGACTACTAGGTCATCATTAACCTGCCATCTTGCGCCTATCTTTGGGGTAGTTGTTGTACCGAAATCAGAATAATCTTCAAATCTACCAGCCACTTGAAGTTCTAGGTTTTCTAATACAGGAATCGCTAATTCAGCATAAATTGAATATTGATCCCTTTCACCGAATGAATCAGATGCAGCACCAGTCCCAACAAGTGAGCCAGAGTTTCTTAATGGATCAGATTCATTGCCTAAATATGATTCACGGTATTCAACACCAACAGCCATGCCTAAATCGCCAGCAGGCATTTCCATTAAAGATCCAGTGAAGTTAGCTGTAGCCGTTTTTTCCCAACTGGTGTTTCTGTTTTCATAAGTGAGTCCTGCAAATGCAAGAGCACGCGGATCGTTTGTAGAAAATGGATTATAATACAAAGTATCACCACTACCTGCTGGGTCTAGAACACCCATTGCTAATTGTTGCAAAGCAATAGCATTGATAGCATTGCGATTTTCGATTAGTATGTCATTACGGGTATAGCCAATATTGACATCATAATCCCAACTGGTATCTCCTATTAATCCCTCAACACCTGTCACAAAACGGTATGAGTTAGAGTGAATTTCACCAGTTCGTGGGCCAAACTCAACAGGTCTATGTAATAAACCAATGTCTTCACCTATAGTATTAAAAGGGTTTGATGCAGGAATAAATATACCTAAACCACCGAATGTAAGGCCAGCTGCATTTCCTGTTGCACCTCCAGGTAGGATATCAAGTGTTGTGCCCCCAGTAGGTCCTAGAGGTCCAATAAATGGAGCAGGCGCTGCAATATTTACACTTCTATTTCTTTGGAAAGATGTATCAATGTATAAATTAATATTATCACTGATTTCATGATTCATATACATAGACGTACCGAATCTTTCTGTTTCAGGGTAAAAGTTAATAAATTCATTAAAATTGAGAGAGCAAACAGTACCACCAAATTGTGTTCTGACTAAATCAGCTCGACATTCAGGCGCTGCAAAAAGATCTGTAGCTGTTATTACAGTACCAGGATAGCCAAATGAACTGCGTTGATCTACACCACCTACACCTGAGTTTCTATGATCAGCGGTCACTGAAAAATCACGATCACGGTAGAATAAAGCTTCTCTTTTTAAATAGTTAAAAGTTGTAGTAAAAGAAGTGCGATCATTGCCAGCACCAATAATTGCACTGAAAGTTGATTGAGGTGTATCACCATCAGTATCAGTTTGATAACCAACAGTATATTCTGCACCTTGATAATCTTTTCTTAAGATTACGTTTACTACACCAGCAACAGCATCAGCACCATAAATAGCAGATGCGCCATCTTTTAAGATATCAACTCTTTCAATTGCAGCCACTGGGATTGAGTTCAAATCAACAAAAGATTCTGTGATGTTTTGGCCTTGACCATAAGAAGCCACACGGCGACCATTAACTAATACTAATGTTGCGTTACCGCCTAAACCACGTAGGTTAAGTGTACTTGTACCATTAGCAAATGAATTATTCTGATCATCAGCATTATTATTAGCTGAAATTGTTAAAGTTCTAACAAAATCTTGTAATGTATTATGGCCAGAATTTGTTAAGTCTTCTCGGGTAACAGATACTACAGGTGAAACACCTTCTAGATCTGTACGCTTAATTCGAGATCCTGTGACCGTTAATCTATCTAATTTTTCTTTATCACCATCTTCTGAATCTTGAGCAAATGTTACACCAGATAGTGCAACTGAAGCGACCAAGCTCGAATACAGTGCTGTTTTAATTGCGCTAGCAATCGGATTACGTTTTATTTTCATTTGTTTCTCCAAATTTATTCATTATAAATACAACATACGTACTAAAAGCACTGTAGTTATAGTGCATATAGTACTACTTCATTAGTACGTGTCAAGAGTTAGTTAATATTTTGTTAAATTTTTAATAATCTAAATATAATATATCATTGATAAAAATGAGTTATTATAGGTTGTCTTTGTTAGAGTTTTAGGGAAGATAAATTGCATTTAGGTTTTTCTAAATTGCAGTAAACAAGAGTTAAATTAAAGTTCTTGAGTCCAACGTACATATAAAACCATTCCCCTTGGATCATCTAGAGATGTGAAGTAGCCAGCGCCTACGCTTGGACTAGGATTGAAAATAGGTGCTTTGTCACCACAGTTGATACAACCAATGTGTATATTTGAAGAGTCACTCAATTGATAGGAATAATTCAGATCAATAGTGGTTGAAGATGCTGTTGAAATATAACCTATTTCAGTTGTATTAACAGCTGAATCGATTCCACTTCTATAATGTGCTATACCTGAAATATTATGATCTCCATAAGCATAGTTAATTGAAAAATTATTAACTAACCTAGGAAAATTACCTAAATTGTTATTACCTGTACCATTAATAGGGACAGGATTAGTGATGAAATTCCCAGATGTATTAACAGTTGAGGTAAAGAAATCAAAAGTTTCATAATACGTAGCAGTATTGTTCATTGTCATGACGCCATTTATAAATTCAAAACTATAACCTAAGGTTAAATCCCAGCCACGAAGCTCTTGTAATGCACTATTAATCGGACCATTATTAATTGTTAATATTGGAGTGCCTGGGCCGTTTGTTCTAATAACTTGGAATGGATCATTAATGGCAACGATTGCATTCAAGGGCAAATTAGCAATGATGTTTTCATGCTCGAAATTAAAGTAATCAAAAACAATAGAAAAGCCATCAATAAAATTTGGAGACCATACCAAGCCTGTATTCCAAGATGTAGATTTTTCTGGTTGTAGGTTTGGGTTGCCTGCATTGTTGATGTGATGTTGACCACTACCACAATCTGTATCGGTTAAATCATGACTATTACCATTTATGCCCGCTAAACCGCCAATTGGATCTGGGCAACGAACTGGATCTACAAGTCCAGTAACAATAGATGTAACGGACCCGTAGAATAAATCTTGTAAAGATGGGGCTCTGAAAGAATCGCCCCAAGAACCACGGATAACTAAACTATCATTAAGTTGCCATCTTGCACCTATCTTTGGGGTAGTAGTCGTACCAAAATTAGAGTAGTTTTCAAAACGACCAGCAATTTGAGCCTCAAAGCTTTTAAATACAGGAATCGCTAATTCAGCATAGACTGAGTATTGGTTACGCTCCCCAAATGTATCAGATGCAGCACCAGCACCTACAAGAGAGCCAGAATTTCTTAGGGGATCAGCTTCATTACCTAAGTATGACTCACGGTATTCAACACCAACAGCCATGCTTAAATTTCCCCTTGGTGTGTCAATTAATACTCCAGAGAAGTTAGCTGTTACAGTTTTTTCCCAACTTGTATTCCTAATTTCATAGACAAGTTTGGCATAATCAATAACGCGTTGGTCATTTTCTCCAAATGGATTATAGTACAATAATTCGTTACTTCCTGTGGGGTCTTGAACTCCTAATAATAATTGTTGTAAAGAAAACGCATTAATTGCATTGCGGTGTTCAACTAGAATGTCGTTTCTAGTGTGGCTAATGTTCAGGTCATATTCCCAATTTGTGTTTGTAAAGATTCCTTCAAAACCCGTAACAAAACGGTATGAATTAGAATGGATTTCTGCAATGCGCGGCCCAAAATCAATAGGCCTATGTAATAAGCCAACTTCTTCACCAAATGGATTAAATGGTTGGTCAGCTGGAATATATAAACCTAAACCACCAAGAGTAAGGCTGGTATCTGCATTAGCAGGAAGCATATTAAATGTAGAGTTCCCTAATGGGCCATAAGGACCTGCAAAAGGAGCTGGAGCCGATATGTTTACACTTCTGTTTCTTTGGAAGGATGTGTCAATGTAAAAGTTAATATTCTCTCTGATTATATGATTGATATACATAGAAGATCCGAATCTTTCTGCTTCGGGATAGAAGTTAACAAATGCATTGTAGTTAGATGAGCAGACTGTGCCACCAAATTGGTTGCGTATTAAATCAGAACGACAGCCATTAGCTGCTACAACACCTTGTGAGTTAGTAATTGTAGTTCCAGGATAACCAAATGAACTGCGAAGATCTACACCACCATTGGCTCTTTGGTCAGCTGAAGATGAAAAGTCACGGTCTCGGTTGAATAAAGCATCTCTTTTTAGGTAGTTGAAAGTTGTTGTAATAAAAGTGTGGTCGTTACTTGTGCCTAAAATAGCACTAAAAGTTGATTGAGGAGTATCTCCATCAAGATCAGTTTGGTACCCAACTGTATATTCTGCCCCCTGATAATTTTTTCTTAATATGATGTTGACTACACCAGCAACCGCATCAGCACCATAAATAGCCGAAGCACCATCTTTTAATATGTCAACACTTTCAATCGCAGTCACAGGGATTGAATTTAAATCAACAAATGATTGAGTAATATTTTGACCTTGGCCATAAGAAGCCACACGTCTACCATTCACCAATACTAATGTAGCATTTCCACCTAAACCACGTAAATTGAGGGTGCTTGTGCCATTGGCGAATGAGTTGTTATTATCGTCAGCATTATTAGCTGCTGAAATAGTTAAAGTTCTGAAAAAATCTTGTAATGTATTGTGTCCAGAATTTGTTAGTTCTTCTCGAGACACAGATTTTATTGGAGAAGCACCTTCAAGAATAGTTTGTTTAATTGGTGACCCAGTAATAGTTAATGTATTCAGTGTTTCTTTATGTGTGTCTTGAGCAATAATTAATGTAGGTTGTATAACAGAAGCAATCAAACAAAAATAAAATACTGATTTAGTTTTGTTAAAAATTTGACTGTAATTAATATTTATTTGCATAGTTTTTAAAATATAGCAATTATAGTACATATTATATAGTACGAATAAATACTTAAACAAATCAAGTTAAAATTTAATTTTTTTAGAGAATGAGGCTGGAAGATGAAAAACCATACACCTAGTTTTATCTTAATAAGTCTAGGTGTATGGTTTATAGAACTTTTTCATGGAAATTATTACATGGAAAAATTAGTATTCAATGTGAGTCAATTTAGCTTAAAATTTCCAAGGTAATTCGGGGTTTAAATCAGAATCTTCTTTAGTGAATGTGATGATTGGCATAACATTATTTCGGTAGTTAACTAATTGTTTTTGAAGTGCTGAAATTTCTTGTTTAGAAGCTTTATCAACATAGGCCTGAAAAATCAACTGTGTTTGATAATCTATGGCATCATTTTTATTACCTAACTTCATTTCTGTCATAGCTAGTAACTTAGTGAAATTTTGTGATGGAACTGAGTAATATATATCTTTTGCAATATCACGAATTTTTGTTAGTAATTTTGTATCTGTGCTACAGGCAAGAACCATTCTAATATAGGCAGAATTAAAAACTAAATTACTTGGAAGATAGTTTAAGGCTTCTTCAATTTTAACTAAAGAATTTTTACATTGCTTTTGATAAGCAAGAATTGAGGCTTCTCTATAAATTAAATAGGCATTATCAGGGTTTAATTTTTTTGCATTTTGTAAACTATTTAGAGCAAGTTGATAGTAGCCATTACGCATTAATGCAAGTGAATAGAATCTGGCGGCTTCTTTGTCTTGTGGGTTAACAGTCACTGCTTTTTTATATAAAGTTAGGGCTTTAGGCTTTAGATTTTGGGCTTCAAGAATAGAGGCTTTAGCATAATAAGCCCTAGATAAATTTGGATTATTTGAAATTAATTTATCTATAATTTTTAATGCCTGGGTCGATTTGTTTAACTTAACATAGGCATTTGCAAGCATAAACTTGGGGTATACGCTTTTAGGGTCGTAACTGACAGCTCTAGCAGCGAGAGTTTCTGATGCTTTATAATCTTTCGCCCTAAAAGCATCAAGGGCTAAGTTAATATAGAATGAAGAACTGAGAGTTTCTTTTCGCATGTCTTGTAATATTGTGTCATATATAGTTGGCACTAAATCACCTTTTAATGACAAGTGCAACTCAGCATTTTTTTCATCACCTAGCCCAGCATAAGCTTGTGAGATTTGAAAATGTAATTGATTGGCACTGGGTTGTATTGAAAGAGCTTTTAGTAAAGATTTTAAGGCTTTTTCATTCTCACCTAATTGTAAGTAAGTCAGGCCTAGGCCGGCATGACTTTTTACTTCGGCAGGATTATCTTTTAAAATTAAATTAAAATACTCAATGGCTTTTTCTAATTCTGAAATTTGTAAATATGTTTCGGCAAGAATGATTTTACTTGGTAGATAATAATCATTATTCTTAATGGCAGATTTTACTGAGCGAATGGCTTTTTCGTATTTACCTTGATTAACATAGGTGATGGCTAGCAAATGATACCACTTAGCATTATAAGGTGAATTTTTAATGGCTTGTAAATAAAAATCTTCTGCATTTTGAATCAAATCATGCGCATGATAAAACATACCAATTCGGCCATAGGCAGCAGACTTTTCTTCGCTAGAGTTTTCAGGAATATTGCTTAATATATTAAATAAATCAGCATGTCGAGCTATCATAGCTTGGTTTGCGCCAATAAGTTTAGCAGGTTTTAATGGTTGTTCATCAGGTGTTGCAGCTATGACTAAGCTTGAAAAACAAAGCGATATTAAAAGTAGTGTTAAATTATTTTTTGATAACATGATATTTATTTAAATCCAAATTTTTATGAATTGAAGAAGAACCATCGCGCCAATTGACTTTAACATTGGCTTTTGATTTGTTAGAATTTAAACCAAAAACAACACGGTGATCATTTGATGATGCGTACCCACCATCTGTTTTAACTCTGCGAAACATTTTAACATCTTCTTGAGTCAGTTCAATTAAAGCATCTGTCTCGGTTCTTTTGGTTTTCTTATTGTAAAGATCGATACCAATCCAATTATTGGGTTGACTAAGCTTATTAATGTACAAATGGGGTGTGCCATTATTGTTTGATACAATAATATCTAAATCACCATCATTATCGATATCTACACGTGCCGCTCCTCTGCTGACTTTGGGCTGTAAAAAACTAGAATCCTGTTGTTTTGATGATTCTGAGAAGCTGCCATTGCCTAGATTTTTCCATAATTGATTAGGTTGTTTAAATGGAAAGGCATCACCTGCAATTTGTTGTTTTTGATTTTTTATGACTTCGCCATTTGCGCTAAATAAATCAAGATATCCATCAAGATCATAATCTAACCACATTGTACCAAAACCTGTGTAAGAATAGCTAGATGAGCCAATTTTCATTTTTATACTTAAGTCTGTGAATCTTCCTTTTCCATTATTAACATAAAGAGTATTGGTCTGTCTGTTTAAATGAGTCATGAAAAAATCTTCATCACCATCATTATCATAGTCTGACACATCTACGCCCATACTGGCTTCAGGTTTTCCATTCATATTGACAGATAAGCCAGACATAAATCCATTTTCCTTAAAAGAGTCATTTCCTTGGTTAAGCCAAAGATGATTGGGTTCGCCATCATTGGCTATATAATAATCTAATAAACCATCTTTATTAACATCTGTGGTGACCACTCCAAGACCTGGGCCAGCTTTTGATTTTAAACCTGCAATCGATGTGATTTCTTCAAATTTATTGGCACCTAGATTTTTAAAAAGGCGATCATGTTGATATGAAAATGCTTGTGGAGAACAATAGTCTTTTGACTCATCAACAGATAAACAGGTTTTTACTTTATCATTTGCAAAATAATCAACGTAATTAACGATATAAACATCAAGCAACCCATCGTTATTATAATCAGCTAATGAGGAGCTCACACTCCATGATTTGTATTGATTTATAAGGCTGTTGTCAAGTAATGAAAATGTGCCATTGCCTTTATTGATATAGATGGCATTTTGTCCATAATTATTGATCAATAAATCAACAAATCCATCATTATTAATATCTCCTGTTGAAGCACCCATTCCATAACCAATTGATGAAATTCCTGATTTTTTAGAAACATTAGTAAACTTTGGGTTATCTGATTTAGTTGTGTCATTTCTGTAAAGTTGATCTGTAATGGCATCATTTGGATTATTTAAATGTCCTGATTGAACAAAATAAAGATCTAAATCTCCATCATTGTCAAAATCAAAAACAGCGACACCAGAGCCCATAATTTCGGGAAAATAGTAGTCGCCTTGCATGCCATTAATATGTTTAAAGTTGATTCCAGACTGATTGACCTTATCAACAAATTCAGCAAAACTAATGTTTGTTATAAGAAAAGAGATTATTAAGAAAAATATTAGGTGCATTCTATAATTACTTTTATTTAAAAATACGACATTAAATCATGAACACTTATGAAAAACAATTTCTGTGGTTAAATTGGGTTTGAATGTGAAATATATTGCTGACTATAATTACTTTTAATTGAATTCATATTTAATTATATTTTTAGATTAATATATTTTAATTATAAATTATAAAGATGAATAAAAAGTGAATGGAATTTTAACTCTGCTTTGTAAGCAAGTAAATTTTACAAACCCTGACTAAAAAAATGATATAATGGTTTTTTTCTATTAATTTAAGTGAGATTGTTATGACCTTTGTATTTATATTAACTTTAATTATTCTTGGTGTAGTTGCAGCATCCGGTTTTGTTGAGAACAAGATTCCACAGAGTAAAACAGGCTTAGACTTTATAAAGCCCCATGCGTCTTGGATAGGCCTGGTCTCGATGGTACTTGGCCTTTATTTTTTACTAAAGTTTATTTTTAATTTAGGGACAATATTAAAGTATGTACCGATTGCTTTGGTAGTCATTAAACTTGTTTCTTATTTGATAATGGTTGTATTGGGATTTTTATTGGCACAAGAACTATTAAGACAAGTTTTGGGCAAAAATGAGTCAGCAACAGAATCTATAGATAAAATGGTAGGTAAGTTTACTCCACTAAAAGAAAAATTGGGATTAGCTGCTATTGGTGCAGGGCTATTAAATTTACTGTTAGCTATTACATAAAACATTAAATAATTATTATCAGGCGTGAATTTAAATTTGTTCACGCCTTTATTAGATTGCTATTTCCAGTTTTCTAATACTTCAACAAACACACTTAAAAATTGATTACATTGTTGCGCATCTAGAACTCGGTGATCAATTGTCAGAGTCACGTAACACATGGGTTTAATAGTGATAACATCTTCACCATCTATTTCTTTAACTACGACTCTCTTTTCCATTTTACCTACACCTAGAATTGCAGATTGTGGTTGATTAATGATTATTGGAGTAGCAATTAATGATCCACTTACACCATGATTTGAAATGGTAAACGTGCCATTTTGAACGTCATTTGGTTTTAATTTATTGCTGCGGGCTTTATTGGTTAATAGAGTTAATTCATTAGCGATGGAAAACAAATCTCTTTGCTCACAATTTTTAAGAACAGGAACTATCAATCCAGCATCCTCTAAAGCAGTGCCTATGCCAATATTCATATGGTTAAAAACTTCGATACTTTTGTCGTGAATTTGAGAATTAATTAAGGGTTGTTGTTTGATGGCCCGAACGGATGCTGCAATAAAGTAACTAGTAAATGTTAACCCAGCTCCTTTTTCCTTAAACTGTTCTTTATGTTGCTTGCGGTGCTTAATGATTGCAGATAAGTCTAAATTGAAAACTGAAGTTACATGTGGAGCCGTATGTAAAAGGCTTTGCACCATGTGATTGGCAATGCTGCGTCTCATATTGCTAATTGGCAAATGTTGGCTAGAGGCTTCATTTTGTACATGAGGTTTTTTTAAATATTGTGCTATATCTCTACTAGTTACTCTATTATTTTTCCCTGTTCCATTGATTTTACTAATATTAATATTGTGCTGGTTGACTAATCTGCGAACTGAAGGGCTGATTAATTTACTTGAGTGTGACGCCTTTTTTCTGTCCTCAATCGTTGTTTCAGGAATAGGTTTTATGTGATGGTTAACTGTGCTCTCAGGTGTTGTATTAATGCTCGACTGGTTAATGCTGTCATCTATTTTACCTAATGGTATTGAATGCATAACGTCATCACCAACCTCTATAAGTTGTGTGACTAATTGACCAGATACGGGAGCGATAATTTCCATCATGACTTTATCAGTTTCAATTTCAAGGATGGGTTGGTTTTTTTTGACCACGTCGCCCTCAACAAAAAGCCACTGACTTAATACGGCTTTTGTTCCTTCAGTTTGATCTTCATTTAAAACTATATCTACTAATGCCATTAGCTTTTATCCAAGTTAGTAATAGCTTCACAAATTTTTTCAGAGGTTGGCACAACTGAATTCATTAGGTTGGGTTCGTGTGGATTGCCTATATCAGGCATAGCTAGGCGTTGAATAGGAGCATCTAAATGATAAAAAGCTTCATTGGCCAAAATCGCAGCAATTTCTGCACCGAACCCTGCTGAAATATTATCTTCGTGAACAATTAAACAGCGGTTTGTTTTCTTAACAGAGTCTATGACCATTTTTTTGTCCCAAGGTCTAATGGTACGAAGGTCAATTAAGTCGATGTCTAACCCGGATTGTTCAACAGCTTTTTGGCAACGCGCTACCATTCCGCCCCAAGTGACCAATGTTAATCGGTCGCCTTGTGTTATTTTATTACCTTTGCCAAAAGGAACAATAAATTGATCGCCTGGATACTCTCGGCGGGCCCATGCATGATCAAGCATTCTGCGGTGCTCAAAAAATATTGTTGGATTATTATCTCTGAGAGCATAGCGCAGCAAACCTACTGCATCTTGAGCATTTGAAGGCATAGCCACTTGCCAACCTATTGCATGAACCCATTTAACTTCTGCGGTTTGAGAATGCCATGGATCACCACAGCCAAAATAACCACCAGCCATGCGCACAACCATGGGTGCTGCAAAGCGATTATTGGTGCGCCAACGCATGGAACCAATATCATTGAGCTGTTCTTCTGCTGGGTCTGCATACTTTCTAAATTGAATTTCTGGGACAGGTAATAGCCCTGCCAAGGACATGCCCATTGAGCGACCAATAATGCCTTCTTCAGAGAGGCTTGTGTTGAATACGCGATCAGTGCCATATTTTTGTTGTAAGCCTAGGGTCACAGCATGAACACCACCTTTTGCTCCAACATCTTCACCAAAAACGGACATTTTTTTGTTGTGTTGTAATTCAAAATCTAATGTTTTACGTATGGCAGTTACCATATTTATTCGACCTGGCTGCGCAATAACTTCTTCAGAAGAGGGAGGGAATACTGGGTTTGTTAAATGAATACCTCCTTGCTGTTGTAATTGCATTTTTCCAGAGTCATCGTACTCACAAAAAGCATGAGAGGTAATATCATCGGGGTTAGCAAATGGTTTGTTGTCTGCTTTTATTAGTGCTTGGCTGACAGCTTTTTTAGCTTCGGATTCAATTACTAGCCATTGTTCATCATCAATA